>WBZL01002629.1_pt1 | contig 17265 bp, 12 predicted proteins | sample 5204291 | NCBI WGS metagenome assembly WBZL01 (sample SAMN12344345, study PRJNA552823) | activated sludge metagenome | biome: Activated sludge suspended growth; feature: Nitrification reactor; material: Wastewater; isolation source: activated sludge from nitrification reactor of wastewater...
CGCCTCCGCCGGGGTAAAGGTCAGTCTCAGCATCGCAGCCTGTCCCTACAGAAAGCAATGCTCGAATTCTACAGCCCATTACACCAGACAGTTAAAGTCGTTTGTTACCTATTTCAGTATAGTAGGTAAAGGCGCCATTGGGCCGGCCACGGAAGCTGGTATCCCAACTGTATTCGGTGTCCTGGCAGCCAGCCAGGAGCAGGTCGCCACCGCTGCGCCGCAGACCGCTGACCAGGGTGCGCGGCCGGTTCGCCGAAGCCGGCAGTTCGTTGCCCGGCATCCAGTCCTGCAAGGGCATGTAGCGCGCCCGCGGCATGCCTGGATCGATGTCCGACTCGTCACCACGCGTGACCGAACCCGAATGGCAACTGTCCGAGATCAGCAGTATGCGCACGCTGGCGGCGCGCTGGGCGAACAGGATCCTGATTTCGTCGTCGAGCAACGGCCCGACCGTGCTGATGTCCCAGGGGCACAGGCCCTCGTCACGGCCGTCGGGTTCGTCGCCGTTGCTATCCGGTACCCAGGTGCCGTGGCCGGAATAGGTGATGACCAATGAATCACCGGCCTGGGCACCGGTGATCAAGCCGGCGATGCCGGCGCTCATCGCCGCTCGCGTCGCCTGGGCGTCGATCAGCGTGCTGACGGTGAAGCCGCGGCCACCGAGTTCGGCCGCCCAGTCATTGGCGTCATTGACGCAGCCCGACAGGTCGTTGCGGGTGCCCGGATAATCGTTGATGCCGATGCACAAAGCTCTTTTTGCCATGACAAGTCACCTCCTGAGAGTTGCAGGCCAGCGCGGAATGGCCAGCCTGGCATGGTCCATCGGCCCCGGCTGGCACCGCGGCCAACAACATACATGCGACATTGCAAGTGCACCGCAGCGCGCCGAGGCAACGCCGCCGACACTGACGAAATCAGCATGGAACATGGCCACGCCGATGTCAAGGTGGCGGTGATGCCGTTCATGGCAGATCGACCGCTCAGCCAGACGAGCGGGATGTCGAAGAAATTCAAGACTGGCTGGCCTGGCGACGCGGCAACGCCAACCGACCCAATTGAACGAATCCTGCTCCGGAGACATGACGAAGATTCGCCGCGCGATTCTGATTCTATTGTGTTGCCCACGCTGCAGGCATAAGATTCGCGGGCCATGCCATTCCGATTGCCTCTAACGACATTCCTCTATGTTCTGCGCGCGCTGATCGTGGCGGCAGCGTGCATTTCTGCCGCGCCTGCGCAGCCGCAGCCTGCGCCGCCGGGACGGACGGATTCGCTCGGCAAACCCCTAGCTCCGTCGCCCGCCGGATTGGCGCCGGGGACGGCAGGCCGAATGGCCGGCGTCACCTCCTCCAGTCAGGGACGGCGCATCGCCCTGGTGATCGGGAACAGCGCCTATCAGCACCCCGACAACCTGCCCAGACTCGTCAACCCCGCGCATGACGCGGAGGACATCGCCGCTGCCCTGCGCCGCTTCGGCTTCGAAGTCATCGAGCGCAGAAACCAGACGCTCGAAGCCATGCACCAGAGCATCGCCGAATTCGGCAGCAGGATCGGCGGCAGCGAAGCGGCCTTGTTCTTCTTTGCCGGACATGGCATTCAGGTCAAGAACCAGAACTACCTGATGCCGGTCAATGCGCGGGTGGAAAGCGAAGCGATGGTTCCCTACCAGGGCGTCAACGTCAACCAGATCCTCGACGAAATGGACAATGCCAAAAGCAGCGTCAACATCGTGATCCTCGATGCCTGCCGCAACAATCCGGTCAGTGGCAAGTTCCGCTCGGGCCGGTCGCGCGGCCTGGCGAGTCCTGACGTCGTACCCAAAGGCACGGTGATCGTGTATGCCACCGATCCGGGTAACGTGGCGGCCGATGGCGATGGCCGCAACGGTTTGTTTACCGCCGGGCTGCTGACCGCTTTCCGAGGCAGGGATCTGAGCCTCGACGGCGTTCTGACGATCGCGAGCGCAGAAGTCGAACGTGCCAGCCGGCAAACCCAGACGCCCTACGTCAATGGTCCAAAAACCCTGCAGAAGAACTTCAGCTTCAACGTCGCCATGGCACCCGACCCCGCAGAAACCGAAACCCGATTCTGGAACGAAGCCAAGGCGAGCGGCACACGAGAAGCTTTCGAAGCCTACCTCAAGCGCTTTCCGTCAGGCACCCATGTCGCACTTGCCCAGGGAGAACTCAGAAAGAGGGAAGAATCCGAGCGTGCGTCGAAGCCACAGGAAAGCATCGAACGTAAGGCGGTCGAAGGAACGGTACCGGCCAGACCCGAAAAGACCCAGAAAGGCCCCGCTCCGGTACTCGCCCCGGTGGAAAAACCGGATATCAAGGTCGGTGACAGATGGGCTTATCGGAACATCAATCTCTGGAAGAACGAAGAAAGCGCCAGTGTTGAATTGAAGGTGACCGCAATCAGAGGAGACATCATGACCGTTGATCGAACATCGATCGATTCGAAAGGCGCTGCAGGTGCAGGAATCGAACGTTCGATCAGGAGAACGGCCGATCGATCGACCTGGACCCTGCTGGATCCCAACGTCACTCAGGGCAAGCGCCTGATCCTGTTGTTCCCTCTGGAAGTCGGGAAAACCTGGGATTTCGAGTATTCAATCAAGCGCCCGGATGGCGATGTCGTGATGAATAAACGCTCTGCCCGGGTTGAAGCCTGGGAGGATGTCGAGGTGCCGGCGGGAAGGTTCCGGGCATTGCGGGTGGTTCATTCCGGCCGCACCGAACGGCAAGGAAGGGAGGGCAGAGTGACGGGTAATGTGTCCGAAACCTTCTGGTACGCGCCCGAGATCAGGTCCATGGTCAAGCACGAGTATCGCGACACCATGGGCCACCTGCGAACCCGCGACCAGTTCCGCCAAGAACTGACTGCATACGACATCAAGTGACCCGGATTTCCCCTCAAAGCTCGAGGAGACGAAACTCCTGACTTTCCGCGATTCTGATGACATCGCCGGGGTGCAGGCGCGTCTCCCGATCGATCCGTTCGCCGTTCAGAAAGGTCCCGTTGCCGCTTCCCAGGTCCCGGATCGTACAGCGGTCCCCTTCGAGCCTGATCTGTGCGTGCAGCCTGCTCACCAAGGCATCACTGATGACGAAATCGTTTTCCTTGGCGCGTCCGATCGTGGTAATGCCTTCGCGGATTTCATGCCGCACGAGCGTGTCAATGCGCGAGATCAGTACCAGACGCAGCGATGACCGTTTGGCCAGCTCCGGGGGCGGTAGCGGAAACACCCGCAGCACCTGGGTCGCGGTGCTGCCCAACATCGGCGCCTGGTGCTCCCAGTCGTTTTCGAACACGGCATTCAAGCGTCGCAGAACGTCGGCGTCGTCGACCGAGATACTGAGTTCGCGGCGGCGGTCGAGGCTCTCCGTCCGCAGGTTCATGCTGCCGAGGACCGCCGTGGCACCGTCGACGATCGTGCACTTGGCGTGCAGCTTGTAGCGCGGGGCCGCCCGGAATTCGATCTCGGGCGGTAACCGGACTCTATGCTCCGCATCACCGAGAACGCGGACTAGCACTCCGCGCCTGGCTTTCTCCACCAGCAGACGGATGATTGCCGGGTCCTCCACTTTGGCGTCGGCGATGTCGATCGAATCCCTGGCCGTCTGCAGCAAGGTTTTCATCTTCTTGCGACTGTTGAACGGGCTGACCAGCAGCGGCGAATCCCTGTCGGGTTCAAAAGGCCTGTCGTCCCAGTCGGCGTCGAAGAGCCTGTTGATCTCGGCGGCGATTGCCGGGTCGTAGACTTCAACACCAAAGTCACGCGCATAGTGGAGATTCTCGCGCGTCGGATTGAAAGTGAACACCAACGCCTCTGCGTCATCTACCGTCATGGTCTTGTAGTGGTAGCGGGCCTGCTTGCTGTCGCCGGCGGGCTCCCTGGTCGAAATGCCGGCTTCGTTGGCATCCTTGAGGAGCTTTCGATTCTGCTCTTCCCAACCGCGCGCGCTGCTCGAGATCAGCACGCGGATGCGAACGCCACGCTGGCGGGCCTCGATCAGGGCGCGCTGGATGATCGGGTCGTCCATTCGGAATACGGTCAGGTTGATCGAGCGTTCCGCCCGGTCGACGGCGCGCACGATCGGAAAGAAGCTGTCGCCGGGTTGAACGATGAGCGATATCTTGTAACCCATCACGGGATCCTGTTCGGCAGCTTGACAGACATCGCATGGAAAGGCGTCAGTGCCTAACTGTCCGGCTGCGCGATGGCCAAGCGGGCCAGATAGTCCTGATGAACGTTGAGCTTCAGCGCATTGGGGCGAATCGCCTGAATGGCCGCTGTTGCTGCAGCCAATGAATCACCCCGTTCGACCAGAATCTGTGCAGCGATCAGGCCAGTTCGACCCGAACCGCCTTTGCAATGGATCGCTATTTTCTTGCCGGCGTCGAGCAGTTGATGCACGGCCCGTCGTTGCGCCGACCAGGCAACAGCAAATTCTTCCTCCGGCGCATGATCGTCTTCGATTGGCAAGTGAAACCATTGCAAACCGAGTTCCGGACAGAGATCAGCGATGTTCGTCACGGCATTGCTGGCCATTTCGGCATCCGGCATCAGCGTGATCACTGCGTCGGCACCCGCCGTTTTCAATTGTTCGAGTGCAGTGGCCAGTTCCACTCCTTTGGTTCCTGGGCAAGGAGTCAGAATCAGGCCTGCCCCGTCATCGGTAAGCGGCAGCAAATCATAGGGATGGTGGGTCATGGCATGAGGAGAATGAATGGGTGGGTGATCGGGCCTGCAGAATCACTATTGCCTTCAAAGTTCGATGGACAGGCCTTGCGCCTTCGTATTCTAGCCGAGTTGGCGGGGAAATCATTCAATGTGCCCGTCAGTAGCCGCGAGCGAACATTACGGAGCGACTTTCCGGTCATGGCTTTTGAGCGGCTCACCTCATGACAGCCCTCGGCTCCGCCGTCAGATTGTGACTTGTCCGGCCAGTTCGTCGATGTAGGCCAGATGCTGCGGCAGGCAAATCCGTTTGAGGTCATAGCGGTCGATGATCGTCTGCCGGGCGCGTTGCCTGAGTAAAGCAAAATCACCAGGGAGTTCAAGCGTCTGAACCACCTGCTCGGCAATTTGTTGCGGCGAGAAGAAATCGACCAGAAGTCCATTGTCCCCATGGCGGATCACTTCTTCCACCGGCGCGGTTCTGGATCCCACGACTAGGCAGCCGGCGCTCATGGCTTCGAGCATCGACCAGGAGAGAACGAAGGGATAGGTCAGATAGACGTGAACCGCCGAGATTTGCAGCAGGCCGATGAACGCCGGGTAAGGAATCGTGCCGACGAAATCGAGACGCTGGAAGTCGATATCGCTCCTGACTTCGTTGAGAAACTGCTCGCGATAGGTCGTGCCCTGGGCGGGCCGGCTACCGTAACTGACCCCGTCACCGCCGACAATCAAGATATGGGCCTTCGGACGCCGGCGTTGGATTTCAGGAAGGGCGCGGATGAAGCTGTGATAGCCTCGGTAGGGTTCGAGGTTGCGATTGACGAAGGTGACAATTTCATCACCGGCGCGCAGGACACGAGCCTTTTCCCGCAGCGTGATTTGGGTGTCGGTTTTCGGGGTGATCGCTGCCGTATTCACCCCCTCATGGATGACGCGGATCTTGTGCTGGAAGCTTACGGGGTGGGTGGATTTCTGCCATGCGGTCGGTGAAACTCCGGCATCGCATTGTTCAAGGTTCATCAGGTTGGCGAAGTTCTTCGCCAGCAAGCGTGGCGCCTCGTCTGGATTTTCAGGAAACTCCGGGTCGAAACCGACATCGGCGCCATGAGCATGATAGTAGAACTCGAAGTAGTTCAACAAAGGGATCTGCGGCCAGACTTCCTTGACGAACAGCGCTTCACCCCATCCTGGGTGGGCGCAGATGATGTCCGGGCGATAGCCCTGCACTTGCAGCTGTCTCGCCGCCCGGAAGCAGGCTTCGCCGCGAATCACCTTGGTCTCCGTTTCTTGCACCCAGGGGTGGATTTTGGGTGTATTGCCTCGCTTTGGCCCGTAACGGACGACACGAACACCGGCAAGAACCGGGTTATCCTCGATGCACAGCGCCGTCACTTCATCGCCTCTGGCCACCAGCGCCGCGGCAATGTGTTTGTATTGACCCGGAAAGTTCTGATGGATCAGGAGAATTTTCATCGTTGATGTGCGTGTGTTCGGCGTGTTGATTCTTGCGGTGAGGCATTCTATCAGGGCGTCAAGGACCGGATGCGTCATCGACATCCAACCGAATGCATTGCCCGTCCAAACGCCGTTTCTGGGTTAGAATCAGGGCCGGCTGGCTGAAACGAGCGGCACCCCATGGATCGATTCTGGAAAAGCCTCGATCACCCGACAACGGCGGATGCACGAAGATGGACGGCTGCGTCTACGTCAATCCGGATTTCATTTGTTCAAGGATGTCACCAATGAGAGCCGATGATCGAAGGTTATGGATGTGGGCGGAGGCGCTCGATCTGCTGCAGGGCGGCGAGCGATGGCAGCACCGGGTACTTGCCTGCGAGAACCTGCAGTCGGTGCCCTGCTGGGAACCGTCGGTCGATCTGTACGAAAACAGCGACGAGTTGAGACTGCTGGTGGCCTTGCCGGGCGTCGATTCCCGGCAGATTGAAGTCGTTCTCGATGAAGCTGGCCTGGTCGTCCGGGGCCGGCGACCGATACCCCAGGCCTTGCGTCGGGCAACGATCCACCGTCTGGAGATCCCCTACGGGCCATTTGAGCGCTGGATAGCGCTGCCGCCAGGAAACTACCGACTGCATGAGCAGTTCCTGGAGGATGGCTGCCTGGTGCTGGTGCTGCGCCACCTGCGAGACGACCATGCGATCTGACCGGACAGACGCGAGTCGCAACACGATCGCGGCTGGCTCCGGCATTCTGCTGATCCCCGACGACGCGATGGTCATCGTTCCGGTTCGCAACGTACTGCTCTTTCCCGGCATGATCCTGCCGCTCACCATCAGCCGCGAACAGTCGAAGCTGGCAGCGCAGCAGGCAGTCAAGACCGAGCGCCCGGTCGGTGTTCTCCTGCAACGGGATGCCGAGATCGAAGTGCCGGGGCCGGATGATCTTTGCCTGGTCGGTACGGTGGCCAACATCCTGCGTTACGTGACCCTGCCGGATAACACGCATGTCATCGTCTGCCAGGGGCTGCAGCGATTCCGCATCGTCGAGTACCTGCCGGGTTATCCTTTCCCGGTGGCGCGTATCGGGCGGATCGATGAACCCGAAACGACAGACAGCCAGATCGAGGCGCGCATGATTCAGCTCAGGGAGCATGCGCTCGAAGTCCTGCAGTTTATGCCGCAGGTCTCACAGGAACTGGTCGGTGCGGTCAAGAGCATTACCCAGGCGGGGGCTCTGGCCGACCTGGTGGCGAGTGTTACAGAACTGAAAATTACCGATCGGCAGCGGGTCCTGGAAAGCATTGACCTGCAGCGACGGCTCGACATCGTTCTCGATTGCCTGCTCGCACGCCTCGAGGTGTTGCGACTTTCACGCGAACTCGACGAGCGTACCAAGGCGAACATCGATCAGCGTCAGCGCGAATTCCTGCTGCGCGAGCAGTTGAAATCGATCCAGAAGGAACTCGGCGAGGGGGATACCGGCAACAGCGTCGAGATCGAGGCGCTGCGCAAGAATATCGCCGAAGCCCAGATGCCCGAGGAGGTGGCGAACCAGGCGAACAAGGAGCTGCAGCGCCTGGCGCGCATGTCGGACGCTTCTGCAGAATACTCGATGGTGCGCGCCTATCTCGACTGGCTGGTCGAGTTGCCATGGCGGGCGCCCGAGCCCGACCGGATCGAGATTGCCGAAGCCCGCCAGATTCTCGATGCCGACCACTTCGGCCTCGACCAGGTCAAGAAACGGATCATCGAATTTCTCGCGGTGCGCAAGCTCAACCCGGGCGGACATGGGCCCATTCTGTGCTTTGTCGGTCCGCCCGGAGTCGGCAAGACCTCGCTCGGCCAGTCGATCGCCAGGGCACTGGGGCGCAAGTTCGTGCGCGCATCGCTCGGCGGCGTCCACGATGAAGCCGAAATCCGCGGCCACCGGCGTACCTATATTGGCGCCCTGCCCGGCAACATCATTCAGGCAATCCGCAAGGCCGGATCACGGGGCTGTGTGATGATGCTCGACGAGATTGATAAGCTCGGTGCCGGCATTCAGGGGGACCCCTCGGCCGCACTGCTCGAAGTGCTCGATCCTGAGCAGAACAATACCTTCCGCGACAACTATCTGGCCTTGCCGTTCGACCTGTCCCGGATGCTGTTCATCACCACCGCGAATGTGCTGGACAATATTCCGGGGCCACTGCGCGACCGCATGGAGATCATCCAGTTGCCCGGCTACACGCAGGAGGAAAAACGGGAGATTGCCCAGCGTTATCTGGTCGGGCGTCAGATTGCCCAGAATGGACTGAAGGAAGGTCAGATCGAGTTCTCGGAGCAGGCACTCGTGGCGATCATCCGTAATTACACGCGCGAAGCCGGCGTACGCTCGCTGGAGCGGGAAATTGGCGCAGTCTGCCGACGCGCGGCGGTGAACATTGCCGAGGGCAGGATGTCGTCCATGCAGGTCGATGAGGATGATCTCGCCGGCATACTCGGACCCATCAAGTACGATAACGAAGTTGCCTTGCGCACCGGTCTTGCCGGAGTGGCCACCGGACTGGCGTGGACGCCGGTCGGTGGCGACATTCTGTTCATCGAAGCCAGCCGCACGGCAGGTGACGGCAAATTGATCCTGACCGGACAACTTGGCGAGGTGATGAAGGAATCCGCGCAGGCAGCGCTGACCCTGGTGAAAACGCGCGCCACGGACCTCGGCATCGACGCCGGCAGCCTCGAGAGAAGCAACGTACATGTGCATGTGCCGGCTGGGGCAATCCCCAAGGACGGTCCGAGCGCGGGTGTGGCGATGTTCATCGCGCTGGCCTCGCTGTTCGTCAACCACCCGGTGCGTAACGATAGCGCGATGACGGGCGAGATCAGCCTGCGCGGACTCGTTCTGCCGGTGGGGGGAATCAAGGACAAGGTACTTGCCGCCATGCGCGCCGGAATTCAGCGGGTGCTGTTGCCGGCAAGAAACCGCAGGGACCTTGAGGAAGTCCCGCCGGAGGCGAAGGAGCGCATCGAATTCATCTTCCTGGACAATGTGGACGATGCGATCCGTCACGCCATGCGGCAATGAGTCGACGGGATGTGCCTTACCCCGACAAGGTTGATATTTGTTATCTGAACCCACCTTTTGCCATCAGCTATGCCGCTTCCTCGACGAACAGACGCTGCCACTCGACGCGCTTGCGTGCCGGACTCCACTTGAGCACTGCCAGGCAGGCGTCGAGTATTTGCGCGCGCCACGTTCGCCGACAAGCCTGATCCATGCACCGCTTCAGAGCTTCTCCCCCCACTCATTGCTGGTGGAGTGGCGCGTCGTAATGCCTGCCTTCAGTTCTTTTCAATTCTTGTTTCTCGTTCATCGGCAAGCTCCAATCGAGCGAGCGACGGGTTTCACCGTCGTCGACAGCGGCGATCACGCCTTCCCGCGATTGACCGCAGTTGTTGGGTGGACATATACTCATCCGGGCAGCAGGAGACTGCGGCAAGCGGCCATCTGACTAGCACTGCGCAGATCCCACGGCTCCGCCGATACCGCCTGCGGCAGAGTGTGGCGCATCAATGATCATTTTAATTTCGACTCATTGCAACGAGGAACTTTCGGAATGAATCACCTCGTCATCGGGCTGGGCGGTACCGGAGGGAAAATCATCCGGGCCCTGCGAAAGAGCCTGTACCAGGAGTTGCGTGGCGGCAAACTGGCCGACATCGGCATCGGCTACCTGTACGTCGACTCGTCCAGCGAAATGATGTCGATCGACGACCCCGGCTGGAAGACGCTGGGCACCTCGGTCCAGTTGCCCAAGGCCAGCCAGTTGCTGATTACCGATGCCAACCTCAGCTCGCGGCTCGACAATCTCGACAGCTATCCAGGACTCAAGCACTGGCTGGGCAGCCCGCAGGAGTGGCGCGACATTCTCAACAGCATTGTCGGCGCCACGCTCGGTGGCCAGAAGCGCCGGCTGGGCCGCTTCCTGTTTGCCTGCAAGGCCGACAAATATCGCGAACAGGTACAATCGCAGGTCAAGCTGCTGCAGCAGAACGGCCAGACAGAAGTCACCTTCCATGTCGTGCTCGGCCTGGCCGGTGGCACCGGCAGCGGCAGCGTGATCGACGCGGTGGCACAACTGCGGGATCTGTATCCCGATTCCAAGCGTTTCCGGGTCTTGATCTACGCGCTGCTGCCCGATGCCTACCCGAACCCCAACTGGGATACCGGCAACTACCACGCCAACGGATTTGCCGCCCTGACCGAACTCAATGCCATGTCGGTGGGTGTTTATCAGCCCTACGACGTGACCGGCGTGAAGGAACGGCTCACGCTGAGCGACCCGTTCAATGGCTGCTTCGTGTTTGGCAACGAGAACGAGAACGGCCTGACGGTGGATGTGGACCGGGACGTGCCCGGCATCGTCGCTGACTTCCTGTATCAAAAGATCGTGACCGCAAGGAACATCAACTGGGCCTCGCTCGACCGCATGGAGAATGCGGAAAACGGCGACGGCTCGCCGGAAACCGCAGCGCGGGGGCGCATTCCAGAGCGCTCCAAGCGTTTCCTGACATTCGGCATCAAGCGGCTGTCCATTCCGGAAGAAGAGATCAGCGAGTACCTGACCTACAGCTTTGCCCGACAGGCGGCGCTGCAGTTGCGCTTCAATCACTGGCAGGAGGCGTCCGGCTTCATCGAGGAGCCGCGCAAGCAGGATTTTCACGAGTTTGTGCAGCAAAAAGAGACGCAGCTCCGCTGGCTGCTGTCCGACGACCATCTGACGCTGGCGCTGGGCATCCTGCCGGAAGATGCCGCGAACAAGCGCTGGAAGTCGTTCACTGGCGAGTGGGAAGCCGTCATCCCCAACTTCAAGTCGCTGGTGCGCGAGCGCGAGCGCGCCACCTGGCTGGACGAACTCACCAAGTTGTGTGAAAAGCGTTACCAGGATGATTACCGCTCACTGGGCGTCCCCGGTTTCTATCGCACCAAGCTGAAAGCGCGCAAGGACATGGCGCGCGAGATCCGGGTGCGGATCGAGCAGGAACTGGTCAATGAATGGAAGGTCGGCGCCAAGTCCGCCTGGGATGTCTCCCGCCTGCTGATCGCGCTGAGCGAAAAACTGGACGAACGTCTGAAGGCCTGCGACGAACACATTGCGCGTGCGCGCCACGCAGAGGAAGAAGCGCAATCGCGCGTCCTGGGCAATGCACACAAATGGTCCAGCATGAGCCTGTTCTCCAAGCACCTGCTGGGAACGCCGGACAGCCTGCTGGACGCGCATGGTGTACATTTGCAGGAGATGTATGTGTACCGTACCCGCGCCGAAGGCTGGGGCTTTGCCAAAGCGCTGCTGATCGAGGTGATCGCCGAAATCACCGATCTCAAAGGCGAAGTGGACCGGGCGGCCAACACCTTGCAGCAGGCTTTGAAGAAGTTCGATGTCAATCTCCAGGCGCGCCTCTCCGATGCCGGTGCAGGCGACTTGCGTCAGCACCTGATCCGCTTTTATGACCCCGTCCAGGTCAAGCAGATCAGCCGCCGGCTGGTGGTGGACGAAGCCGAACAGAAAACGCAGACCAGCCGGGTACGGGCCGCCCTGGTCGAAAAGATTGGGCAGGATTCGAGTTTTGCCCTGTTCAACCAGCGGGTGACGGAATCGACCTTTCTCGATGTGCTGGAAACGGTGTGCGAGGACAACGCGCGTATCGCCCACCAGAACCTGGTACAGAACCCCAAGGAACGGCTGCTCGGCGTGTCGATCATCGACAAGTTGCGCGACCGCTACGGCGCCGATCCGCAGGAGTTGAAAAGCTACGTGAGTGAGCTGGTCAGCCGGGCAGGCAACTTCATCACCCTGGAGCCGCTGGAAATCCACCGGGCAGCGCCCGGCATTCCCGTGGGGGTACCCACGGCGGTCAGCAAATTCACCGTGATCCTGCCGAGGGCGCCTGAACAGACCGAGTTCGCCCTGGGACTGAAGAATGCCCTGCGCGAAGCCAAAACCGGCGATGTGGAGATCATTGACTCGGATGGCCGACGTAACGAAATCACACTGGTCTCGATCACCAACCTGTTCCCGCTGCGCTACCTCAAGCCGCTCAAATTCCTGGAAGAAAAATACCGCCGCCGCATCGAGACCGGTGGCGCGCGCGCGCGGCTCGAACTGCACACCGAGGGCGACGGCAATGCCTGGCCGCGGCTGTTCGTGGCCTCCAGCGCCGAAGTCAAGCAGCAGGCCCTGCCCTACGTGCTGCTGGCCAAGGCTTTGGGATTCATCCATGAAAGCAGGAATCCGGCTACGGGTGCGGAGGAAGTGCTGCTGCTCACCAAGGATGCCGACGGCTTAGACAATGACCCGGTCCTCCTGGGCAAGAGCTTCATGGCCAGCGCCGACAGCATCAACCTGGAGAATCTGCACGCCATCCGGTCGGTCTGCGACGCAACGCTGACCAGTGCCGGCTACCTGCACCAGGACCGCCGCAGCGAGGTGCAGCAGGCCATCCTGGCCGAGGTCGAAGCCATCAAGGCCGCACGCGGCGGCAATATCCAGGATGAAACCTACCGCCGCTTTCTGGAGGCCGGCCGGCGTGCACTGGCCATACTCAAGCGCGAAGTCGCCTGATGCGCCTTGGTTGAAGCCGACAATCCATTCGCCGGCTTCTTCGACTTCTCAGAAAAACCAGGAGGAACTCCCCCGATGGCCAGCATGAAATCCAAATCCGGCAAATGCTCGAACTTTGGCAATTGCGCCACGGCCGACGCCCGCGCAACCGTCGAAGTTCCGGGCGGTCGGGACTTCGTCTGCAATGAATGCGGCAAGCCCCTTCTGCTCATCGACGCCGGTCCCCAGGGCGGCGGCTCAAAGACGCTGCTCGTGTTGGGACTGTTGCTGGCCGCGCTGCTGGTCGCAGGGGGCGCTGCATGGTTCTTGCTGGCCGACACCGCCGCGCCCACTCCTCCGCCAGTCATGCCGGCACCCGAGACGCCGGCGGTGGTCGCACCAGCGCCGCCCGCACCAGCAGCGCCGCCACCCCAGACCGAGGCACCCACCCGGCCGGCCCATGGCCATTGCTCTCCCGCCGACGAGCGCGCCGGTCTGTGCCGCACGACCCCCTGACCCTGTTTTTTTATTTCCCGGCATCCGCCATGAAAAAATCACTTGACTCACGGCTCGCTGGCATCAAGTCCCTGCTCGTCGGAATCTCGGCGGCCGTGCTGTCGATGACCGCCCCGGCCGAAAGCATCGTCACCGGTGGCAAGACAGGCACCTATTACGCCATCGGCACCAACTTGCGGGATTTTGTCAATCCAGCCCTGGAAGTGAAGGACTCCAAAGGTTCCTGGGCCAATGTGGAAGACATGAGCCAGACCCGAGGCGTCACCCTGGCGATCGTCCAGTCGGATGTATACTCCGCCTTCGTGCGGATGCGTGACGCAAGCGATGTCCCGCAGGCAACGCGCCGTGAATACGCACAACTGCTGGCCAACTTGCGGGTGTTCATGCCCTTGTATCAGGAAGAAATCCATTTCCTGGTTCGCAAGGACGAGCCTATCGAATTCATCCATCAGATCAGGGGGAAACCCATCTGGATGGACATGGAGAAAAGTGGTACCTACCTCACCGCCCTGAACGTGTACAGCAAACTGTTCCAGGAGCGGCCCAATGTCGTGCAACCCTTCATCAACGCCACCGCCACGGGCGATGACGAAGGTACCAAACGACGCCGCTCGGCCTTGATGGCATTGAGCGATCCGGCTTATTACCAGGCCTATCCGAAGATTGACGTGATGGTGCTGGTGGGAGGGCAACCGCTCGGCCTGCTTGAGAAAAATGTCCCGGCCAACCTCAAGCTGCTGAAATTCGACCCGACACAGGCCAATTCGGACAAAATCCTGCAGGAATACCGGAAAGCTGATATCAGGAAATCCAGCTACCCCCAGCTGAACATTGCTGGCAACGATTCACCCTCGCTGGCCGTCGATTCCTATCTGATCACGGCCAATTTTGCAGACCCTCAGAGGAATCAGTTCATCAAGGATTTCGCTGGCCAGTTCTGCGAGAAATTCGCGGTTTTACGGGACCGCGGGCACGCCAAATGGCGGTCACTGACCTGGCAACCGGGCTCCGCGCTGCCGCCTCTGGCCGCAGGCTGGCAGTACTCCGACAAAGTCAAGGAGCGCCTGGCCAGCTGCTCATCCGGCTCCGCCGCCAAACCCGGCCCCGGCACCTGTAGTCCACAGGACCGCTTTTCCGGCCTTTGCAAGTAAAGTTAATGTGAAAGTCGCGTCAGCGACTCACGAATCGCCCCTCCCCGCTTGTTGGAGAGAGATTGGTGAAGAAGGAAACGGTCATGGCTTTCATGACCAGGGGTGTCTTGCCAAGTCATGACCGTTGGCGGCTGTTAATTTTTCACTCCCGCAGCATGTTCTGCACGATATCCTAACGGGGAGCAGGAGTGGAGATCTTGCTCGGGAATCTGTTACCGTTAGTCCGTCAGCCACGGCAGCAGCGCGGCAGCCGCTTCTTCAGCACCTGAAGGCCAGGGCAGCGCTGGAGCAGCTTGCTGCCACAAACACGCCAGCGCCTCCCGGAGATGGCCGGCCAGCAGGTCCGCCGCACTGATTTCCCGGCACCGGGCATGCCTGTGCAGCCAGTCGATCAGGCAATCCTGTTCGGGCCAGTCGTGCCTGCGCACATAAAGGATCGGTGTGCCGTTGCAGGCAGCTTCGGTGAATGTGCCGTAACCAGGTTTGGCGACCACCGCGTCGACCGCGCACAGGAGGTCGGTCATTGGTCGGTCGAGCGGCTCGAAGTTGCTGGCGTTCGGGTGTGTCACCTGCCAGTCTTGCGGAATCAGCCAGCGCACGCCGGCGATGCGCGGCCAGTTGGCGATCGGTAGTTGTTGACTAACACCGCCGAAAGCGATCAGGACCAGTCGCTCGTCACTGGCACAGCGTAGTTGCGCCCGCACGGCCTGGCGGCAGTCCTTGCCGAGATCGGCGACCGGACCAATGGGGCATACCCGTGACAATTCGGTCATGGCCATGCCGGGAGTCAGCCGCAGGAAGCATTCGGCGCCGTGGTACGCGGCCATCATCTGCTCAAGAATCGGCGCTGCCCAGGGCTCATTGGCAAAGAAATGAGCAAACAGTCCGGCCCAGTTGAGGGAACACATTGCCAGCGCGGGGATGCCGGCGCGTTCGGCGCCAGCCAGCGGCAGGTAGGCGACATCGCTGAACACCAGTCGGGCTTGCAGTTCGTCGAGCAGGCGCGCTTCACGGTCCACACGAGCTTCCCAGTCGGCATGTTGGGTACGGTAGGCACGAGCCGTTGCCTCGAGGTCGACGCGCATCGCGTCGTACATCACATAGCCGAAATCACTGCTTTCCGCCAGATGCCTGAAAGGAGTGACAAGGCGGGTTTGCAGCCGAGAGGTGGGCAGCGCACTGCGAAGGGTGATGCGCAGCTCCGGCAATTGCCGCGCCAGGCGGTTGAGCACCGGCGCCGCTTGCGCCAGGTGGCCGAAGCCGTGTGCCGAGATGTCGACAAAGAGGTGGGGGGGGCCGGGCATCATGGCTGATTCAGACGAAGCGTGCCAGCAACGCTCCGGGCAATTCGGCCGGCAGTGGAATCCAAACACGATGGCCATTGCCGGGGGCAACGCGAATTTCGGCGCCATCGATATGCTGCATCCGCTCCAGAGCCAGCTGGCGGTTGCCCGTGGGATGGATGATCTCGAGGCGGTCGCCCACCGCAAAGCGATTCTTGACCTCGATCAGCGCCAACTGGCGCGCTGCGTCCCACGCCAGTACGTCGCCGACATAGAGACTGCGTCCCGATTCGGAATGACCGCGCAGGTAATTCTGTCTCTCATGTTCGTGGTGGCGCTGATAAAAACCGTCGGTGTAGCCGCGATTGGCCAGCCCTTCAAGTTCGCCGAGCAGTCCGGGGTCGAACGGTCGCCCGGCGACGGCATCATCGATGGCACGACGATAGACCTGCGCGGTGCGCGCCACATAGTAGGGCGACTTGGTACGCCCCTCGATCTTCAGCGAGTCGACACCGATCTCGGTCAGGCGCTGGACATGCTCGACGGCCCGCAGATCCTTCGAGTTCATGATATAGGTACCGTGCTCATCCTCGTCGACCGGCATCAGTTCGCCACGCCGCGCCTTCTCCTCGAGCAGCCAGACGCGATCCCCTGATCGTGCATCGGGTGAATTGGGTGGCTGGGGAGAACTGGCGGCATGGACATCGCCAGCCGCATCCACTTCACCTGCCTGAAGCCGATAATCCCAGCGACACGAGTTGGTACAGGTACCCTGATTGGGGTCACGATGGTTGAAGTATCCGGACAGCAGGCAGCGCCCTGAATAGGCGACGCAGAGCGCGCCGTGGACGAAGACTTCGAGTTCGATGTCGGGACATTGCTGACGAATCTCGGCGACTTCGTCGAGCGACAGTTCGCGTGAAAGGATGACCCGCCTGATGCCGAGCTTCTGCCAGAAACGCACCGCCGCAAAGTTGACGGTATTGGCCTGTACCGAGAGATGTACCGGCATCTGCGGCCATGTCTCGCACACCAGGTCGATCAGACCGGGGTCGGCCATGATCAGGGCGTCAGGCCGAAGTGCGACGACAGGCGCCATGTCGGACAGGTAGCTGTGGACCTTGCGATTGTGCGGCAGGACGTTGCTGACCACATAGAGTTTGCTGCCGGCGGCGTGTGCCTCGCCGATGGCGGTGCCGAGTGTGGCGAGGTCTCCGAAGTCGTTGTTGCGCACCCGCAGGCTGTAGCGCGGCTGGCCGGCATAGACCGCGTCGGCACCGAAAGCCAGGGCGGCGCGCAGCATCGCCAGCGACCCCGCGGGTGCGAGCAATTCGGGGGCGGTCAGGACTGCGGGCATCCGGGAGAGCTTCGGCACGGGTAGAATGTGGCAAACCGCCATGTTACTCCCATTTCCACTCCCATTCTCCAGATTGCCCCGCCATGTCCGAAGAGATCCTGATAAACTTTACCCCGCAGGAAACGCGCGTCGCCGTCATGCATCAGGGCGTCGTGCAGGAACTGCACATCGAACGCAGCGCCAGTCGTGGCTTCGTTGGCAATATCTACGTGGGACGCATTGTTCGCATC
>WBZL01002631.1_pt1 | contig 17259 bp, 10 predicted proteins | sample 5204291 | NCBI WGS metagenome assembly WBZL01 (sample SAMN12344345, study PRJNA552823) | activated sludge metagenome | biome: Activated sludge suspended growth; feature: Nitrification reactor; material: Wastewater; isolation source: activated sludge from nitrification reactor of wastewater...
CCTGCTGGGCTTCGTCGAGAGTCTCGCCGACTTCGGCAATCCCATCGTGCTCGCGGGCAACTACGAGGTGCTGTCGACCAAGATCTTCTTCGCGGTCGCCGGCGCCCAGCACGAGCCGGACCGGGCCGCCGCGCTGGCGGTGGTGCTGCTCGGCCTGACGCTGGTGGCGTTCTGGCTCCAGCAGCGCTGGATCGGCAAGCTCTCGTACGTGACCGTCACCGGCAAGGGCGACAGCGGCCTGAACGCGCAGTTGCCGCCGTGGCTCCGCCGCACCTGCTTCGGGCTCGCCGTCTCGTGGTTCGCGTTCACGCTGGTGTGCTACGCGATCATCTTCACCGGCGGCTTCGTCAGGGACATCGGCCGCGGCGACATGACGCTGACGCTGCACCACCTGTCGCAGGGCTTCGCGATCGACCCGTCGTCGACCGCGACGATGTTCGTCGGCTCGGCGTGGGACAGCCTGTTCACGACGCTCAAGGTGGCGGCGGTCTCGGCTCCGCTGACCGCGATCGTCGGGCTCCTGTCGGCCTACGTCATCACGCGCCACCGGTTCGCCGGCCGCCGGGCGTTCGAGTTCCTGACCATGGTGAGCTTCGCGATTCCCGGCACCGTGATCGGCGTGTCCTACATCGTCGCGTTCAACGTCGCGCCGCTGGAGCTGGCGGGCGGGATGACGATCCTGGTGCTCTGCTTCGTGTTCCGCAACATGCCGGTCGGCGTGCGCGCCGGCATCGCCGCGCTCGCGCAGATCGACCGCACGCTCGACGAGGCGTCGTCGACGCTGCGCGCCACGACGACGCGCACACTGACGAGGGTGGTGATGCCGCTGCTCAAGCCGGCGATCCTCGCGACGCTCGTGTTCAGCTTCACCCACGCGATGACCGCGGTCTCCGCGGTCATCTTCCTCGCGACCGCCAAGTACAATCTCGCGACCGTCTACATCATCAACCGCGTCGAGGCGGGCGAGTATCCGCTCGCGATCGCCTACTCGTCGGTGCTGATCTTCATCATGCTGGCGATCCTGCTGGCGGTGCAGGCGCTGGTCGGCGAGGCGCGGCTGGGCCGGCGCGCGACGCCGATGCTTGCCGGCGGCGGCTGATCCTTCGAAGGTCCGATCCATGAAACCACCGCAGGACGGCGTCGTGTTCGACCGCGTGAGCAAGCGCTACGGCGATGTCCTCGCCGTCGACGACGTGTCGTTCCGCGTCGCGAAGGGCGAGCTGGTCACGCTGCTCGGACCCTCGGGCTGCGGCAAGACGACGACGCTGCGCATGGTCGCCGGGCTCGAGCCGGTGTCGGAGGGTCGCGTGCTGATCGAGACGACGGACGTGACGCTGCGCGCGGCGAACGAGCGCGACGTGTCGATGGTGTTCCAGTCCTACGCGCTGTTCCCGCACATGAGCGTGCTGGAGAACGTCTGCTACGGCCCGCTCTCGATGGGCACCGACAAGGCGAAGGCGCGCGAGATCGCGCACGCGAAGCTCCGGACGCTGGGACTCGCCGGCATGGAGTCGAGGCTGCCCTCCGAACTGTCGGGTGGCCAGCAGCAGCGGGTGGCGGTCGCCCGGTCGCTCGTGCTGGAGCCCAAGGTGCTGCTGTTCGACGAGCCGCTGTCGAACCTCGACGCCAAGCTGCGCCGGCGCGTGCGCCAGGAGATCCGCGAGCTGCAGCAGGAGCTCGAACTCACGGTGCTCTACGTCACGCACGACCAGGAGGAGGCGCTCGCTGTCTCCGATCACATCATCGTGATGGACCGCGGGAAGATCGCGCAGCAGGGAACGCCGCGCGAGCTCTACGAAGCGCCGGCGAGCCGCTTCCTCGCCGACTTCATCGGCGACGCGAACCTGATCGACGGGGAACTCTCCGGCGGAGCGTTCAGCGCGGGCGGCGTCAGCGCGCCGGTCCATTCGGGCGGGACGGCTTCGGGACCCGCGACGCTCGCGGTGCGCCCGCACCGGCTGAAGATCGTGGACGCAGGGCGTGGCCCGATTCCGGGCTCCTGCAAGCGCGCCGCCTACCTCGGCAGCCGCAACGAGTACGTCGTCGCCACCGCGTGGGGCGAGCTCCTCGTCTTCGACGACGACGCGAACGATCTGCGGGCGCGCGACTCCGCCTGCGCGCTCGACTTCGACCCGGGCGCGGTCATCCTGCTCGCGCGCTGACCGCGGCGGACGTCCGGTCGCGAACCGGCGATCCGGTCCGCGACCCGACTGCCGCTCACTTCTTCGCGAAGTCCCCGGCCACGAACGTCGCGAGGCCGTCCGGCTTGAGGTACCTGCGCAGCGCGGCGTTCGCGCTGTCGACGCTCACCTCGCCGATCGCGCGATCGAGATCGGCCGACTGCGCCCAGGTGCGGCCGAGGTACGCCTGCGACACGAGCGAGGACGCCAGCACGCCGTCCTGCGCGCGGGCGGCGAAGCGCTCCTCGACCAGCGCGCGCTTCGCATTGGCGATCTCCTCGGCGGTGAAGCCGCTACCCAGGGCGAGCCTCACCTGCTCGTCGATCGCAGCCTTCACCTTCGCGAGGTTCTGCGGCGCGTAGATCGCGTACAAGCCGAGCGTCGAGTTGTCGTCGAGCCGCCCTTCGTCGAGGAAGGTGCCGACGCCGTACGACAGGCCCTTCTGCTGGCGCACCACGGTGAACAGCCGCGACTCCGGTGCGCCGCCGAGGATGCGCTCGGCAATGAGCATCGCCGCGTAGTCGGCCGAGCGGTCCGACATCGGGATCGCCATGCCTCCGACCAGTACCGCGTTCGCCTTGTCGGGCGTCTCGATCGTTTCGGCCGCCGGCTTCGTCGCCTGGAACGGGTCGGGGACGCGCGCCCAGGGCTCGCGGCTCTTCCAGTCGCCGAAGAGCTGCGCCGCGAGCAGCTTCGCTTCGGCCGGGTCGAAGTCGCCGACGATCGCGAGTTCCGCGTTCGACGCGCCGTAGAACTTCGCGTGGAATGCCTTCGCGTCGTCGAGTTTCGCCGCCTTGAGGCGTGCGACCTGCTCGTCGAAGGTCGGCGTCTCGCGCACGTCGCCGGGCGGGAACGGCTTCAGGTGCCGGTTGAACGCGCGCCCGGCGATGGCCTGCGGGTCGGTGCGCGAGGACTCGACCGACGCGAGCGACGCACGCACGAGCTTGTCGTACTCGCCCGCGTCGAAGGCCGGCGTCTTCAATGCCTCGGCTACGAGCTTCAGCGTGGCGCCCAGGTTCCCGCGGATCGTCTCGCCCGACGCCGATGCCGACGTCGAGCCTCCACTGAGCGCGACCTTCGACTTCAGCGCGTCGAGGGCATCGTCGAACGCCTGGCGGCCGTGCTCGCGGGTGCCGAGCCCGAGCATCGAGCCTGCGAGCGAGGCGGCCGTCGAGGTTCCCTTGAGCGAGTTTTCGTCACCGAAGCGCAGGCGCAGCGAGAAGCGGACGATCTCGCCGCGCGTCTTCTTCGGCAGCAGCAGGAGCGACATCCCGTTGGCGAGCTTCAGGCGCTCGGTGCGGGCCTCGAGGTTGGCGGGCGTGGGATCGAAGGCTTCGCCCGCGGCCACCGCCTCGTCGCCCTGGTAGCCGGCAACCATCGCGGCGACGTCGACCGGCGCGGTGTCGGGCGCGCGGTCCGGTTTCGCGTCGGGGATGAAGGTGCCGAGCGTCAGGTTGGCGGGCTTCAGCCACTCGGTGGCGACCCGAGTCACGTCGGCGGGCGCGAGCTTGCGCCAGCGGTCGCGGTGCAGGAAGAACGTGCGCCAGTCGCCGAGCGCGATCCACTCGGACAGGTTGGTGCCGAACGCCTGCGGGTTGTTGACCGTCTGGTCGAACGATTTCAGGAACTTCGCGCGCACGCGGTCGAGCTCGGCCTGCGTGATCGGCTTGTCCTTCACGCCGAAGAGCGTCGCGAGCATCGCCTCTCGCGCCGGCTCGACCGGTTCGCCCAGCGCGACCTGCGCGAAGAACATGATCGGGCCCGGATCGTGGGCCGCGAAACTCCAGGTCTCGACCGAGGTCGCCTTGCGCGTCTCGACCAGCGCCTGGTAGAGGCGGCCGGAGGGCGCGATGGTCATGATCTCGCCCAGCGCCTCCATCGCCGCGTAGTCGGGGCTCGCGCCCGGCATGACGCGGAACAGCGCGCCGACGTACTGCGCGCTGCCGGCGCGGCGCACCGTCACCGTGTGCTCGCCGTCGCCGGCCGGCTCGGTCGTGTACAGGCGCGGCAGCGCCCGGGCCGGCTTCGGGATGCTGCCGAACGTCTTCGCGATGAGGGCGAGCGTCGATGCCGGGTCGAACTTGCCGGCGACGACCAGCACCGCGTTGTCGGGCTGGTAGTACGTCTTGTAGAAGGCGCGCAGGCGCTCGATGTCGACGTTCTCGATGTCCGAGCGCGCGCCGATCGTCGACTTGCCGTAGTTGTGCCAGTCGTAGGCAGCGGCCTGCATCTTCTGCCACAGCACCATCTGCGGATTGTTCTCGCCGCTCTCGTACTCGTTGCGGACGACCGTCATCTCGGAGTCGAGCGACGAGCGGCGGATGAGCGCGCCGCTCATGCGCTCGGCCTCGGCCTTGAGCGCGAACGCGAGACTCTCGTCGTTCGCCGGGAAGGTCTCGAAGTAGTTGGTCCGGTCGTAGAACGTGGTGCCGTTGAACTCGATGCCGCGCTTGCCGAACTCCTTCCAGATGTTCTCGATCGACGTCGTCCCGAGGAAGGTCAGGTGCTCGAGCAGGTGCGCCATGCCGGTCTCGCCGTAGTTCTCGTGGCGCGAGCCGACCCGGTAGGTCACGTTGACGGTCGTGACCGGCTTCGTGGCGTCGGGGAACAGCAGCACCTCGAGCCCGTTGTCGAGGCGGTACTGGCTCACGCCTTCGACCGTCACGCCCCGGGTAACCCCCGGCGGGAGCTGGGCGAACGCGAGCGCGGGGGCGAACGCGAGGACGAGGGCGATGCGGGCGATCAGGGAGCGAAGCATGGCGGGCGGGTCCGGGAAAAGGCGCGGCAGTATAGACCCGGGCGCCCCGCAAATCGTTCGTGAAGACGACGGGACGCAACCGGGAACGACGGAACGGTTCCGACCGGGGCGGCATGCCGACCGATCCGCCGCGCGGTCGCAGGGACGCGAACCTCGCGGTGACCGGCGCCGGGCGCCATCGTCGTTTCTGGCCGGCTCCGCGCCCCCCGGACGTTTCCCGCTGCCTGCGGGCTTGCTTCGGGAAAAGGGTATCCTGTATCCATGACGGCATGTCGGATATTCGGCGAGCCGACACTGGAAGCGCCACGGCCGCGCGTGGCCTGCGTATGCCTTCGGCCCTCGAACTGAAACTGCTCGGGCGACCGTCGATCTCGGCCGGTGCGCCATTCGAGTTGCCTACGCGCAAGGCACTCGCGCTGGTTGCGTACCTGGGATGTGCAGGTCGCGCGCCGCGGTCGCAGCTCGCGGCGATGCTGTGGTCGGACAACGCCGCCGCCGACGCGCGACGCAACCTGCGCCAGGAACTCAGCCGGCTCCAGGCGACGCCGGCGAACGAGTGGATCACCGCCGTCGGCGAGGATCTCGCGTTGCGCGGCGGCGCGGTGATCGACGTGCAGTGCTTCCGCGCGGCGCTCGCGCGCGGCGAGCCGGAGGCCGCGCTCGACCTGTGGCGCGGGCCGTTTCTGGACGGTGTCGAGCTCAAGGGCGCAACGGGGTTCGACGAGTGGGTTGCGGCAGAGCGGGAGTCGCTCTCGCGTCTGCGCGGCGCCGCGCTCGAGAAACAGACCGAAGGGCTCGAATCCCGGGGCGATGCCGCCGGCGCGCTCGCATCCGCCCTCGCGCTCGTCGCCGCCGACCCGCTGCAGGAGGCGCACCACCGCCGCGCGATGCGTCTGTTCTTCGCGCTCGGCGACCGCGGCGGTGCGATGGCGCAGTACGAGAAGTGCTGCGCGATCCTGCGAGACGAACTCGGGCTCGAGCCGATGCCCGAGACCACGTCGCTCGCCCGGCGGATTCGGGAAGGTGCGGCGCATCCGGGCGGCCGCCCCGCGACACGGATCGCAGGTGCGGAACTCCACCCGCCTCTGGTGGGACGTGCAAGCGCGTGGGCGGCGCTCGAGAAGGCCGGACGGCGCATCGCGCTCGTCGAAGGCGAGGCGGGTCTCGGGAAGAGCCGGCTGGTCGCGGACTTCGCGGCCCGAAGGGGACCAATGGTCGTGCTGAAGGGCCGCGAGATCTCGCGCGACACGCCGTTCTATGCGGTCGCGGAGGCGCTGGGTGCCGCCTGGCGCGAGGATCCGCGCTGGTTCGATCTCCTCGATCCGTCGTACCGCGCCGAAGTCGGCCGCGTCGTGCCCGCGCTCGCGGACGACGAACTCCCGCCGGATCCGGCGACACCCGAAGCGCGCGGCCGGCTGATCGAGGGGCTCTCCGCCGCGCTCCTCACCGCCGCGGGCGACGGCTCGATCGTGTTCGACGACCTCCACTGGTTCGACGCGTCGAGCGCCGAACTCGTCGCCCACGTCGTGCGCCACGCGCACCGCTCGTGCTTCTTCGCGACCGCGCGCCCCGAGGAACTCGCGCTTGCACCTGCGGCGAGGAGTGCGCTCGACGCGATCGAGCGCGAGGGATTGCTCCTGCGCGTGCCGATCGGGCCGCTCGGCGAGGCCGACGTGCTCGCTCTCGTGCGCGCGATGTCCGGCAGCGCCGGCGCGACCGTGTTCTCGCGGCGCCTCTACGCGGCCACCGCCGGCAACCCGCTCTTCATCCTCGAGTCGCTGCGCGAACTCTTCGCCGCCGGCGTGCTGTGGCGCGATGGCAACACCTGGTCGACGCCCTACGACGAGGACACCGAGGACTATCGGGAACTCCCGATCCCCGCGAGCGTGCGTGCAGCGCTCCTGCGGCGCATCGACCGGCAAGGACCCGCGCCGCGGCGGCTTCTCGAAGCGGGCAGCCTCGCGGGCGACGGGTTCGCATCCGAATGGGTCGGACCGTCGTCCGCGCTCTCCGAGGACGAGGCCGCCGACGCGCTCGATTTCGCCGTGCGCGCCGGACTCGTTGCCCCCACGGGCGCCGGCTATCGGTTCACTCACGACCTCATCCGCCGTGCGCTCGACGATGCACTGGCGCCGGAACGCCGCAAGCTGCTCCACCGCCGGCTCGCGGAGGCGCTCGCCCGGTCCGGTGCCGCGCCGGCGCGGATCGCGGGCCACTGGGAGGACGGCGGCCGTCCGTCCGAGGCGGTCGCCTACCGGATCCGCGCTGCGGACGCCGCCGCGCGGGTATATGCGCTCGCCGAGGCGATCGTCCAGTACGACGCTGCGCTCGCCGACGGCGCCGCCGGCGTCGAGGCGTTCCGCATCCACTCGGCGTGCGTCGACCTGTGCCGCAACGGCAACGACGACGAGGGCCGGGTCCGTTCGCTCGCGGCGATGGAGGCGATCGCCGCCACGCTCGGCGATCCGGCGATCGCGGCCGAGCTCGCGGTCAAACGGGCGGTGCACGCGTTCGAGAACGACCGCTACGACGAGGCGCTGGCGATCGCAGGCGAAGCGCGGCTCGCGCTCGCGGGGCGTGTCGATACCGCGACCGACGCGAGCCTCGCGCTCGAGTGCGGCGCCGCGCTCCACGCGCTCGGACGCATCGAGGAGGCCGAAGCGGAGCTGCGAGCCGCGCGCGAGCGGTTCGACGAAGACCAGCCGCTCAGGCGCGCGAACTGCGCCTACTGGCTCTGCCAGTGCGCGATCGCCCGCGGCGACCTCGCCGCGGCGCGCGGGTACTGTGACGACGTGCTCGCTGTCACGAAGAAGGCGAGCTATCGGCGCGGTTACGCGATGTCGCTGCACCTGCGCTCCGACATCGCCTGGCGCGAGGGCGACACCGCACGTGCGTTGGCCGATCTCGAAGCGGCGATCGACGAGGCGCGCGCGATCGGCAGCCGGCAGCTCCAGCGCGGCTTCCTGGGCGATCTGATCGAACACTTGCGCTCGCTCGGCGAGGAGACGCAGGCCGACGCCAGGCAGCGGGAGCTCGAGCGACTCGTCCAGGGCGGAAATCCGGGCAGCGGGGATCGTGTAACGGCCAGATAACGCCCGGCTTGCTAGCGTTGTCGCCACTGGATGAGACAGGGGGCGACGTGGACGCAGCAGTCGAGGACGACGTGAGGCTCGCGCTCACCCGCGTCGGTGCCGACTGGCGCGTCGTGCTGGAGCGTCGGGGGCAGCGGAGCGAGTTGGGCGGCCTTGACGAGCTCATCCGGTTCCTGCTCGACCTCGCGGCGGAACGTCCCCCGGTGCAGCGGGGGCTTCGATGAAGCGCGACGGGGCCCGTTGCGGGTGGCGGCCGGCAGCGTCGGCCGCGATCGCCGTGTTCGTGCTGGCGTTGCCGGCGCACGCGGCGTCGACGGCGGCCGCGGCGCTCGCCGAGGTCAGCGCCGCCGCGAAAGCCTGGCAGGCCGATGCGGCGCTCACCCACGTCTCGACGCTGTCCGGCACTCCGGACGGCAAGGCCGCGTCGTGGCTCTACACGGTCTACAGCCCGAAGGCGAAGAAGAGCGCGATCCTGACTGCGCGCGACCGCAAGGTCGACGTCGATCCGGTCGACCGCAACACGTCGGTCGACCCGCTCGCTCCCGGCTGGATGGACAGCGACAAGGCGCTCGACGCGGCCAGGAAGGCGGGGCTCGGGCTGCCTGGAACGGGCATCGGTCTGGGCCTGACGACGTTCGGCGCGGGCGCCGCCAAGCGCGCCTACTGGACGGTGACCGTGATGACCGAGGCGGCGATCCTGTCGCTGACACTCGATCCGGTGACCGGCGCGTTGGTCAAGCGCGACGAGGTGAAACTGAAATGAGCGAGGCAGCGAAGCGCGTGCTGCGTCTCGGCGCCGGCGCGGCGATCGTACTCGCGGCCGGACTCGCGCCGGCGGCGACGCCGCTCCCGAAGGCGGTCGACACGTCCGCGCTCACGATGACCGGAATCGGCCACACCATCGCGCCGCCGGGCGCGAGCCGCAAGGAGCTGCCGTCGCGAGTTCCGACCGAAGCCATGGCGATGACCGGGATCGACCACACCATCGCGCCGTCGGGAGCCAGCCGCAAGGCATTGCCGTCGCAGGTGCCGACCGACCCGTTGCTCATGACCGGAGTCGGATCGGCGTACTGAACGAGATGCGGATCGCCGAGGAGAGGCCGACATGTCCGCGCTACGAACGATCGCTGCCGCCCTGGCGTGCGGATGCGCGACCGCGGCACTCGCCGACCAGGTCGTGACGCTGCGCGTCCCGGTGATGCTGCAGAACCTTCATCCGAAGGTGGCCATGTTCGGAATCGGCTGCTTCATCACGCCAACCACCGCCTGGGGCAAGGCCCACATTCCGGTGCCCAATCACTCGTTCGACGGCGTCGTCGAAGTCAAGGTGACAGTGAGCGATGCCCAGTCGCTGTCGGCGACCGGGTACCAGTGCAAGCCCTTCCTCTTTCTGGCCAAAGGAAACGGCTTCCCGCCCGTGCAAGGCTTCGATGCGTCGCCGGAGGCGCTGGCGAGGACGGATGCACCGTTCAAGGCGATCGCGGAAGGTCTTCTGCCGAAGGTCGGCTCGGGTCCGGTGGCTGTGGCGCCTTATGCACGTGCACCCCAGGCGGGAGCGGCGGTGCCGCAGGCAGCGGCGCCGGCGTGGGGCGCGCTGGGCGGCGCGTCGCAGGTCGCGCCGAACACCGCGCCGAAGCGCAGCGGACTCTCGTCGGCTCTTCCGCCACCCGGAAAGTGATCCCATGCGATGCTGCCTTTTCCTGCGTCGTGCGGCCGTTGCGACAGCGGCGCTCGTTCTCGTCCTCTCGAACGCGCCGGCGCGCGCCGATACGCTCGACTCGATCCTCGACATCCTCGTGACCGCCGGCGTTGTCGATTCGGCGGTCAGGGACGCGAAGCCGCTGATCGAGTGCCTGATCAAGGCTTCCGGAGATCCGACCGCGTGCATCGACGTCAAGGCCGTCGCGCAGCAGCAGGCGAAGGACGTCGCGCAGCAGCAGGCGAAGGCCGCGGCCAAAGCGTTCGTGCCCGAGGATCCGGCGATCCAGGCGGTCGTCGCGATCGTGCGCGCGGTCGTCGCCCGCGACTGGCTCGAGGTGCTGGAACTCGCCGGCACCGACCTGTTGTTCCCGCTCGCGTGCAAATCGGGGCTCGCGGTGGCGGGGCCGATGCAGGGCTTCATCTGCAACGGACCGTTCCAGGACGTCGCGAAGCTCGCGAAGCCGGTGGTCCGCGAGGTGCTGGCGATCTTCGCCGATCCGCCCCCGAACATCTGGCGGCTGATCGCCGCGGTGTCGAACCTGGATCTCGCCTGCAAGCTCACGCCGTCGTTCCCCGGCAAGGACGAGGCCTGCGGCACGCTCGCGAAGGCGCTCGCGGAGATCGGCGGTTTCCTGGTCGACGCCGCCAAGTACGGCGGAAAGATCATCGTCGACGGTGCCGACGCGGCAGAGAGCTTCTTCATGGGTGACGACACGCCGATGCCGTACGACCGGTACTACGCGACCCGGTGGCTGCCGTGGATGGAGTACGCGGTGTCGCGCTGCATCCTGCATCCGGGCAACTGTCAGGGATTGTCCGGCGTCGTCGACAATGTCTACGGGAGATGCGTCGACTATTTCGACAATCACGACCACTACGAGAAGGACGCGCGCAAGGTCTGCCGCGGAATGCGCGACAACCGCTTCATGCCGGCGGTGAAGGCGACCGCCAAGGCGATGATCGGCGCGGCGCAGAGCCATTCCGCGCAATTGCGCCCGTTCGCCCGGCTCTGGGCGGTCGAGGACGGCGGTACGGGCGGTACGGACCGGCTCGCGCAGCACAAGGTGTTCTATGCGTCGGGTTGCGCGATCGCCGAGCGCAAGGCGTTTCCCCTGCCTGCGGGCGACCCCGACGCCTGCGAAGGATTCAAGAGCGACGCGCTCCTGAAGCCGTACTACGGCAAGTGCCTCGAGCGCGCCGCGGCGCAGACGCCTTCGCCCTCGGCGGCCGAGCTCGCGTGCAAGCGCGGCGAGGGGCGGTTCGTCGCAATCGTCGAGGAGGAGATGGCGGCGTTCACGAAGACATTGCAATCGCTGGCCGCGAAAGGGTGCCATCCTCCTGCCGGGTGGACCGGCGCATCGGGCCTCAAGCTCGTGTGCGACAGCTACACGGGCCTGGGGGCCTGTCTCGCCGGGCTCAAGGCCGGCAACGAGCAGAAGCGCTGTTCGGTGAACGTCGCCAAGGCGGACGCGAAACTCGCCAAGTCGATCGTCGCGGACCTCGGCGCCAGGCGCTGCCGCGTCGAAGGTCCGGCGGTCGCCTGCACGCGGCCATGGAAGGTCGATTCCTGCAAGGCGATCGTCGCCGGCGTGTCGTATCCGGGCATCGCCAAGTCGGCGCTCGGCTGCAGCGGCGACCTCGCCGATTACCAGGCGAAGGTCGGCGTGGCGCGCAACGCGATCGCCCAGCTGAATGGCGGCGGGCGCGTCGAACAACCGGGGGCCGCCGATTCGCTCGACGCGCAGTGCAGAACGCCCGGCGACGACAAGCTCGCGATCAGCTGCCGGTTCGCCGACCGCTGGCACGCCAAGGTGGCGGCGACGCCCGCCATCGCCTTCGGCGAATGCGCGGACGACCCGAAGCGCGATGGCTCCGACGGACCGTGCTACCGGATGCCGCTGATGATGGCATCGACGTCCGGCGCCCCGGTGGTCGCATCCGGTGCGATCTCGGCGCCCCCCGCTCCGCACAATCCCGTCGACAACCCTCTGCCGCCGCCGGGCCTCGCGCGCGGGGGCAGCGCACTGCCGTCGTCGTCGCTGCGCGGAGAAGCTGCGGTCGCACCGCCTAGGTCCGCGGCAACGGTTCCCACGGCGCCGGCGCGTTCGACGCTCGACTGGGGGGGCTCCGCGCGGGTCGGCGCGACACCGGCGCCCGCATCGGCTGCGGCGTCGCCCGAGCCGACGCAGCCACCTCTTCGCTGGGCTCCGCCTCCGACTGCGCGCGCGCCTTCGCCGGCTGCCGCAATTCCAGCGTCGCCGCCCGCGCGCGCGCCGGCGCCGGCCGCCACGGCTCCAACGCCGCCTGCGCGCGCACCGGCGCCGGTCGCCTCGACCCCGGTGACGCCGCCTGCACCCGCGTCGACCGTCGTCATCGCCTCGGCCGCCGCCGCGTCGGCCGCCGCCACCGAGCGCAACCTCGCCGCGGTCGGCTGCAAGTCCCCGCAGGGTGGCTTGCGGTTCACCTGCGCGACGCCCACGGGCTTCGACCGTTGCGAAGCGATGCGCCGGCAGCGCAAGGTCGAACAGTGCACGCTCGAGGGGCGGCAGCGATGATCGGGACCCGCGCGCTCGCTGCGATCTGCGCCGGATCGGCGCTGTCGCTCGCAGCCACCGCGTTGGCGCAACCGACCTCGCCGTTGCCCGATGCGGCTCCGGGCGCGACACCCGCCGCCGAGCGCATCGCGGTCACGATCTTCGAGTTCCGCTCGTCGCTGCCCAATGTGAGCGGCCGCGCGGCGACCGACATGTTCAAGACTGCGTTGGTCCGCAACGGCCGCTTCCAGGTCGTCGAGCGCGGGCGGCTCAACGAGGGCGTCCTGCGCGAGAAGCAGCTCAACGCCGGCGGCTACACGACCGGCGACATCGCGCAGCACCAGCTGCGCGGCGCGCGTTACGTCTTCGAAGGCATCGTCTCCGAGGCGAACACGGCGGAAAAGCAGCGCAGCGCGAGCATCGCGATCGCGGGTATCAGCTTCGGCGGCGCGTCGATCACCGATTCGATCGCGATCGACGTCCGCATCATCGACGCTGCGAACGGCGACGTCGTCGATGCCGTCGTCGTGCGCAAGCCGATCCAGTCGAAGGAGACGGCGCTGGGTATCGTGGGAGCCGCGCTTCCCGGCGTGCGCTCGCAGGGCGAGCGGCACTCGCAGCTCGCGCCGGACGCGCAGTTGGCGAGCCGCACGACGGAGAGCGTCGATCGCGCGATGCGCGCCGCGATCGAGGAGGCGGTCGAGACGATCGCCGGGCGGTTCGCCCGCTGACGCCGTCCGGATCCCGTGTGATGGCGCGCGCGGTTGGAAGCGCGACGCCCCGCCGCGACTGCCGTCGCTGAGCGGATTCCGGCCGGGCACCGTTCCCTGGGCGTCCGCGAGCCAGCGCCTGCGCCGCCGGCGCCGTGTCAGCGCGACCGCTCCCGCGCCGACGATGGCGAGGACGAGGAGCGCCGCGAGTTCGCAGTGGCGCGCTTGCTCGAAAACGCCGTGAACGCGCGGCCGAACGCCTGGCCCGCGAGCGTTCCCGCCACCGTCCGGACGAGCGCGCCGGCCGCGTTCGCGGGGACGAAGCGCGCCGGCGAGAACCGCGTCGCGCCGATCGCGAAGAGCATCCGGTCGCCCGCGAAACCGGCGACCGAGGCGACTCCGATCACCGCCGGGAGCGACAGGTGGCCCAGGTGCGCGGCGAAGCCGGCGTTCAGGAGCACCGTCTCGCCCTCGGCGAGAGAGCCGATGGCGACGGCGAGATGGCCAACCTGTTCGATGAAGGCCTGGACGGCGTCCAAGGCAACGCCGTCAGACCGCCCGCTCCCCGCGGCGCACTTCGCCGGGCGAGCGTCCCGGCAGCGCGAAGATCGCCACCGTCGAGCACAGCGCGATGACGGCGAGGAGCGCGAGCAGGAAATCGAAACCGCGCGCCTTCACCACGGGACCCAGCATCCACACCGCGAGCGCGCTGATGCCGAAGGCGATGGCGAGACGCATGCCGGCCACGCGCGAACGCATGCGGTCGTCGACGTAGCGCACGATGATCGCGTCGGTGAACGGGATCGCTCCGAACACGAACACCATGAAGGCGACCGCGAGCGCGTAGAGCGCCCAGCCTTCGGCACGTGCGGCGAGCGCGAAGAGCGGGATCTGCGTCGCGACGATTCCGAGGAACAGGTACTTGAGCGGCGCGTGGTCGATCAGCCGCCCGACGACGACCTGCGCGAAGGACGCGATCGCGTAGACCGCCGCGAGCAGCATCCCGAGCGTCGCCGGGTCGCCGGTGATCGCGGCGAGGCGTTCGCGCAGGAGTTCGCCGTTGCCGTTGGTCGTGAAGTTGAACACCAGCGACCCGAAGGTCGAGGTGAGTGTCAGGATGACGAACACGCGTGCGAGCACCGCGGGCGGCAGGTCGACCTGCCTCGGCGCGCGCTTCGAGGGCGGCGCGTGTTCGCGCGGCGCGACGCGCATGAACAGAACGCCGCAGGCGATCGACACGAGTCCCGGCACGACGAATGCCGAGCGCCAGCCGAAATACTTGACGAGGAAGCCGGTCAGGAGCGCAGCCGCCGCGATGCCGAGATTGCCGGCCAGCCCGTTCACGCCGATGACGCGGCCCGGCCGGTCCGCGCCCTGCACGAGCATCGGGATGCCGACCGGGTGGTAGATCGCCGCGAACGCGCCGACGAGCGCGAGCGCCGCGGCGAGCTGCCACGGCGTGCGCGTCAGCGCCACGAGGATCGACGAGACGCCGATGCCGAAGAAGAACACCAGCATCATCGCGCGCCGCCCCCAGTGATCGCCGAAGCGGCCGGCGGGCAGCGAGCCCAGGCCGAACATCACGAAGGCGCCGGTGGCGAACGGCATCAGGTCCTCCCAGCGCGACACGCCGAAGTCGACCGCGATTGCGCCGACGGCGGTTGCGAACACGAGCAGCATCAGGTGGTCGATCGCGTGCGCGACGTTGAGCAGCAGCGCGACCGCGCCGGTGTGGCTCGCGGCGGCCTCGTGGACGGCGGGGGATGCCGGCCGCCCGGCCGGCGCCGCCGCGACTGCGGCCGCGTCGGCGGCGACGGTCGTCGCGGACGCGGACCGGGGAGACGTAGCCTTCGGGGATGTGCCTGCGCGATCCAAGCCGCCACTTTACCGCGGAGCGTCCGGCCTCCCGTTTCACCTCCCGTCCCACGGACCGGATGACCGGATTCCGGTCCAGCCTCCGATCCCGCGGACCGGAATCTGGCTCGTGGGACGTTGGTGGACCAGGGCGAGGGGTTGACGTTTACGTAAACGTAATCCACAGTGGCGGCCCGGGCCGCCCGCCGGGCGGGCGCCTCCCCGGGACCCCGGTTCCATGGCAAGAGCCCGGGCCCGTCCGGTAAGCTTTCCGCTTCCCGCGCGCCGCGGTCTCTCTGCCCCGGCCCGCGGCGCCAAGTCGAGGTTCCGATGACCGACCTGTCGATCGCCCAGAAGCCCCTCGTCCACAAGCCGGCGAACAAGGTGCGGTTCGTCACCGCCGCTTCGCTGTTCGACGGCCACGACGCGTCGATCAACATCATGCGGCGCATCCTGCAGGCGTCGGGCTGCGAGGTGATCCACCTCGGCCACAACCGCGGCGTCGAGGAGATCGTCGACTGCGCGCTCGCCGAGGACGCGCACGGCATCGCGATCTCGTCCTACCAGGGCGGGCACGTCGAGTACTTCAAGTACATGATCGACCTCCTGCGCGAGCGCGGCGCAGGCCACGTCAAGGTTTTCGGCGGCGGCGGCGGCGTGATCGTCCCCGACGAGATCCGCGAACTGCACGACTACGGCGTCGCCCGCATCTTCTCGCCCGAAGACGGCCAGAGACTCGGCCTGCAGGGCATGATCAACGAGGTCGTCGCCGCCTGCGACGCCGACCTCGCGAAGGCCCTGCCCACCTCGATCGACGGGCTCACCTCGTCCGACCGATTCCTCCGCACGCGCACGCTCGCGCGTCTCATCACCGGTCTCGAAGCCGGCACGGTGCCCGCGAAGACGCGCGAACAGATTCTCGCGGTCGCGGCGAAGGCGAAGGTGCCGGTGCTCGGCGTGACGGGCACCGGCGGCGCGGGCAAGAGCTCGCTCACCGACGAACTGATCCGGCGGCTGCGGCTCGACCAGGACGACCGGCTCCAGGTGGCGGTGATCTCGATCGACCCGTCGCGCCGCAAATCCGGCGGAGCGCTCCTGGGCGACCGCATCCGGATGAACGCGATCGGCACGGTGAACGGGAACGCGCCGGTCTACATGCGCTCGCTCGCCACCCGCGAGGCGGGCAGCGAGATCAGCAAGGCACTGCCGGACGTGGTCGCCGCGTGCAAGGCGGCGGCGTTCGACCTCGTCATCGTCGAGACCTCCGGCATCGGGCAGGGCGACGCGGCGATCGTGCCGCACGCCGACGTCTCGCTCTACGTGATGACGCCGGAGTTCGGCGCCGCGTCGCAGCTGGAGAAGATCGACATGCTCGACTTCGCCGACTTCGTCGCGATCAACAAGTTCGACCGCAAGGGGGCAGCCGACGCGCTGCGCGACGTGCGCAAGCAGTACCAGCGCAACCGCGAGCGCTTCAAGGAAGGACCGGAGAAGATGCCGGTGTTCGGCACGATGGCCTCGCGCTTCAACGACGACGGCGTCACCGCGCTGTGGCAGGCGATCGCGCCCGCGCTCGCGGCGAAGGGCCTGAAGCTGGGGTCGTCGAAGCTGCCGAAGGTCGAGACTCGGCAGTCCACCGGCCAGAACACCGTCGTACCGCCGGCGCGCTCACGCTACCTGGCCGAGATCGCCGAGACCTGCCGCGGCTACCGCGGGTGGGCCGAGGCGCAGTCGAAGGTCGCGCGCGAACGGCAGCAGTTGAAGGCCTCGCGCGCGATGCTCGAGGAGACCAAGCGCTGGAAGAAGCCGCTTCAGGAGAGCGGTCACGTCGCCGACACCGAGACGGCGGAGCAGCTCCACAGCCTGATCCGCAACGCGGAGCACGCGCTCGACGCGATCATCGAGGAGCGAGACCGTTCGCTCGACGGCCGCGCGAAGAAGCTCCTCGACATGTGGCCGAGGACGAAGGCGAGCTACGCCGGCGACGAATACGTGGTGAAGATCCGCGACAAGGAGATCCGCACGGCGCTCACCCACACCTCGCTGTCGGGCACGAAGATCCCGAAGGTCGCGCTGCCGCGATGGGAGGACGAGGGCGAGATCCTTCGCTGGCAGCTCCTCGAGAACGTTCCCGGCAGCTTCCCGTTCACGGCAGGCGTGTTCGCGTTCAAGCGGGAGAACGAGGATCCGACGCGCATGTTCGCGGGCGAGGGCGACCCGGCGCGGACCAACAAGCGCTTCCACCTGCTGGCCGACGGGATGCCGGCGAAGCGGCTGTCGACCGCGTTCGACTCGGTCACGCTGTACGGCCACGACCCCGACCTGCGCCCGGACATCTACGGCAAGGTCGGCAACTCGGGCGTGTCGATCGCCACGCTCGACGACATCAAGGTGCTCTACTCGGGCTTCGACCTGTGCGCGCCGAACAAC
>WBZL01002633.1_pt1 | contig 17247 bp, 14 predicted proteins | sample 5204291 | NCBI WGS metagenome assembly WBZL01 (sample SAMN12344345, study PRJNA552823) | activated sludge metagenome | biome: Activated sludge suspended growth; feature: Nitrification reactor; material: Wastewater; isolation source: activated sludge from nitrification reactor of wastewater...
GCTCGTCACCCTCGGCCCGCCATTGCTGGTGCTGCTCGGCTACACCTTCGCCGACGTCGGACCCGACGGTGTCGACGGCTGGCTCACGGTGTTGCTGCGGATCCTGTGCTCCGGCGTCTCCGTGGCGATCGTCCTCGGGTCGGTCTCGATGGGCGTGTCGTGTCTGACCAACCGACGCGCGTTCGCCGCCACGGCGATGGTGCTGCTCGTGCTCGCCACGCCGGCGCTCGGCGGGGCGCTCGTCGACGGTGCCGGCCTCTCGCCGTACTGGCGGCTGATCGACGTGTTCTCGATGCCGTTCGAGCTCGTGTTCCGCATCTACGGCCAGGCCGGCAACTTCCCGGAGATCGCGACGTGGGCCGTCGCGGCCGTGTGCGCGGCCTGGACGGCCGCCGGGCTGGGCACCGTCGCCTGGCGCTATCGGAGCATGGTGATCGCACGATGATCGAGGTCGACGGGGTCTCCAAGTTCTTCGGCAACGTCGTCGCCGTGTCGGACGTGACGTGCTCGATCGGGCCGGGCGTCACCGCGCTGCTGGGACCCAACGGCGCGGGCAAGTCGACCCTGTTCCGCATGCTGTGCGGACTCACGCCGCCGTCGCGCGGCACGCTGCGCGTGCTCGGCGCCGACCCGCGTGCCGATCGCGACGTGCGCGGGCGGATCGGTCTGGTGCCGCAACAGGACGCGCTGTTCGACCACCTGTCGGCCCTCGAGTTCGTCACCGTCTCGGCGCAGAGCCACGGGATGCCCGACCCGACCGACGTCGCCGCACGCGCGCTCGCCACCGTCGACCTCGACCCGCACGAGACCAAGCGGGTGGGCGCCTACTCGAAGGGCATGCGCCAGCGGGTCAAGGTCGCCGCCGCGTTGGTGAACGACCCGGAGGTGCTGATCCTCGACGAGCCGCTCACCGGCCTCGACCCGGTGCAACGGCGGCGGATGACGTCGTTGTTCCACCGGCTCGGCGACGACGGTCGCACCGTGCTGGTGTCGAGCCACGTGCTCGACGAGGTGGCGAGGCTCGGCTCGCGTGTGCTCGTCATCGCGCAGGGACGACTGGCGGCGACGGGCGATTATCGCGACCTTCGCGAGCTGATGGACGACCGTCCGCACCGGATCCGCATCACGGCGAGCGATGCGCGCCGTCTGGCCACGCGGCTGGTCGCCGACGGTCTCGTGGTCGGGCTGTCGCTCGACGAGCACCAGCTCGTGGTCGACACGCTCGACGTCGACACGCTCGGACGCCGCATCGCTCCGCTCGCGGTCGAGCTCGGCGTGCGGCTGATCGAGGTCAGCCCGCTCGACGAGGATCTCGAGTCCGTCTTCCGCTACCTCGTGGAGCGCCGATGAACGCCTCGCTCGACACCCCCACCGCCGGCCGCCACGTCGGCGGGTGGGCCGCCACCGCCCTCGTGTACCGGGTGATCCGCCGTCAGCTGTTCAGCCGCGGCCGCCTGATCGCGCTCGGGCTGCTCGCACTGCTGGTCCCGATCGCCGCCGCGGCACAGGGCGCGAGCGACACCGCCACCACGAGCGGTGCGGTCCGGCTGATCGCCAACCTCGGGTTCGCCGTCGTCGTGCCGATCATCTCGCTCGTGTTCGGCACGGCCGCGATCGGTGACCTGCGCGAGGACAAGACGCTGGTCTACCTGTGGCTCCGTCCGCTCGACCGGTGGCCGATCGCGCTCGGTGCCTGGCTGGCGTCGCTCACGATCGTCGCGCCGTTGTCGCTCGTGCCCGTGGTGGTGGCGGCCGCGCTCACCGGCGCCGGGAACGGCATCGTCGGCGCCACCGCGCTCGCCGGTGCGGTCGCGGTGGTGGGCTACCTCGCCGTGTTCACGTGGTTCGGTGCGATGTTCCGGCGTGCCACCGTGTGGGGTCTCGCCTACATCCTCATCTGGGAGGGTTTCATCGCCTCGGGCGGCACCGGGGTGGCCCGCTTCGCACTGCGCAGCTACACCCGTGCGATCCTGCGCGAGATCACCGAGGTCGAGCTGAAGCTGGCCGATCACTCGGTGTCAGTCGGGGTGATCGTACCGGTCGTGGTCGCCGCGGTGTTCGTGCTGCTCACCGCGCGGCGGCTGCGCACCCTCGACGTCGATTGACCGGACCGCTCCTCAGCTCGAACGGCGGCTGACCTCGACGCCCGCGACCGCGATCAGCGACTCGACGCAGTCGCGGATCGAGTCGTCGAGCGGACGGAACGTGATCGGCACCACCGAGCGGATTCGGTCGTTGCGCAGCTCGAGGCCGTTCCAGATGGAGCGGAACTCGGCCTCGCGCTCGCGGTGACGTTCGGGCGTTCGGTCGGCGATCACGCCCGGGTCGTGGTGCAGCTCGGGGAGGACGCGGTCGATGGTCGCGACGACGTCCTCGTAGCTGCGCCGCTCGGTCGACCAGGCGATGTAGCGCTCGCCGTTGCCCACCCGGTCGCTCTCGAGCAGCCCGGCGTGACACGCCGCGTCGTCGCGCACGTCGACGGTCATCCACGGACGGTACGGACCGGTGCCCTGGAAGATCTCGCAGCGACCCTGCAGCATGCGTTCGATCAGGTGCTGCCACGGCCCGCCGTTCTTCTGATGGCGCGACTGGATCGGTCCGACGTTGTCGGCCGGGCACACGGTGATCGCATCCCAGCCGGCCTGGCTCGCCGCCGCTGCGTCGGAGAAGGCCCGTTGCGCGATCACCTTGCCGATCGAGTAGCCCTGACCGCGCTCGGGCGACCGCTTCGGGTTCGACTCGTCGGGGTAGCGGTCCTCGTCGCAGACAGGCCGCCGGACGAGCTCGGTGATGTCGGCCTCGGAGATCACCGCCGCGACGCTCGAGGTGACCACCGCGCGCCGCACGCTGCCCGACCGCTCGATGCTGGCGATGATGTGATCGCAGGTGCGTTGCACGTAGTCGGGGTCGTCGTACGTGCTCACGTGTGACACGTGCGCGACGCCGTCGCAGCCGTGGAACACGTCGTCGAAGCACCCCAGCTGGTCGAGGTCGGCGGCGTGCAGGGTGAGCCGGCCCGACGCGTACGGGTGCATCGCCTTCAGGAAGCCCACCTTGTCGTCGTCGTGCACATCTCGGACACAGGCACGCACCCGGTGGCCGCGCTCGAGCAGGTCGCGGACCACCCACCCGCCGATGAACCCGGCGGCGCCGGTGACCGCGATGGTGGCGTGGTGCGGGACGGCTGACATGCGCCCGACCCTACGACGACCGGGTCAGCCGATCAGCAGACGGAGACCGCCGATCGCCGACAGCACGAGCACCAGCACCACGAACACCTCCTGCGAGATGCGGGGCAGCGCCCACTTGCCGAGGTACACGCCTGCGGCGACCATCGGCACGAGCGTGAGATCCCACAGCAGGCTCTCGCCGGTGAAGAACGCACCGCCGGTCGCGAACCATCCGAGCGTCAGGTAGATCGGGATCTTCGCGAGGTTGACCGCGAAGTAGAACCAGGCCGACGTGCCGATCAGCTCGTCTCGCCCGAGACCGAGGCCGAGCAGGTACGTGTTGACGACGGGGCCCGCGCTGTTCGACACGAACGTGGTGAACCCGCCGGCCGCACCGTAGGTGGCCTCCTCGTGCGACCGCGCCGGCCGCGGCGGGCGGCGCCGGATCATGCGCACGGTCTGGATCACGACCATCGCCATGATCGTGACACCGATGGTGACGTCGATCGGTCGCACCGACGAGCCGACGACCACGTAGAACGCGGTGCCGGCGGCGAAGCCGAGGCCCACCCAGGGCGCGATCGGGCGGAGGAGATCCCAGCGGGTGTGGTGCCGGTACCAGCTGACGGCGAACACGTCCGCGACCAGCAGGAGCGGCAGCGAGGTCCCGGCGATGAGCCGCCCCTCGACCACGGTGGCGACGAGGGGCACGGTGAGCATGCCCGCACCCGGCACGGCGGTCTTCGACAGCCCGACCACCATCGCCGCCAGGGCGCCCAACAGCAGCGCCTCGACCGTGAACACGAATGAGCACTCTACGACCGCCCCGACGCGCCCGATCCGCACCGGCTGGAGCACGGTCTCGGCGAACAGGGCCTGCTCGCACAGCCCCGCCGAGGTGATGAACAGGCCGGCGGCGATGGTGGTGCGGCCACCGACGTGCTGGGCGACGTGGGCACTGATGGGACCGGCCACCGCGATCGCTGCCGCGGTCGGCAGGATGCCGAGACCGGCGCGGAGCGGGCTGTACCCCAGCACGAACTGCAGGTACTGCGTGACCATGAAGATCGCACCGGCCAGGGCGAAGAACGCGAAGGTGACCGAGGTCGACGCGGCCGAGAAGCTGGGGTTGACAAAGAAGTGCACGTCCAACATCGGCGTGTGGTGGCGCATCTCCCAGCCGATGAACAGGATCCCGAGGGCCAGCGCAGCACCGAGAGCCGTGATCGTCCACGTGCTCGTCCAGCCGTGGGCGGGAGCCTCGATGACCGCGTAGACCAGCGCGGTCAGCGCCGTGATCGAGAGGACCGCGCCCAGGGGATCGAGCCGGCGGCCGTCGTCGGCCTTCGAGCGGGGCAGGATCCGGTGACCCACGACGAGTGCGCCCAGCGCGACCGGGACGTTGAGCCAGAACACCGAGCTCCACCCGAAGTGCTCGAGCAGGTACCCGCCGGCGATCGGTCCCAGCGCGACGCCGATGCCGGAGACGCCGGCCCACACGCCGATGGCCTTGGCGCGCTCGGCAGGGTCGCCGAACGCGTTGGTCAGGATCGAGAGGGTGGCGGGCATGATGAACGCACCGCCGATGCCCATCACGGCCCGGGCGCTGATCACACCCGCGGCCGAGTCGGACAGCGCGGCGAACACCGAACCGCCGACGAAGGCCGCGAGGCCGAACTGCAGTGCGCCCTTGCGGCCGAAGCGGTCGCCGAGCGCTCCGGCCGCGAGCAGCAGACCGGCGAAGACGACCGTGTACGAGTCGACGATCCACTGCAGTTGGCTGGTGGAAGCGCCGAGATCGGTGACCATGCGAGGCAGTGCGACGTTCATGATCGTGTGGTCGATCGCGGTGATGAGCAGGCTGAGACTGAGGACGCCGAGGATCGACCAGCGGCGGCGGTGCACGTCGGGAGCGACGGCGAGGCGAGGGCCCGTGTGGGCGTTGGGGTTTCCATGTCCGTGCATGAGGGTTCTCCGAGGGTGATGCGGGTGGATGGGCGACGTCGGTGGATGGGTGAGGTGATCAGGGCAGAAGGCCGGTGACGGCCTCGACGACGAGCGAGGGCTGGTCGAGTTCGATGTGGTGGCCGGTCCGGGCCACGGTCAGGACGAGCGATGCGCTGCTGAGCGACGCCCACCGCAGCTGGCCGGCATCCCAGGCGCGTGTGAGACGGTCGCGCTCGAGAGCGGCGATGCCGTCGGGCAGCTCGCGCTGCTCGGCGGTGACCACGGCGAGCGGGGTGCTCGTCAACACGCCTTCCGTGGCGACGGTGTCGAGCTCGGCGAATGCACCGAGGACGTCGAGCCATTCGGTGTTGGCAGTCGGATCGGACCACCCGGCGCACATGGCGAGGATCGCCGTCGCGGCATCGGTGCCGTCGTCGGCGACCTCGCACAGGGTGGTCGGCCAGCCGAGCGGGCTCGCGTCGACGAGACCGACGCCGACGACCTCGTCGGTGAAACGCGTCGCGAACTCGAGGGCGACGGCGCCGCCGAACGAGTGGCCGACCACGACGTAGGGCCCTGGCTCGCCTGCTCGGCCGAGCACGTCGTGCACCAGCTCTGCCTGGTCGGCGAACGTGGTCACCGAGTTCGGCGCGGCGCTGCGGCCGGTGCCCGGCCGGTCGTAGGTGCACACACGGGTCGCTCCGGCGAGCGTCGGCGCCACGAGCGCCCAGCTGTCGCTGTCGCTCTCGAAGCCGGCGACCAGCACCACGGTGGTGCTGCCCACGCCATCACACGCGACGTGCACCTCGGTGCCCTGGGCCGCGACCATCGCGTCGAGGTGGCCGCTCGGTCGAGGCTCGGTCGCGACGGACGTGATCGTCGTGGTCGGTGTGGCGGTGGTGGTCGGTGTGGCGGTGGTGGTCGTCGGGGACGCGGCGGTGGGCGAGTCGCACGACGACGTCGCCGCCGCGGCGGCGACCACGGCGAGCGCGAGCGCGGCGCGCCAGCCGAGGCCCAGTCGCGGGATCTCGATGAGGTGGTTGATGGTGGTGTCGAATGCCATGGTGGGCTCCTCTCGGGTGGCTCCACCGTGCCTCTGAGGCCCCCGTCGAGACATCGGGCGCGACACCTCAGATCGCGCGCGAGCGGGCCGCGGTCCCGTGGCGTCGTGTCGCGCCCTCGTGTAGAACTGGCCGATGGGCAGGGGTGATGGGGGCGGCCGTCGTGGCGCGGCGGGCGCGGTGCAACGACGCTTCGTCGGCCGTTCGGTCGAGCTCGACGCGCTGTGCCGCGCCGTCGACGACGCCCGCGGCGGTGCGCCGTCGATCGTGCTCCTCGGTGGCGAGGCCGGCATGGGCAAGACCACCCTCGTGACCGAGGCGGCGTCGCGCAGCGGTGCGCGCCTCGTGATCGGACGATGCCTCAGGCTCGGCGGCGACGTGGTGCCGCTCGGCCCCCTCGTCGACCTGCTGCGGCACCTGCGACGCACCGATCCCTCAGCGATCGATGAGACGGAGGGCCTCGCCGCGTTCGCTCCCGACCTGTCCGCCCACCGGTCGGCCGTCGTCGAAGCCGAACGCCCGCGGCCGAGCGCCGAAGGTGCCTTCGCGCCCGTGTTCGACCTCTTGGCCCGACTCTCGCGGGACGACGCGGCACTGGTGGTCTTCGAGGATGTGCACTGGGCGGACGAGACCACGTGGGACCTGATCGAACTGCTCGCCCGCAATCTCGTCGACGAGCGGATCGTGCTGGTCGGCACCTTCCGGGCGGACGAGGTCGCTCGCCACACGTCGATGCGCCGCCGCATCGCCGAGCTCGGTCGACTGCGTCGGGCGACACGGATCGACCTCGCGGGATTCGCAGCCGGCGAGGTGGCTGCGCAGGTGGCCGAGCTCACCGATGGCGACGCACCGGCCGATCTGGTCGACGCCGTGCTGACCCGTGGCGAGGGCAATCCGTTCTTCACCGAGGAGCTGGTACGCGCACATCGGAGCGGCGAGCGGATGTCGGACGTGCTCGCCGATCTGATCTCGGACGACCTGCGCCGCCTCGACGGAGCAGCGCGCGTCGTGGTCGACGCCGCCTCGGTGATCGGGCGTGCCGTCGCTCACGACCTGCTCGCGCATGTCGTGGAGGGAAGCGACGCCGAACTCGAACAAGGTCTGCGATCGGCGATCGATGCGCAACTGCTGGTGATCGACCGCCACGGGGACGGCTACCACTTCCGGCACGCCCTCATCGCCGAGGTCGTGTACGAGGCGATGCTGCCGCCGCAACGCCGCCGGCTGCATCGGCGCGTGGCCGACGCCCTGATCGCCGCCCGTCCGCACCGCTCCGACGTCGACCGCGCCGGGCAGCTCGCGTTCCATCTCGATCGAGCCGGGGACGTCCCGCACGCCTTCACGGCGCTGCTCGCCGCCGCTGATGCGGCACGGCACGTGGCGCCTGCCGTCGCGCTCGCACAACTCGAACGCGCCGTCGAGTTGTGGGATGCGGCCGGCGACGCCACCACGACCGAGGACCGCTGCGAACGACTCTGGCAAGCCGCCGAGTTGGCGACGGGGGCGGTGGGCAACGCCCGTGCGGTCGAGATCGCTCGCGAGGCATTCGGATGGGGCGTGCCCGCGCGCGGTTCGGCATGGGCGCACGAGCGGCTGGGCCGGTACCTGTGGGCGTCCGGTGACCTCGGCGCCAGCCGGGTCGAGTTCGAACGAGCGGCCGAACTCGTGCGCTCGTCGCCGGTCGAGGCGGGCACCGCTGCAGCCATGGCCGGGCTCGCACAGGCCGAGTTGATGGACGGGAACCCGTCGGCGGCCGAGCACTGGTGTCGGGCCGCGCTCGCGCTGGTGCCGATGCCGACCGACGACCCGGTCGCCTGGGTGACGGCGACCCGGGTGCTCGGCGGGGCGCTGGCCGACCTCGGCGATCTGTCGTCGGGGGTACGAGCCGGACGCGCTGCCGTGGCCGCGGCCTCGGATGCGTCGACGCGTGCGTTCGCATCGGCGTATCTGGGAATCGTCCTGATCGAGGCGGGCGAGTACGAGGCGGCGATCGCGGTCGCCGCCGACGGGGCCGGCGACGCGCGCCTGGCCGGGCTCGATCGCAGCTTCGGCGCCTACTTCGACTCCGAGGTCGCCGAAGGCCTGCTGCGTGTGGGGCGACCACACGATGCCGAAGCGGTCGTCGCTCGCAGGACGGCCGCCGGGATGGACGCCTATCACCCCGGACGCACCCGCGTCCTGGTGACGGCGGCATTGCTCGCCGCCCGACAGGGCGACGGATCCCGTGCCCGTGCGCTGCTCGACGACGCCGACGACCGAGCGATCGATGCGTTCCACGCGCCGCTGCTGTCCGCCGGCATCGCCGAGTGCCACGTCGCGCTCGGCGAGTGGGGGACAGCGGCCGATGCAGCAGCCGCCGGCTGGTCATCGACGGTCGGCACACGACCGTGGGCCGCGGTCCGGTTCGCGCTCTGGTCGGCGTGGGCCGAGGTCGAACGCGCACTCGACGATCGCGCGCGCCGGATGGAGATCGACCTCAGCGCCGTGGCAGCGCGAGCGCGAGATCGCCTGGCGCTGGCGCGCGCCGGCGTCGAGTCATCCGATCGGCCGCTCGCGGCGATCTTCGAGGTGCAGCTGCGGCATGCCGCCACGATGGTGTCGCTGCTCGAACCCGCCGTCGACGCGGGTGCGACGGCCGAAGCCTGGGCCGACGTCGCGACGCGATGGGAGCAGTTGCCCGAACGATGGGTGGCCGGCGACGCCCGTGTGCGCGAGGCCGAGGCGTGCTTCGCCGCCGGCGACGCGGCGCGCACGGCGGCGGCCCTGCGCGCCGCCCACGTGGCGGCACTCGAGATGTCGAGCGCACCGCTGCTCGCGCGGGTCGAGGCGGTCTCGCGCCGCACCCGCATCAGCGTGGAGTCGGCCGAGCTCGTCGTGGTCGACGAGCGGTCGGCCGACCGACTGGGCCTCACCCCGCGCGAGGCCGAGGTGCTCGGGCTGGTCGCTGCAGGCCGGACGAACCGTCAGATCGGTGAGTCGTTGTACGTGTCGGAGAAGACGGCGAGTGTGCACGTCTCGAACATCCTGCGCAAGCTCGGGGTGTCGACGCGGGTCGAGGCCGCGGCGGTGGCTCAGCGACTCGGCATCGGCTGATCGTCGACCGACGGCTGCCACCACGCGATCACCTTGCGTCGCAGCCGGGCACCCAGGTGGAGGAAGAAGCGCTGACCGGCGAGGTCGCCTTCGTCGACCTCCCAGCCGACGGCGAGGCCGGCGTGCCGGTCGGCCACGGCACGCATGAGGAGCGGACCCACGCCGCGACCGCGCCATGGCGCCCGCACGTAGAGGTCGTCGAGCAGCACGACGTCGACGCCGCTCCACAGGTGCAGCGCCCGCACCGCGGACACGTAGCCGACGGCGTCACCGTCGGCACGGGCGATGAGCACGACGACGTCGGGATGCACGAGCAGCTCACCCCAGCGCTCCACCGTGGTCGACACGGAGCCCAGCGAGCCCTCGTGCGCCGCCAGCTCGCGCACCATCGTGTGCACGATCGACGCGTCGTCGGGGACGGCGGGGACGACCTCGATCTGGCCGGCGGTCGTGTTCACCGGAGCCCCTCGACCATCCCGCACGGTGTCCCCAGGTCTCCCGCCACCGAGGCCTTGTGCAGCGAGATCGCGGCAGTCGAGCCGTCCGCCGCTGCGAGCACCACCTGGTGTGGTTGCGGCGGCGACCGCCGGACATCGCCGGCCGCCCACACGTGTCGGTTGCTCGTGCGTCCCTGCGAATCCGTGAGCACGTAGCCGTCGTGGTCGAGCACGCAACCGAGTCGGCGAGCGAGATCGCTGCGCGGCGAGACCGGAGCCTTCACGAACACCGCTGCGGCTGGGATCGTACGGCCGTCGTGCAACACCACGCGCTCGATCGAGCGGCCCGGTCCTTGCAGCGACGACACGTCGTCGGCGCGCACGGTTCGCACGTGCCGAGTCCACGAGCCGAGCAACACCGCGAGCTCATCGGCACCGGGGGCCGCGTCGATCACGACCACAGGACGGTCGCGGTGCTCCCAGCCGTCGCAGAAGGGGCAGTTGAACGCCGACCGCCCCCACCGTTCGGCGAGCCCGGCGATCGGGGGCAACTCGTCGCGCACACCGGTCGCGACGATCACGCCCGCCGCCTCCACCGTTCGCCCGTGCGTCAGGACCACGCGTGCGCCGGTGTCGGACGGCACGGCGTCGACCACCGGGCCGTGCACGATCTCGACGCCATACCGTCGCAGCTCGTCGTGAGCGTCGTGCAGGAACCGCGCCGGTGCCGTGGCGTCACGTGTGGGGAAGCCGTGGAACTCGGCGACCACCCGATTCCGATAGGTGCGATCGTCGACGACGAGCACCCGGTGCCGTGCGCGGGCCAGGACGAGGGCGGCGGTCGAGCCGGCGGCACCGGCGCCGAACACCACGGTGAGGGGGATGTCGTGCATCGAGGACTCCTTCAGAACACGTCGGGATGCACGTCAGACTGCGGCTGAGGGCCGCTCGTGCACATCGGGCGCGACCCCTCAGATCCATCGTCGACCTCGCCCGGCGGCGGCGGTGTCGTGACAAGCTGGGCCGATGGCCACGCATCCCACCACCGGGTTCGATCTCGCCGAGACGGACCGACTGCTCACCACGACCAAGCAGGTGCGCAAGCGGCTCGACCTCACCCGTCCGGTGCCGTACGACGAACTGCTCGAGTGCATCGAGATCGCCGGACACGCACCGATGGGCGGCAACCTCGAGCGCAACCGGTGGATCGTGGTGGACGACCCCGAGCTGAAGGCTCGCATCGCCGAGCGCTTCGCCGAGGTGGGTCGCCCCTACCTGGCGGTGAACTCCGAGTTGCGCGGCGACGACCGCAGCCAGAAGGTGATCGACTCGGCGAGCTTCCTCGTCGACCATCTGGCCGAGGTGCCCGCGCTCGTGATCTCGATGCGTCTCGACCGTCCCCCGCTCTCGCCCGACAGCCAGGGCGGCACTGCGGCGTACTACGGCTCCGTGCTCCCGGGCGTGTGGAGCTTCCAGCTGGCCGCTCGCGCCCGCGGCATCGGGTCGGCGTGGACCACGTTCCATCTCGAGCACGAGGCCGAGATCGCCGAGCTGCTCGGCATCCCGGCCAGCGTCACGCAGGTGTGCCTGCTCGCCGTCGGCTACTACACCGGCGACTCGTTCACCCCGGCGCCGCGACGGCCGGCGAGCGAGGTCACCTTCCTCAACCGCTGGAAGAACCCGATCGCCTGACGCGCTCGGCGGGCGACCCGACGAGGCCGGTTCGGTAGCGTGCGGGCATGGGGACCGAACTTCCGCACGAGGGCGCATCCGTCGACGACGTCCTTGGCATGTTGCACGACAAGCGCTCGCGTGACGTCGACTGGGCGGCGGGCCGAGCGTTCGGCATGGTGTACGACGGGGGTGCGTCGGTGCACGAGGTCGCCGAGCGCACCGCGCTCGAGTTCTTGCACGAGAACGCGCTCAACACCAAGGCGTTCCCGTCGCTGGGATCGATCCAGTCCGAGGTCGTCCGCTGGACCTCCGGCCTGGTCCACGGGCCCGAACGCGCTGCCGGGTTCCTCACCAGCGGCGGCACCGAGTCGATCCTGTGCGCTGTGCTCGCGGCCCGCGAGCGAGGTCGTGCCGAGCGTGGCATCACCGAGCCCGAGATGGTGATCGCCGAGAGTGCCCACGCGGCGTTCCACAAGGCGGCAGACCTGTTCGGGCTCCGGGTGCACAAGACACCGGTCCGGGCCGACTGGGCCGCCGACGTCGAGGCGATGGCGGCGGCCGTGAACGAGCGCACCGTGCTGCTCGTCGGCTCGGCGCCGCAGTACCCGCAGGGCGTGGTCGACCCGATCCCCGAGATCGCCGCGCTCGCCGCCACCGTCGGCGCCAATTGCCACGTCGACGCCTGCATGGGTGGCTTCGTGCTGCCCTTCGCCGAGATGCTCGGGCGCGACGTGCCGCCGTGGGACTTCCGGGTCCCCGGCGTCACGTCGATGTCGGCCGACGTGCACAAGCTCGGCTACGCACCGAAGGGCATCTCGGTGATCCTGTACGCGTCGCCCGAGCTGCGGGCCTACCAGACGTTCGTGTTCGACGACTGGCTCGGTGGGTTCTACGCGTCGCCCAACCTGCAGGGCACACGGCCGGGTGCCCCGATGGCGATGGGATGGGCGGTGATGCGCCATCTCGGCGTCGAGGGCTATCTCCGTCTCACCGACGCGACCCTGCAGGCGGCCGACCGCATCCGCGACGCCGTCGCCGCGCTCGACGGGATCCGGGTGCTCGGCGGTGGTCGCTTCCACCTGGTCGCGATCGCCGGCGATCCCGACGCGGCCGGTGGGCCGATCGACGTGTTCGCGCTCGGCGACGCGCTGTTGGCCAAGGGGTGGTTCCACGACCGCCAGACACCGCCGGACTCGCTGCACGCCACCGTGTCGAACAGCAACGTCGCCGTGATCGACGACTACCTGGCCGCGCTCGAGCAGTCGGTGCGCGAGGTGCGTGGCGAACGCACCGACGATCGTTCCACCAACTACGCCACGCTCGAGTGAGGCGGGGGTGGAGCGAGTCGAGCCGATCGATCGGGACGAGGCGAAGCGTCGCGTCGACGAGATCGTCGACGCGAACGCGGACGAGCTGATCGCCGCGAGCCACGCGATCCACGCGCGGCCCGAGCTCGCCTACGAGGAGCACTTCGCTGCCGCCGAGCTCGCGTCACTGCTCCGACGACACGGCCTCGACGTCGTCGCTCCCGCGTACGAGCTCGACACGGCGTTCGTCGGACGTGCCGGCACGGCCGGCCCGCACGTGGTGATCTGCTGCGAGTACGACGCGCTCCCCGAGATCGGCCACGGCTGCGGCCACAACATCATCGGCACCGCCGGTGCGGGCGCCGGCATCGCGCTCGCAGCGCTGGCCGAGGCGTGCGGTGGACGCGTGACCGTGCTCGGCACGCCGGCCGAGGAGGGCGGTGGGGGCAAACAGCGGTTGCTCGAGCGCGGTGCGTTCGAGGGTGCCGACGTGGCGATGATGATCCACCCCGAGCCGGCCAACGTCGAGGTCGCCCCGTACCTCGCCAACGAGACGCTGATCGTCACGATGCACGGCCGAGCGGCACATGCCTCGTCGTCGGCCCGCGCCGGCGTCAACGCACTCGACGCGCTGGTGCTCGGCTACCAGGGCGCGCAGCTGATACGTGCGACCCTGCGGCGTGACGAGCGCGTGTTCGGCATCATCACCGATGGCGGGACGGCCGACAACGTGATCCCGGCGCGAGCAGCGGCCCGGTACCGCATCCGTGCCCGCGATCGCGATCGACTCGGGGCGCTGCGCGAGCGCGTGGTCCGGTGCTTCGAGGGGGCCGCCGCGCAGGTCGGTGCGACCTGCACGATCGAGGTCGTGCCCGGGTACGCCGACCTGAACGCGAACCGAGCACTGGCCGCACGTTTCCGGCTCAACGGTGAGCGACTCGGTCGGCGGTTCCTCGATCCCGCAGGTGTGCCGATCGAGCTGGCCGGCTCCACCGACATGGGCGACGTCAGCCACGCCGTGCCGTCGATCCACCCCGTGCTCGACGTCGGTACGGCCTGCGCCGGGCACACGCTCGAGATGACCGCGGCGTCGGTGACGCCGATGGCCGACCGTTGTGTGCTCGACGGCGCCAAGGCGCTCGCGATGACCGCGATCGACGTCTGGACCGACTCCGCTCTCCTCGACGAGATCCGAACCGAGTTCGTTCGCACCACGTCGTAGGCCGGCGTCGAGGCGGATCAGATCAGGCCGAGGCGACGGGCGGCCGTCACCGCATCTGCCCTGCTGCTGACGGCGAGCTTGCGGTGGATCGCCGCCGAGTGCGTCTTCACGGTGTTGAGCGACACGTACAGCTCGCTCGCGATCTCGCGGAGCGACAGCGTCGACGGGTAGTAGCGCAGCACCGCCAACTCCTTCTCCGACAGCTGCTCGACCAGCCGATCCGAGCGCACCGCGCTCGCCGTGGTGCGACCGTGCCGTGAGGTGATCCGGTCGACCAACCCGCGTGCGGCGCCGGGGTCGACGCACGACCCGATCAGCGTGTTCGCCTCGGCCAGCAGCGCGGGACCGCGCTCGTCGCCCTGTGCGGAGAGCACGTCACCCGCGACCGCGAGGATCAGGGCGAAGCCCAGGTTGGTCGTGGCGCCGCGTCCGATCGCGAGCGCGTGCTCGGCGTCGGCGAGCGCTCGACCGGGGTCGTCGGTCACGGCAGCGCGCACGGCGAACGCCGGCGCGATGCCGTGGTAGCCGTCGAGCCCGTGTGCATGCGCCGAGGCGAGCGCCCGGTCGGCGGCGGCTGCCGACGCGGCGCGGTCGCCGGTCTGCAGCTCGAGGATCGCGAGCGCGACGAGCGCGAGCGTGTGCGCCGTGACGCGTTGCTCCTCGAGGGTGCGGGCGATCGCGATGTCGAGTGACCGCCGGGCCTCGCCGTCCACGCCCGCCCACCCGTACGCGGCGCCGACCGCGGTGGCCAGCTCGCTCGGGCGCACGGCGAGATCGCCGAGCGCCGTCACCTCGCGGGCGCAGGCCAGCGCCGTGCCGACGTCGCCGCGGCCCATCGCGACGTTGATCCGGAGCGGCATCGCACGCAGGGGGTCGAGGTCGGCGGGCATCCGCTCGTAGGCCTGCGCCACGAGGGCATCGGCCTGCTCGTACCGCGCGGCCAGGTAGTGGTCCCACCCCGAGAGCAACGAGCAGATGGTGTCGAGCTCGCCGCCGGCGGCGATCCGGTCGAGGATGTTGCGCAACGTCTTGCGCTGACCGCGGCCCAGCAGATCGGGTCCGACGATCCGCATCAGCTCCATCGCCCGCTCGCGATCGCCGGCGTGGAGCAGATGCTCGACCGCCGCGGCCGGATAGCCGCTCGCCTCGAACCAGCCCGCGGCCTCGCGGTGCAGCTCGGTGATTCGTCCGGCCGGCAGCGACCGGCGGGCCTCGAGCATCAGCAGATCACGGAAGAGGTGGTGATAGCGGAACCACTCGCCGGTGCTGTCGAGGCGGATGACGAGCTGGTTCCGGTCGGCCAGTTCGGCGAGCCATGCGCCGCCGTCGGTGCGACCCGTGACCGCGTCGAGCAGCGGGCCGGTGAGACGGTGGAGGAGGGCGGCCTCGACCATGCGCGTGCGCTCGTCGGGTGACAACACGTCGAGCAGTTCGTCGGTGAGGTAGCCGGCGACCAGCTGGTCGTCGCCGCGGAACGCCTCGACGAAGCGTGCCGGGCTGTCGGTGCGGGCGAGCGACAACCCGGCCAGCACCAGGCCTGCGGCCCATCCCTCCGTGCGCTCGCAGAGTTCGCCGAGGCGACGACCGTCGAGTGCCTCGGCGACCGGTCCGAGCAGGTTCGCCGCCTCGTCGGTGTCGAAGCGCAGGTCGGCCGACCGCAGCTCGCTGATCCGACCGCGCACGCGCATCCGTCCGAGCCGGAACGGCGGATCGGCGCGGCTGACCACCACGAGCGTGGCCTGCGAGGGACACAGCTCGATCAACCGCTCGACCCCCCGGTGCACCTCGGGGTCGTCGATCAGGTGGTAGTCGTCGAGCACGAGCACCAGCCGGCGATCGAGCGCCGACAGGGCGTTCACCACCGCAGGTACCACCGCGTCGGCGACACCCTGTGAGCCGATCACCAGGGCGGCGAGCTCGCCGGGGAGGTCGGGCACCACCCGCGAGATCGACGCGACGACGGATGCCCAGAAGCGAGCCGGGTCGGCGTCGGCGTCCTCGAGCTGCAGCCAGGCGACGTCGATCGGAGCTGCGTCGGGATCGGCGCCGGGTCCACTGCTCGCGGCGAGATCGGCGACCCACGACGACACGAGCGTCGACTTGCCCGACCCGGCCGGTGCGCACACCAGCACCAGCGGCGTCGCCGCACGGTCGGCGGCGTCGAGCACCGACGTCAGGCGCGTCCGTCGGACCAGCCGGGACGGGCCTGCTGGTGGGCGGAGCTTGGTGGCCGCCATCGAGGAGGTCGGGTCGACACCCACCGAGCGACCATACCCCCTGCGTCGCGCGGCTCACCCGGGTGAGCGGGGGTGGGGGTGATGCGTGCTCACCCGGGTCGATGGAACCGTACGGACATGCCCGGAACCGACACCCACGAGATCGTGCTGCGGGGCCGTCTCGGCGGTCACGTCCTCGGCCCGTTCGTCGACGACTTCACGATCGTCCACGACCTGCCCGGCGCGACCCGCCTCGTCGGCCGCGTCCGCGACGCCTCGCACCTGCACGGCCTCGTGGCCTTCCTGGCATCGATCAACGCCGAGTTGATCTCGATCACCCCGATCTCCCCGAACACACCGAATCACGACCCCAGGAGCACCTCATGATCACCGTGTCCCACCTCACCAAGACCTACGGCCGTCGCACCGTGGTCGACGACCTGTCGTTCGACCTCGCCCCCGGTCGCATCACCGGTTTCGTCGGCCCGAACGGCGCCGGCAAGTCGACGACCATGAAGATGATGGTCGGGCTCGCCCGCCCCGACTCGGGCGACGTCACCTACCACGGCGTCCGCTACGACGAGCTCGCCGACCCGGCCCGCACGATCGGCGTGGTCCTCGACGCCCGGGCGATGCACCCCGGTCGCACCGCCCGCAACCACCTGGCGTCGATGGCCGCGATGAGCTCGCTCGCCCCGCAGCGGGTCGACGAGGTGTTGCACGTCGTCGGGCTCGACGCCGCCGCCGACCAGCGCGTCGGGGGCTTCTCGCTCGGCATGCGGCAGCGGCTGGCGATCGCCGGTGCGCTGCTCGGCGAGCCGGAGGCGCTGATGCTCGACGAACCGTCGAACGGCCTCGACCCCGACGGCATCCGGTGGCTGCGCGGCATGCTCACCGATTTCGCCGCCCAGGGCGGCACCGTGTTCGTCTCGAGCCACTTCATCGCCGAGCTCGGCGCGTTCGCCCACGACCTGGTCGTCGTCGGCGCCGGCCGGCTGATCGCCGCCGAGACCCTGACCGACACCCTCGACCGTGACCGCTCGCAGTCCCTCGAGGAGATCCTGCTCGACCTCACCCGCGACGCCGCCCGCTACGCCGCCGCCTGATCCATCACCCGACC
>WBZL01002634.1_pt1 | contig 17244 bp, 15 predicted proteins | sample 5204291 | NCBI WGS metagenome assembly WBZL01 (sample SAMN12344345, study PRJNA552823) | activated sludge metagenome | biome: Activated sludge suspended growth; feature: Nitrification reactor; material: Wastewater; isolation source: activated sludge from nitrification reactor of wastewater...
GAAGGGGCGACCATCCCATTAGGCGGACTGGATGAGTCGAAGCGAAAAAAGTGGGAAGCGAGGACAGATTTTCACGAGTTTCAAGCCAATAGTCGAACTATTGGCGCCGAAATTCGGGGAAATATGGACCGCTGCCCCACTTTTTGCAGCCGACCTGGTCAAGTCCGACAGGCTGCTAGACTCCTGGATCACCTGGGCCCGGAGCCGCCCGCCTGGCCCTGCTCAGAGCCGCGTGGCGAGAATCTCCGTCAGCTCGGCGTCGCTGAGCTCGACCGGATTGGTCTTCATGCTGGCGCCGCGGCTGGCGGCGACGATGCGTGGCAGATCGGCCTGGCCGATGCCGTAAGCCGACAGGCGGGGCAGTGCCAGTTCCAGTTCCCAGCGGCGCAGCGTGTCGACCAGAAAGCGGCGTGCGTCGGGTCCGTTGAGACCCTTCTGCCTGGCGAAGCGACGGCCGACCTCGGCATACTTCGGCAGCGCCGGGTGGTCCGGTTCACGGGCCTCCAGGGCGGCAATGTTGCGGGCGGTCGCGCTGGCCACCAGCGTGCCGCAGACAACGCCGTGCGGAATCGGGAAGAAGGCACCGAGCGGCGAGGCCAGGCCATGTACCGAACCCAGCCCGGTCTGTGCCAGGCAGATGCCCGAGAGCAGCGAGGCATAGGCCATCTGCGCACGCGCCGTGGCCGACTGCTGCCGATGCAGCGCCGGCAGTGCCGTGTGCGCAGCCATGATCCCCGAACGGGCCAGCGCATCGGTCAGCGGGTTGGCGCGTGTCGACACAAAGGATTCGAGGAGCTGCGTGAAGGCGTCGAGGCCGTCGGCAGCGATCAGTTCCGGCGGGCAGGTGGCCAGTAGATCCGGGTCGACGATCGCCCATTCGGCGACCAGCCGGTCGTCGCGGAAGGACTTCTTGAAACGGCCGGGCACGCTCAACACGGCATTTTTCGTGGCTTCCGAGCCGGTGCCGGCGGTGGTTGGAACGGCAATCAAGGGAATCGCCGGTCCCCGGTAGGGCAGTTCCGGGCCGACTCCTTCGAGGTGCTCCATCACCGAGTTGCCGGGCCGCAGCAGTCCGGCGATTGCTTTCGCCGCATCGAGCGCGCTGCCGCCGCCGATACCGACAACGCAGTCGAAGGGTCTTCCCCGCCAGGCGGCGACGGTCGCATCGATCCATTCCGGTGATGGCTCACCCGATACCCGTACCTGTTCCCACGACAGTCCGCGCTGCGCAAGTTGCGCGAACAGCCTGTTGCCCGCCCCGGATTCAGCCAGGAAGCGCAGGCCGGTGACGAGCAGAAGATTGCGGCCGTAGCCGGCGGCGATGTCCGGCAAGCGGGCCAGGGCGCCGCTGCCGAATTCGATGCGTGGCAGGCGGGCGATCGAGAAGCCGGGGAATACCGGGAGAGCCGGTAACGCGTCGCTCATGCGGGAAATAGCCCATTCATCGGCTCACCCCGCCGTGGTTCGGCCATCATCTCGGCGACCGCCGTCCGCCAGGCGAGATAATGCGCCGTCTCCTTGTGTGCGGCTGCGTCGGCGGCCGAAGCATAGGCCTCGTAGAGGATGAAGCGCGCCGGATCGTCGGGCGCCTGCAGGACATCGAAGCGCCGGTTGCCCGCTTCGCCGACCGAGGCTTCGTGGTTGGCGCGCGTGGCAGCAATGAAGGCATCGACCGACTCCGGCCGGACGCGCACATGGACGAGTGTGACCTGCATGCTTGGTAGCCTCCCGAATATGGACCAAGATATTGTACCCTTGAGGCGTCGAGTGCGTCAGCGGGATGGCTGGCAGTGATTCAAAGGGATGCGCCCGTATCGTCGCTTGGTCTGTGCAGCGGCGCTGCCCTGCTGGCCATACGGCAGCGCAGTATCCGGCACTGAGCCGTGTTATCTGTTCTCAGGGGGCGAAAACGCGATCACCTCCCGCAGCGAATCGCTGCCGACGGCGAGCATGATCAGGCGGTCAAGTCCGAGCGCGACGCCGCTGCAATCGGGCAGGCCGGATGCCAGCGCCGCCAGGAGTGGCTCATCGATGGGGATGGCTGGCAGGCCCAGCGCCGCGCGTTCGCGCAGGTCGGCGGCAAAGCGTGCGCGCTGTTCGTCGGCGTCGAGCAGCTCGTGATAGCCGTTGGCCAGTTCGACACCGCGATGATACAGCTCGAAACGCGATGCCACGACCTGGCCTTCGGCGTCCAGATGCAGGCGGGCGAGGGCGGCCTGCGAGGGTGGATAGTCAACGACAAAACTCAGCGTGTCGATGCCGAGGGTCGGTTCGATGACCTGGCCCATCAACAATTCCAGCCAGGTGTCGCGGTCGGCCTCGTCGAAGGCCAGGTCGATATGCCGTCTTGCCGCGGCACGCAGTTCGTCGATGCTGCAGCGCAGTGGGTCGAGGCCAAGCCGGGTGCGGAACAGGTCGCGATAGCGGTGGCGCACGCAGCGCGTTTCACCGAGCGCGAGGCAGGCAACGGCGGCGACATCGTCGATGAGCTGATCCGGGGTAAAGCCGACGCGATACCACTCGAGCATCGTGAACTCGGGGTGGTGCCGGCGCCCCCTTTCATCGGCGCGGAACACGCGGGCGATCTGGTAGATCGAACCGCTGCCCGCGGCCAGCAGGCGCTTCATCGCGTATTCGGGGGAGGTCTGCAGATAACCGTGGCCAGGCACCTGCATGCTGTGCAGGTGCGGATCGGTCACCGTGCTCGGGCAGAGTTGCGGTGTTTCCACTTCGAGGACCTGCGCTGCCGCAAAGTAGGCTCGAATCCGCGCCAGGACCTGCGCGCGACGGCGCAGGTTTTCGAGGGGGGCGCCGGGTCGCCAGTCCTCGGTTGACATCGGCGTCAGTGGGGGCTGGCGTGCGCGACAGAATGACGACTTTATGCCTTCACGCGCGACACATATTCACCCGAGCGCGTATCGCATCTGATGATTTCGCCCTGGTTGACGAACAGCGGCACCTTGACCGTCGCGCCGGTGGACAGGCGCGCCGGTTTGTTGCCGCCGGTGGCGGTGTCGCCACGGACGCCGGGCTCGGTTTCGACGACTTCCAGTTCGACGAAGTTGAGCGGGGTTACGGCCAGCGGGGTGCCGTTGTACAGCGTCACGGTGCACAGGTCCTGTTCCTTGAGCCAGAGCGCAGCGTCACCGACGATGCTGTTGCTGGCCTGATGCTGCTCGAAGTTTTCCGGTTCCATGAAGTGGTGGAAATCGCCGTCGTTGTAGAGGTATTGCATTTCGCAGTCAAAGACATCGGCGCTTTCCAGGGAATCGCCGGACTTGAAAGTCTTTTCCGAAACGCGGTTGGTTTTCAGGTTGCGCAGTTTGACGCGGTTGAAGGCCTGACCCTTGCCGGGTTTGACGAATTCGTTTTCGAGGATCATGCAGGGGTCACCGTCCAGCATGACCTTCAAACCCGATTTGAATTCGTTGGTAGAATAGCTCGCCATTGCATCCCTCGTGAGATCGTCGATAAAAATGAAGGGCGCCATGATAGCGCGAAGCCCTGAAAAATGGCAGGGCGAGGATGCGCAGGGGTGCGAATGAAAGTGTTGGTCGAAGTCCTTGGTTCGATGGAGAGGTGTTGACATCGGTGATCGCCTTCCCCCTTGCGGGGGGGCGAAGGCGGGGTTTCGCGGAGCACTGCTCCGCGCCGCCGCAGCCGGCCCGCGATGCAGCGCGGGTCGTGGAAGGGGTTGGGGAGAGGGGGCCATGGTTGCACACAAATCCGTCGAATCCTTGCGAAACCTATGGCCAGAGCCGTCAGTCGGCCCTGTTGGCCTCTGCGAGGGCATGGTCCCCTCTCCCCCGACCCCTCCCCCGCGAGGGGGGAGGGGAGCCTGTCGGGACCTCCCGACACTTTCATTCACACCCGATGCGCAGACCGAGTCCTGGCAACGGGCGCTGCAGACGGTCATCCGCGATGGCGACGAGTTGTTGAAGCTGCTCGACCTTTCTCCACAGGCGCTGGCCATCGACCGTCGTCAGTCCTTCTCCCTGCGGGTGCCGCGCGCTTTCGTCGCACGCATGCAGCCGGCGACGCCTGACGATCCACTGCTCAGGCAGGTGCTGCCGCTGATCGCCGAAAGCACGCCGCAACCCGGCTTTGGCTGCGACCCACTGGCAGAGGCCGAAGCCAACAAGGTGCCGGGGCTGATTCACAAGTTCCACGGACGCGTGCTGTTGATCGTGACCGGCCATTGCGGCATCCATTGCCGCTATTGTTTCCGCCGCCACTTCCCCTACGCGGCAAGACAGGCGTCGCGCGCGGACTGGTCGCAGGCCTTCGACTACATCCGCCGCGATCAGTCGATCAGCGAAGTGATCCTGTCGGGTGGCGATCCGCTGGCGGTGGCGGATCGCCATTTGCAGTGGATGTTCGGCCAGATCGAGGCGATCCCGCAGGTCCGCCGTCTGCGCATTCACAGCCGCCTGCCGGTGGTGATCCCACAGCGCATCACCCCCGCGCTGCTCAGCCTGTTGACCGATACCCGTCTGCAGGTGAGCCTGGTGCTGCATGTCAATCATGAGCAGGAACTTGATGATTCGGTGGCCGCCGCACTCAAACCCTTGCGCCATGCCGGGATTGCGCTGCTCAACCAGACCGTGCTGCTGGCGGGAATCAATGACGATGTGGAGGTGCTTGCAGATCTGTCGGAGCGCCTGTTCGCCATTGGCGTGCTGCCGTATTACCTGCATCTGCTCGATCACGTGCAAGGCGCCGCGCACTTCGAAGTCGCCGAGCAAAGCGTGCGTGGCCTGCACGAAGCCTTGCGCGCGCGTTTGCCGGGCTATCTGGTGCCACGCTTCGTGCGCGAGGTCGCGCACGCGGCGTCGAAGATTCCGCTGGGTGCGGTCGCGCCTTGAGGCCGCGATGTTTCGTCGGGACGTTTCTTCAGGAGGATCAAGCCATGCGTGCTCATCCGATCGTTCAGTCATTGGTGTGGGCTGCGCTGTTTGGCACCGCACTGCCTTTACCGGCAGCAGAGAGTCTGCCGTTGTTGCTGGCTGAAACCGAGCAAGGTCAGGCCGATGTCGCGCTCTACCTGGTCAGCGAGAAGCTCGACGGTGTGCGCGCTTTCTGGGATGGGCAGACGCTCCGCACGCGCAAGGGTCATACGATCCAGGTTCCGTCCTGGTTTGTCGCTCGATTCCCGGCGCAGCCGCTCGACGGCGAGTTGTGGATGGGTCGCGGCGAGTTCGAGCGGCTCTCTGGCATCGTCCGTCGGCAAACGCCGGATGACTCGCAGTGGCAGCAGGTGCGTTATCTGGTTTTCGAATTGCCGCAGTCGCCCGGCACTTTTCGCCAACGGGTGCTGGCCCTGCGCGAGCTGACTGCCAAACTGGCGCTGCCCTGGCTGCAGGCAGTGGAACAATGGGAGTTCGGCTCTCGCGAGGCACTTGACAAGAAGCTCGAACAGATTGTCCGGGCCGGTGGCGAGGGACTGATGCTGCACCGTGCGGATGCCGCGTACGTCACCGGGCGCAGCGATGTCCTGCTCAAACTGAAAGCGTGGCACGATGCCGAGGCGACGGTGATCGGCCATCAGCCCGGCCGCGGCAAGTATGCCGGGATGCTGGGCGCCCTGCGTGTACGGACTGCTGACGGGATCGAGTTCATGCTCGGTACGGGTTTCAGCGACGCAGACCGTCGCCAGCCGCCACCGGTAGGCACCTTGATTACCTTCCGCTATCGCGAACTGACCGGCCGCGGGCTGCCCAGATTCGCCAGTTACCATCGTCCACGCGATCTATAGGCTGCTCGTGCAAAAGTGTGACCGCGTGCGCAAGACCTGCAGCAAGGCGTGAAGGCAAATCAACATCGCCACCATGCTGCCGCAGGAGAGGGTCGCCGGGGGCCTGAGATCCGACGTGGCCTGGAAAATCAGTGTCAACCAGGCCAGCAGTGTTTCCTCAAACCCCACGGGGATTTGTTCTTGATGAGCCGTCAACTGTGTGACGGAGTTCTTGGTCATTCGCAGGTAGAATGGCCCGATGGCCAACGATCACGACACCGGTTATAAACTCCTGTTTTCCCACCCGGAGATGGTGCGCGACCTGCTCATCGGGTTCGTCGAGGATGACTGGCTGCACAGCCTTGACTACACCACCCTGGAAAAGGTGCCGGGCAGCTACGTCACCGAAGACTTCCGCCACCGCGCGGACGATATGGTCTGGCGGGTCAGGGTCGGGGGCGACTGGGTCTATCTCTATCTCCTGATGGAATTCCAGAGCCGGGTCGACCGATACATGGCGCTGCGCATGATGGTCTATCAGGGGCTGCTCTACCAGGACCTGATCCAGCGAGGGGAGGTGCTGGCCGACGGTCGATTGCCGCCGATTCTCCCGATCGTGCTCTATAACGGCCGTCAGCGCTGGACTTCCCCGACCGATATCTTCGAACTGATCCCGCCGGTGCCGGGCCTGGTCGAGCAACATAAACCCCGGCTCAAGTACCTCCTGATCGACGAGAACGCCTACAGCGACCGCGAACTGGCCTCGGCCAGGAACCTGGTGGCTGCGGTCTTCCGGATCGAACACCCGACGACTCCGGAAAGCATCGGCACCTTGTTGGGCCTGTTGAACGACTGGCTGGCCGACCGGCCGGACCTGCGGCGCATGTTTGCCCTGTGGATACGGGCCACGTTGATGCACCAGGCCGAATATCGTATTGTGCTGCCTCAGGTCGATGATTTACAGGAGCTGAACGTCATGTTGGCTGAACGGATGGAAGAATGGGCTGCCGGCTTTCGGGCGGAGGGCAAACAAGAAGGGATGCAGCAGGGGATGCAGCAGGGGATGCAGCAGGGGATGCAGCAGGGTGAAGCTCGTGCCTTGATGATGATGCTCACCCAGCGTTTCGGGGGGATTCCGGCTGAGGTGAGCAGGGAGATTGCCTGCGCCACAGCAGCCCAGATCGAAGTCTGGCTGGGTTGTGTGCTGACTGCCCGCAGCCTGGAAGACCTGTTCGGCCCGACGCAGCACTGAGCCTGCCGACGCCCCCAAGTACGACCAAACTGGATCGTGCAGTACGAGGTGGCCCCCATCTCGTTACAGCAGCATCGCCACCATGCTGCCGCAGGAGAGGGTCGCCAGGGTCCCCGAGACCAGCGTCAGCGGGCCGATCTGTACGAGTTCGGCGCGACGTTGCGGAGCGATCGCGCACATGCCGCCGAGGAGAATGCCGAGACTGCCGAGATTGGCGAAACCACACAGCGCGTAGGTCATGATCACCTTGCTGCGGGGCGCGAGCGTGTCCGGCGAAAGCTGGGCCAGGTCGATGTAGGCCAGCAGTTCGTTGAGCACCGTCTTGGTTCCCAGCAGCGAGCCGGCAACGGCGCATTCGCTCCAGGGGATGCCGGCCATCCAGGCCACCGGGGCCATCAGCCAACCGAGGAGACGCTGCAGCGAAAGCGGGCTGCCATCGACGTTCGGCAACAGGCCAAGCGCCTGATTGGCCAGGCTTACCAGGGCCACCAGCACGATCAGCATCGCGACGATGTTGATCAACAGGCTCACACCCTCACCGGTCCCGCGGGTTACCGCTTCCATGCTGCTGGTGTCGGTCTGCGGCAGGTCGAGATGCCGGCCGGTGGGTAGCCCCTCGGGCGGCTCCATGATCACCGCAAAAACGATGGCCGCGGGAGCGCTGATGAACGAGGCGGCCAGGATATGGCCCAGCGCATCCGGGACAACCGGACCGAGAATGCTGGCGTACAGGGCCATGACCGTCCCTGCGACCCCCGCCATGCCGCCGGTGAGAATGATGAACATCTCGCCACGACTGACGCTGGCTAGGTAGGGGCGGACCAACAGTGGCGCTTCGATCATGCCGACGAAGATATTGGCGGCAGTAGACATGCCGATTGCCCCGCCGACTCCGAGGGTTTTTTCGAGTACCCGCGAGAAGCCCTGCACCAGTAGCGGCAGCACCCGCCAGTGATAGAGCAGTGCCGACAGCGCACTCATCACCAGCACCACCGGCAAGGCCTGAAAGGCCAGAACAAAGCTGGCTCCGGGAGTGGTTTCCGCATAGGGCAGCGACGCCCCGCCCAGGAAACCGAACACCAACTGGGTCCCTGTGCGGGTCGCCGCAGCAATGGCCAGCAAGGCGTCGTTGCCGGCCGCGAAGATCTCGCGCACGCCGGGCAGACGAAAGATCAGCAGCGCCAGCGCCAACTGCAGGCCGATGCCGCCGATGACCGTCCGCCACGGGATGGCGCTGCGCCGGGAGGAGAGAGTCCAGGCCAGACCGAGCAGCAGGAGATAGCCGACGACTGCCTGCAACAGCGGGTTCAATGCCCCGACCTCCCCGACCTCGAACCGGCGGCCAGGCGGATCACGGGTGGGAGACCGGCTTCCCGGCCTGTTCGAATTCCGGCCGGATCTGGCTTGCCCCCCGGTAGCGCGGCTGGATGTGGGCTTCCGGGGTGGGCGGTACGTCGCGCGGCTGCGCCGGCACGGGCAAGGCCGGCAGATTCGGCGCAAAGCGTTGGCCGTAGTTGCGCTCGTAGCGAGCCAGGAAGCGTCGTAGCTGTTCGTAGTTGGGGCAGCCCGCGGAAGAAAGACAGCGACCGTACGAATCGTAAACGATCGACGGCGGCGGCACCGTCCATCCGAACGGCGACCCGATCAGCAGCTCGCCACGCAGCACCACGCCGGCAGCGGCAGCATCGAGCGCCAGCGAGGCGCAGCAGGCAGCGAACAGGGTACGCATGGGTCGCCAGTGTAGCACTTGCCGGTTGTCCACCCTCGATCACTTCGGTAGTACACTCCGCACTTTGCTGCATTGATCCGCCAGACTTGCTCTGGCGTTTTTGTATTTGGTCAAGGTGACCTGCCGGAGAAGTCAGCGCAATGAGTTATACCGCAGAATCGATCGCTGTCCTCAAGGGACTGGAACCGGTGCGCCATCGCCCCGGCATGTATACGCGGACCGATTGCCCCCTGCACATCCTCCAGGAAGCGATCGACAACGCCGCCGACGAGGCGTTGGGCGGCTATTGCAAGCGCATCACGGTGATCCTGCACCGCGATCATTCGGTCACGGTTCAGGACGATGGGCGGGGCATCCCGGTGGAAATGCATCCGCTCGAAAAGGTGCCGACGGTTGAAGTGGTGTTTACCCGCCTGCACGCCGGTGGCAAGTTCAACAAGGATGATCAGGCTTCGGCGTACCGCTTCTCGGGCGGTCTGCACGGCGTTGGTGTCTCGGTGACCAATGCCCTGTCGACGCGGCTTGAAGTCGAAGTGGTCCGCGACGGCGCGCGCCATCAGATGGCTTTTGCCAGTGGCGAGGTCGTCGAGCCGCTGCACCGGGTCGGTGATGCACCGAAAAAGGCCAGTGGCACGCGCGTGCGCGCCTGGCCGGACCCGACCTTCTTCGACTCGCCGATGATCCCGCTGGCGCAGCTTGAACGCCTGCTGCGCAGCAAGGCGCTGCTCCTGCCTGGCCTGCAGGTTGCGCTGAGCGTCGAGGACGGCGGGACGACCGAGTGGTGCTTTGCCCAGGGCATGCTGCAGTATCTGAGCGAGCAGATCGACGGGGAAGTGGTGGCGCCGGTGTTCAGCAGCGAGAAGTACGCGACCAGGGGTGACGAGAACTTCCCGGCCGGCTCGGGGGCTGCCTGGGCGATCTGCTGGACGGCCGAAGGCGGTCTGGCGCGCGAATCCTATGTCAACCTGATTCCGACAACGGCCGGCGGCACGCATGAGGCCGGCCTGCGGCAGGCCACCCTCGACGCCATCCGAAGCTTTGCCGAGCACCACGCGCTGCTGCCCAAGGGTGTCAAGCTCGCCGCCGAAGACGTCTTCTCGCGTGCCAGCTTCGTTCTCGCGGTACGCCTGCTCGATCCCTCGTTCCAGGGGCAGACCAAGGAACGCCTGAACTCGCGCGATGCGGTTGCACTCGTCGTACGCATGGTTCGCGATACCTTCGAGCTGTGGCTCAACGAGCATCCGGAAGCCGCGAAGAAAATCACCGAACTCGCCATCCGGGCGGCGCAGGCGCGCACGCGGGCGAGCCAGAAGGTCGAGAAGCGCAAGCAGACCGGGGTTGCGATCCTGCCCGGCAAGCTCTCGGATTGTCAGAGCGAGGATACCCGCCGCAACGAGATTTTTCTGGTCGAGGGCGACTCTGCCGGGGGTTCGGCGAAATCGGGGCGCGACAAGGAACTGCAGGCGATCCTGCCGCTGCGTGGCAAGGTGCTCAATACCTGGGAGGTCGAAGCCGGCAGCCTGTTTGCCAACCGTGAAGTGCACGATATTGCGGTGGCGCTCGGCATCGATCCGCACCCGGCGAATGCGCCCGATTCGGTGCTGCTCAACCTGCGCTACGGCAAGGTGGTGATCATGACCGACGCCGATGTCGACGGCTCGCACATCCGGGTTCTCCTGTGCACGCTCTTCTATCGCCATTTTCCGAAGCTGATCGCGAACGGTCATCTTTACTTTGCACAACCGCCGCTGTATCGCCTCGATGTTCCCGGCCAGGGCAAGACGCGCCCGCCGCGCAAGATCTATGCGCTCGACAACGACGAGCGCGAAGCGGTGATCGACCGCCTGCGACTTGAGGGCATCAAGCCGGAGGCTCTGGCGATCTCGCGTTTCAAGGGACTCGGCGAAATGAACCCCGAGCAGCTCTGGGAGACGACAATGTCGCCCGACACGCGCCGCCTGATGCGCATTCGCATGCCCGGTGCCGAGGCTGCCAGGCCGGTGATGAACCTGCTAATGGCCAAGGGCGAGTCGGCCGGCCGGCGCGCATGGATGGAAGAAAACGGCGCCCTGATCGGCGCAGAGGTTTGAGCAACGGTCTTTCGAGTCAAGCGATATAAAGAGAAGAATCGTCCCAGGATTTTCCAGTTCTGACCATGGCGTTGAGGATGGTGAGGAGCTTGCGCATGCAAGCGACGATGGCGACCTTTTTGGGTTTTCCCGCGGCGACGAAGCGCTCGTGGAACGGCTTGATGGCGGTGTTGAAGCGGATGGCCACCAGCGCCGCCATGTAGAGTCCGCGACGGACCTGTCCGCGCCCACCGAAGATGGCGTGCTGGCCGCGCATCTGGCCGGAATCGCGGTTGAACGGCGCCACGCCGATCAAGGCGGAGATTTCCCGGCGCGACAGCCGCCCCAGTGCCGGCACGTTCGAGATCCGGCTGGCGGTGGTAGCTGGGCGCCGATGCCACGCACGCTGGCCAACTGTTTGGCGAGGTCGGCGTGGGGGGTCTCAATAGGGGCCTGGCAAGATCGGCCTCGGCCTCGTCGAGCTGGGCGCAAATCGCCTGGATCATGGCCTCGATGCTCTTCCTGGCGGCGGCATGACTGAACGACAGGCACTGCTGCTCGGCCACGCGCATGGCGACGAGTTGCCGGCGGCGGGCCACCAGGACCTGCAAGAGCGGCTGTTCTGGCGTCGGCAAGGCACGGATGAAACGCTCCCGTTCCGGATGCCTGGACAAGACCTGGGCGAGTTCGGCCAAAGCCTTGGCGTCGATGCGGTCGGTCTTGGCGAGATACCATGGCCTTGGCGAAATCCCGCGCCTGGCGGGGATTGACGACCGCCACGGCGAAACCGGGCGCTTGCAGGGCACAGGCCGGGTTCCGCTCCAGGCCACCGGTGGCCTTCATGACGATCAGATCGACGGCTTTCCCTGCCAGCCTGGCCAGCAGCGCATCCTGGCCGCCATCCTCGTTGGCGAAGGTTTCGATCCTACCTTCGACGCCAATGGCAGCGTCGAAGGTACATGCGATCTTGGGTCCAACAACGGTTCGGGCTCCCAAGGAACGGTCACGGCGGCGCGCCATCTGCTCAGACACGGGCTCCGTGGTCCCGAGGGGAAACAGGCTGCGCCGCCTCGCCCGAAACAACGGACACTGTGGATTTGTGGACAGCCGGCTACGCGGTTCCCACCTTTGCGCTACGCGCAATCCTGTGGGCAGGCGGTGGCTGCCCACAAGCCCCACAACGTATCATCAACCTTGATATTCATGGTTCGGGAAGAGACAAGGATTGCCCGGCATTGGCGCCACGCGTGTGCGTCAATCTGCGTTTGGCCGTATGCTGTGTGCTACTTGCAGAACCGTTTAAGGAACCCCGGAAAGGATGAATGGCATGAGCGACGTGACAGCAGACTACGCAGAGTGGATTGGCCGCCAGGAGACCACTGACGACGATCTGAGTCCGACACTGGCGCTGGCAGCGGCGGCAGTGCTCGACGATACGCAGACCGGTCTGGGGGCCGGGAGCACGCTACCTCCGCTATGGCATTGGTTCTATTTTCTGCCCAGGGTGCCGCAGGTGCTGCTTGGCAGCGACGGACATCCACAGCGCGGTGGTTTCATGCCACCGATTCCCTATCCGAGGCGGATGTTTGCCGGCGCGCGCATGCACTTCCATCGTCCGCTGCTGATCGGCCAGCCGGCGCGACGTTCGGCAACCATTCGTGATGTCCGGCTGACATCGGGCCGTTCCGGCAAGCTGGCGTTTGTTTCGGTGCTCCATCGCTATTATCAGGATGACCAGCTGTGTATCGAGGAAGAGCAGGACATCGTCTATCGCGAACCAGGGCCAGCAGTGACCCGTCCGCACATCCTCGATGACTGGCCGCCGTTACCGGCAGGTGCCTGCGCGCGCATCGTGACGCCGGACCCGAGACTCCTGTTCCGCTTCTCGGCGCTGACCTTCAATGCGCACCGGATTCACTACGATCGTCCCTATGCAATGAAGGAAGAGGGCTATCCGGGCCTGGTGGTGCACGGGCCGCTGACCGCGGTGCTGCTGATGGAGCTGGTTCGTCAGGAAGTGGCACGACCGGTGCAGGAATTCAGCTTCCGTGGTCTTGCGCCACTGTTCGATCTGGCGCCGTTTCGTATCGTCTGCACCCCGGTCAACGAAAGGCAATGCGCTCTTGAGGCACAAGCGCCCGACGGTGCGACGGCGATGCGCGCCAACGTCGAACTCGCACCAGTCTAACGGTCATCACCACGGTGATCACTTTTCCAGGCACCCCCGATCATGAAAGTCATGACCGTTTCCCACCCCCCGTTTGCGGGAGCGGGACGCCCCATGAGTTGCTGACGCGACTTTCAGACCACCCGCCCTCCGGCATCTTCCCAGGTGCCGTTTGTTCCCGATATAAATCCTCACGATCAAGCTTGCGGGGACACCTCGTCAAGCGCTAGAATCCTATGGCGCCGTGTAGTGATTCGGCGAGAGTGGATTGACCAGGGGGAGGCGATGGCTGTCGTGCAGCAGTGCGTCCGGGCGGGGCGGGTGCTTGCCTCGGTGCATTTGCAACCTGGACATTCGCTGGCCGACGCAAGCGTTCCGCTGTACCGTCGACCCTTCCCCTCGGAATATTTACGGCAGCCTTTGCGGCAATCGTTCCGCGGCATGCGCAGAAAGCGGGATGATGCCGTCAACAACTGCCAGCGGGTCAGCCGCCTGCTGCCATCGATGCCCTTGATCGAGAGGGCAGCAGGGCCACCCTCCGCCCACTCCTTTCCTGGGCACCCTTCCCATCCTTGCCTGTTCCGTGGTGTCCTCCTGGTCGAACCCTCCCCGGCCTGGAGCCCGGCTCCCTGCATCCGCCCAGGCCATGCCTGCGCACCTCTGGTCGCGCTCATCGATGACCACAAGGTCATCGGTTGGCGAATTAGCCACCCCATTGAAGCCGTCGTTCGTCTTGACTCCGGGGTCCGCTTTAACTGTTGATGGAACCCGACCATGGCGTCGGGATATTTGCATGCGAATGTTGAAGGTGTTTTGAGCAACGATTAACGTATTTCGGAGGCAACACATGAAGCTCACGCTGACCCACGACGAAATGAGTTCCTATTGCAGCGAGCTGCACGATTCCAATGCGGCTTTCAAGTCCGATTACCCGGCGGACTCCTTTGAGAGGCAGCCGGTGCACACGGTTTACGGCGGAGCCAATCTGTTCAAGGCCGGCTTCGCGGCCAAATTGGGAGAAGTGGCGCTCAAGACTCTCGACACCTATGCGCCTAACTATCTTGTGTTTGGCCGCGTTCTGGGTCTGCCGGGGTCGGAGACGCTACCGACCAACCCCATCTACCAGGAAAGCCTGACGCGTGCTCTGGAAGCCAATCCCGAGCAGGTGCGCGGGGTCAAACCGGCGGCGTGGCTGGCTTACACGGTTTTCAACCGGGTGCTGAAAAAGCTGCAGACCGAGCCGATCGAGGACAATCGCATCGATTTCGAGGATGGCTACGGCAATCGTCCCGACGATGAGGAAGACGGTCATGCCGTCGCGGCTGCCGATGAGGTCGCCAAAGGCATGCGCGAGAATCTGCTCTCGCCATTTATCGGCATCCGCATTAAAACGTTTTCCGACGAGTGCAAGGTTCGCTCGATTCGTACGCTGGACATTTTCCTGACCCGCCTGGCCGAGAATACCGGTGGCAAATTGCCACAGAATTTCATCGTCACGCTTCCCAAGGTGGTCACCGCGACACAGGTTTCCACCTGCGCCAGGATTCTCGAGAATCTCGAAGCCCGACTCGGTTTTGCGAAGGATTCCCTGAGAATGGAAATCATGATCGAAACCACTCAGTCGATCATCAATTTCAAGGGGGAAAACACGGTGCCGCTGCTGGTCGCGGCTGCCGGTGGCCGCTGCCGCTCGGCCATTTTCGGGACCTACGATTACACGGCTTCGTGCAACATCACCGCGGCACACCAGAGTCACACCCATCCGGCCTGCGATTTTGCCCGCCATGTGCTGCAGGTCAGCCTTGCCGGGACCGGCATCACCATCAGCGACGGTGCGACCACCAGCATGCCGATCGGACCCCACAAGGCGGCCAGGGACGCCGTGCTGACGGCCCAGCAGATGGACGAGAATCGCGCCGTCGTGCATGCTGCCTGGAAGCTGCACTACGACAACATCATGCACTCGATGCGACACGCCTACTATCAGGGGTGGGATCTGAATCCGGGGCAGTTGCCGGTGCGCTATGCGGCGGTCGATACCTTCTTCCTCAGCGGTCTGCAGGATGCCTCGGCCAGGCTGAACGCATTCCTGAACAAGGCTGCCCAGGCGACGCTGGTGGGCAATACCTTCGACGATGCGGCAACCGGGCAGGGCCTGCTGAACTTCTTCCTGCGGGGAATGGCGTGCGGAGCGATCACCGAGCAGGAAGTTCTGGCGACAGGGATCACACTGGACGAGCTGCGCTCGCGTTCGTTTGTCCGCATTGTCAATAATCGGGCCAAACAATAGCCGTCAGGAAGGAGATGAACCATGACTGAGGTCACGAATGACAGGCAGGACGGATTGCAGTATCTCGAATCAGCCGATTCGGTGATCAGGAAATCGCTGACTTGGATCAAGCAGCAATGCGTCGGCGGCAAGGGTGTCTCGAACGAAAAACTGGACGAGCACCAGATGGCCAGCTTCGATCTGGCCTGGTGTGCCGCCGAATCGACCGCGGCACGCTTTGCGGCGGAATATGCCGGCAAGGCGGCGGCCGCGACGGGTGATGGCGTCTGCCTGGAAGAACGAATGGCGCGGGTTTTTTGCGCCGAGGCCTTGCAGAACATTCAAAATCGTTTGCGGGCGCGACCGCAGAGTTTTGGTCTGAACGACGCCGATGTGGCGGACTTGGCCTCTTCAACTCTCAACCGTTTCTGCCAGACGCAACTGGATGCAGGCAATCTGGAAGCGCTGGGCCGGGAGGTCATGGCCTTGAACGGCGCCAGCGGTGCCTACCTGCTCGACGATCACGCCACGATGATGCAGGACACCTTCCGCAAACTGGCGACCAACGTGGTGATGCCTCTGGCCGAGGAGATCCATCGGGAAGACCGGATCATTCCGCCGGAGATTCTCGATCCACTGACCGAAATGGGTTGCTTCGGTCTGTCGATCCCCGAGCGTTACGGTGGCCTCCAGAGCGACGACCATGAAGATAACATGGGGATGATCGTGGTGACCGAAGAGCTCTCGCGCGGCTCGCTCGGTGCTGCAGGGAGCCTGATCACGCGTCCGGAAATCCTCAGCCGCGCCCTGCTCAAGGGGGGAACCGAAGAGCAGCGGCAAAAGTGGCTGCCCCAGGTGGCGCTCGGCGATCCTCTGTGTGCCATTGCCGTCACCGAACCGGATACCGGTTCCGATGTCGCTGCCATGCGCCTCAAAGCGAGCAAGTGCGATGGCGGCTGGATTCTCGACGGCGTCAAGACCTGGTGCACCATGGCCGGCAAGGCTGGACTGCTCCTGGTTCTGGCGCGCTCCAATCCGGATCGCTCGCTCGGCCATCGGGGACTCAGCATGTTCCTGGTCGAGAAGGACTCGTATGAGGGGCACGACTTCGAATATCGACAAGCCCAGGGCGGCGTATTGACCGGCCGGGCGATTTCGACCATCGGTTATCGCGGGATGCATTCCTACGAGGTCTTCTTCGACAATGTCTTTGTCCCCGATGAAAATCTGGTGGGTGGGCCAGCCGGCGAAGGAAAGGGTTTTTACTTCACCATGGCCGGATTTGCCGGCGGGCGTATTCAGACCGCTGCACGTGCGATTGGTGTCATGCAGGCCGCTTTCGAACGGGCGGTTTCGTATTCCCAGGAACGCAAGGCATTCGGCAAGCCGATCGGCGATTTTCAGCTTACCCTCGTCAAGCTGGCGCGCATGGCGACGCTGCTGACCGTTTCCCGTCAATTCACCTACGCCGTCGGCAGTTTGATGGATCAGGGCCTCGGGCAGATGGAAGCCAGCATGGTGAAACTGTTCACCTGCCGGACGGCCGAGTGGCTCACCCGCGAAGCGATGCAGATTCATGGGGGCATGGGCTATGCCGAGGAGTCGCCGGTCAGCCGTTATTTCCTCGATGCCCGCGTGCTGTCGATATTCGAGGGAGCCGAAGAAACGCTGGCTCTGAAGGTGATCGCCCGTTCTTTGATCGATGCGGTGTAACAGGAGGATTCCATGTCGCAGGCAATTCGTTTCCGGCCACAGGCCGAACTGGCCGCCAAAGTGCAGGTGGACGTGCAGCAAGCCCGCCATCCGCACTATGGTCGTTATCTGGAGGAGTTCGTGCCGGGGCAGGTGTTTGTTCACCCGCGTGGTTTCACCTTCCTCCGTGCCCAGATGGAGTCCTTTGCCCGGACCTACATGCAGTGCAATCCGCTCTACCTCAATGAGGAATATGCCAGGGCCAGCGGCTTCGCGGGTCTGGTGGCATCACCGCAGATGGTCTTCAATGTCGTTCTCTCGCTGGGTGTGCA
>WBZL01002635.1_pt1 | contig 17242 bp, 19 predicted proteins | sample 5204291 | NCBI WGS metagenome assembly WBZL01 (sample SAMN12344345, study PRJNA552823) | activated sludge metagenome | biome: Activated sludge suspended growth; feature: Nitrification reactor; material: Wastewater; isolation source: activated sludge from nitrification reactor of wastewater...
GGTGCTTGATCAACGCGGCCTGTGGGAGGCGGCAAGTGAGGATGTCCTTGCGGTCATCACCGAGTTGCTTGATCAGGCAGTCGAAGTGCTGGCCGAGCGTGACCAAGTGGTGCTCGTGACCAATGAAGTGGGACTCGGCGTGGTCCCGGCCCATCGTTCCGGGCGCTTGTTCCGAGACCTACTCGGGGTGGTCAACCAGTCGTTGGCGGCCGCGTGCGACGAGGTGCACCTAGTCATCGCGGGGCGAGTGCTCGTCCTCTGAGCGAGGGTGTTCAGGACAGTACGACGAAGATCGCAGCAAGAGCAATCTCCACCGCGGCGCCGAAAACATCGCCGGTGACACCGCCAAATCGGCGTACGGCGTGGAGCATCAACATGAGGCAGGCAACGCTGGCGATTGCCATCGCGAGTGCCCCGCGCCACCATTCGAGCCCGGCCCAACATCCGGCAAAGCTCAGCAGTGCTGCAGCAAGGGCCACGAGTGCGAGCGCCCCAGATCGTGTGATGCTTTGGGTGTAGGTCTGACCGAGTCCATCTTGTCGGGCCGCAGGGATGCCGCGTACGCAACAAATCACCAATGCCACCCGGGACAGGCACAGTGCCAGCCCGGCCAGCACAGCGGCTCGCCACCATTCGACCGAGCCGAGCAAGGCGGCCAGACCAGAGACCTGAAGCCCGATCACCAACACCGTAGCCACCACTCCTGCCGAGCCTGAAGTGCCGGACTTCATCACCTGCAGCGAGCGATCGCGGTCGAAGGAGGCGGCAAGACCGTCAGCCACATCCGACAAGCCGTCCAAGTGGAAGCCGCGGTTTCCCAAGACTGCTGCAGTCACTGCCAATAGTGCCGTGATGGCGTAGCTGAGGGACACCCAATGACCGATCGCGACCATAAGAGCAAGAGCCAAACCCAAGGGCAGTACTGCAATCGGGGAAAGCAGCATCGCCAAGCCAGCACGTCGGCGATCCACTGCCTTGGGCGGCCGCACTGGCACTGCGGTCAGCGTGCCGACAGTCAGGCGCCAGGCGTCGAGCAGCATCAGGCTCCGAGCTCTTCGAGGAGGGCGACATCTCGCAGCAGGGCGACAGCGCTTCGCACCAACGGGACTGCAGCGACCGCACCAGATCCTTCTCCCAGCCTGAGCCCGAGATCAAGGAGAGGTTCCACGCCGAGTTTGGACAGCGCCAGTGACTGAGCCGGCTCAGTCGATCGATGGCCAGCGGCAAACCACGCTGAAACCCCCGGCTCCATGCGCTCAGCGGTGAGCGCGCAAGCCACACTCATCAGGCCATCGAGCAGCACAGGTACGCCGTGGCAGGCGGCGGTGATCAAGTAGCCGGTTGTGGCGGCGAGATCTGCCGAGCCCAAGGCGGTGAGCCTCTCGACGGGGTCGTCGGTGCGGGCGCCGACTCTGGCGAGAGCAGCGTCAATCACGGCTTGCTTGTGGGTTAATCCGGCATCGTCGATGCCGGTGCCTCGTCCCACCACCTCTGAGGCAGGCAGGCCCAGCGCGGCGGCAACCAGAGCTGAAGCGGCGGTGGTGTTGCCGATGCCCATGTCGCCACTGATCAATAGCTGTGCGCCAGCCGCGATCTCTTCTCGGGCAACCTCTGCTCCTGCAGCCAGAGCAGCCAGCGTTTGCTCTGTGGTGAGGGCATCCTCGAGGTGGATTGCGCCGCTGCCCAGCCTGACCTTGTACGCCGTCAAGGCCGCACGAGTCGCCTCATCAATGTCATCGAAGTCTTCGTCCACCCCAAGGTCGAGCACTCTCACCGAGACTCCGTGCGCCTGGGCGAGAGCGTTGACGCCAGCTTTGCCGATCAGGAAGGTGCGGACCATTGCGCCGGTGATCGCGGGAGGGAAGGCCGATACACCATGAGCGGCCACCCCATGGTCACCGGCGAAGATGACCAACCGCACCTTTTCGATTGGTGCGGGTGGCACTCGACCCTGGCAAGCCGCTACCCAGACCCCCAAATCGCCTAGACGTCCGAGTGCTCCGGGGGGTGTAGCGAGCGCCGCCAAGCGCTGCTTGGCATCAGCGCGAGCCGTCTCGGACGGCAGCGACATTGGATTCATTTGGGCTCTTCAATCTCCGCGTGACGTGGTTCTGACGTAGGTGCTTGTGGCCCTGCGGCGCGCTGGGTGTTCTTCAAGGATCCATCCGGACACCACCACCCTCCACACGACCATCGATGCCCTCGCCGAACGAATACGACACCAAGAAGAACAACTGTGCTGCATGGAGCGCCAGCATCACCGACACGTTAACCGGCCAACCCCTCAAACCGCCCACGACCAACGCCGTGGCCGAGTCCCAGATCCGACTCTACAAGGCCGAACTCACCCGGCCCGGAGGCCCCTTGCGAGGTGTCCCACACGTCAAACTAGAGCGCCTGAACTGGGTCGACTTCTCCAACAACGAGCGCCCCACTAAACGACCGACTACCTCACCCAGCAGCAGCCGAGGCCCTCCGCTACGCTACACGAAACGAGTTCACGCCGACCGGTTCTTGAGCCACCAAACCCAGCGTCCAGACTCGTCGGGGCGGTTCGCCCATGGCAATCATAGCTCGACATCAAGGACTGAGCAGACAAGGAGATCATTCTGTGAAGGAGACGGACCCTGCACTCGAACACGAGCGCCGCTTTTTGGTAGGTGACCCATCGATTATCCGAGGGCATGAAGGCATCAATATAATACAGGCATACATCGGCGACTCCGAAGGCTGGGCCTATCGTCTCCGCTGGACGCAAATCCGTGACGAGGACGGCACGGTTCACGACGGACCCTTCGTCGATACATGGAAAGGCCCTAAGAGCGCAGATGGCGCGCGTCTTGAATATGAGCGCGAATTTCCCGCAGACACCGCACGAAAAATCATTTCAGCTTTTCCGCATATCGTGAGTAAACAACGTTACCTGATCGTATCTGAGGGCTACACTTGGGAAGTGGATCAATTCGCAGGCAAGAATGAGGGTCTAATCATCGCCGAATTTGAGGGCTCTCAAAGAGAGGTTGCCTTCGTAAAGCGCCCCCAGTGGTGTAGTGAAGAGGTCACGAATGATCACCGCTACAACAACGAGAATCTAGCGAAGAATCCCTGGCAAACATGGCCTGAGAATCAACCAAACCAAGACTGACGACCACCCCGCCGCGTCAGATCGCTGGACGGCTCCAGCGCTCCAGCGGCACGACGAAATTGGGCCTCATGCTCGCGCGAACCAAGAAGTCGCGACTGTGGGCGGGGCATGGAGTTGAGTGAGGTAGGCATGAAGTCGCTTCGCACGCTCATCGTCGAGCGCAGCGACGGCGTCAATGATGTACCTCTCTGGACGTGCATGGAGTTTTTTCGCCCCTTGTTGGACGTGTTTCACTTCCGATTCGTAACGTAGATACAACGTGGACATCACGGTGTCACGCAAGGGCGTTTCTGTCGATAGATCTGAGAAGGTCAGTTGACTACTCAGCAGTGGGGGCAATCGCATTGGATCCCTCTTCGCCCAGTCGTGGACCTCTCTTAGAAGATCGTCTACCATTCGCGTTTGCGCGCGCTGTTGCAGGGCGATCGCTGGGGACTGGATAACGAACCCTAAAGTGATTGCCTTCATCACGGCAACGAGGTGCCACCCCACCCCCTGAAGCGTCGCGATCGGACCATTGGCCCATGCAGGACCGTTGGTAATTGTCAAGTCGCTAATTACCATGTCCAAGAGCTTGCTAACTATGAATGAATTTCTAGCCTCTTGACTCAGGCGCCTGGCCTCGTGCTTATCTCGAACCATCGCGAGGATTCGCTTGACCCTTCCCACCGCAGAGTTAAATTGGTCAGGTTTGAATTGAGGGTTCTTGCTCGACAGTTTGTCGCGGAGATCTTCAAACCATGGGCTTTGAGTGTTCGGGTCTAAATGAGCTTGTGCTTGTCTCAATATCGCAGCAGCATCAATCGCTCCCGAAAGTAGGAAATCCTCGAAGTCGTGAAATGCGTAGGTAATATCATCAGCTATATCCATTATTGAAGCCTCAATGGTTTGACTAAAATCAAACGAAAGCCCTGCCGTCGCTTGCTCCTCTATGGACTTCTGCGCCTGTAGGCTGAACCACTGGCGGGCTTCTGTTGCCGCGTGGGAATCTTCTTTGTAGAACCCGAACTTCGGTGGGGCCGGTGAGTCAGTCGTGGGAGGGACGGAGCCGTCCCGCTGCTCCCCGCTTCCCGGGAGTTGATGAGTAGTGGTCTGTGCCCTGGACCATGGGTATTTGAGTGTTGCTGCCAGCGTGCCCGGTGAGAGCCCGACCCCACGAGTGTCCTCGGGGGTCCACTTGATCAGATGCCGAATGATCCGAAAGCTCTGTGCGTTGCCCTCATACCCTTCTTCGAGTCCGATATCTATCGCGAACTGATCAAGTACGGGCTCGGCGATGTGTCCAAACGGAGGATGTCCCAAGTCGTGTGCTAACGCGGCGGCCTCGACCATGTCGAGATCGAGGCCGCCCCATTTGGCGATGGTGTCATGTTTATCTATCCAATCTGGCGCTCTCAGCATGTGATTCGCTAATGACCAGGCGACTTGCGCAACCTTTTCGCTGTGCGTCAAGCGCGTGTGCAGGTGCGCGTCCTCTGGCCCCGGAGAGATGACTTGAGTCACGCCAGCTAGTCGTCGCCACGCCTCGCTGTACAGTAGTTTGTCACGATCCTTGCGAGGCCGTCTGCGTTGATCGATATCGCCAAGCCTTGGCCCTCCGAGAAGCGTGCCGTATTTTAGGTTTCGGGCCTCGTCATCCGCTGGAAAGATCGCGACGACCTGGTGCTCGTAGTCGACCATCCTAGTGATCGACGAGTTCGCGATTCTCGGTAAGGGTTATGACGCCTTTGCCAAAATCGACGTGAAATAGGCTCCAAGGTGAGACGAGTTCTGCAACGATGTCGGCTTCACTCGCACATGCAGCATGGGCAACACCCTCCAAGAACTCGTCGATGGGCACAGGCTCCGAACGGGATTTCAGTAGTTCGGTCGCGGCTGTATTGATACGTTCCTGTTCCGACACGGTTCGCCTCTCGTTCCGTTCATTTATTCCACGCCTTGCCCTTCGACTCAAATGCATCTTTTCCTATTGCAACATGTGCCCGAATTTTGCATGACGGTGTCGATTTGTCACTCCAGTTACTTCTGCCCCGTCAGTCTCATCCGTTGGGTACACCATCGAGCCTATGGGGTAGCGCCGACACTTGTTGTGCAGGTGGCGCGTCAGCGTGTCGCTGGCGGGAAGGCAAGGCTATCGTAGGTCTCCTTCCGCCTTGGCCCACCTGTGGAAAAAGTCAACCGGGAAGTCCACAAGGCGATAGACCACTATGGAAAACAATGTGGACAGTCGTGCCCGGTGTGTCTTTTAAGTTGCGTGCGCAGCCAGGCTAGGCAAGGCAGTGCGACGCCGTCTCACTGTGTTCCCGGCGTATCCCCGCCGACGGAGCAAGGCACAGTAGTGCCTGACGTCCGACTCGCCCAGGTTCAAGACGTTTCGGTCTCTCTCCAAGGGCTACTCAAACAAGTCCTGCAAATCGGCCTGCTAGGAGAATGGCGCCAGCGACCACAAACCCACCACGAACACCAGCCCCCAAAGAAATAGCCGGCCCTACAACTTCGTAGGTCCGGCTATTTCGGTGTCATGAGACATCAAAAAGTCGGGCTGACAGGATTTGAACCTGCGGCCTCTTCGTCCCGAACGAAGCGCGCTACCAAACTGCGCCACAGCCCGCCGCCCTCAACAGTGTCGAGAGCGTGGCGAGTCTATCGGAGATGTACGACGATCACGCGACGGGGAGTGCGGCGTGCCGGGGGTTCAGCCGACGCGGGGGGTCAACGTGACCAGCACGGCCTCGGGGCGACAGCAAAAGCGCACGGGCGCGTACGGCGAAGTGCCCGCCCCAGCAGAGACGTGGAGCCACGAACTACTTGGGTCGCCGGCCAATGAATCCGCCGGGTGCCGATGCAGTCCGCTGACTCTGGCCCGGTCGAGATCGCAATTGGTCACCAGGGCGCCCTTGATCGGCAAACACAGTTGGCCACCGTGTGTGTGCCCAGCCATGGTGATGTCGTAGCCGTCGCGGGCAAACTGATCGAGCACCCGCAAGTACGGCGCGTGGGTGACGCCGATCCTCAGGTCGGTGCTGGCATCGGCCGGGCCACTGACCGCAGTCAGGTCGTCGTACTCCAAGTGCGGATCGTCGACCCCGGCGAAGGCGATCGAGGTGCCGTTGACGACCAGCTGCCCGAAGGCATTGTTGAGGTCGAGCCAGCCGTGACGCTTGAACTCAGCGCGTAGGTCTTCGAAAGGCAACATGGGTGCGTCGGTGTTGCGCTGCCCGTCATCCGGCAGCAGATATTTGGCTGGGTTGCGCAATCGTGGCGAGAAGTAGTCGTTGGAGCCGAAGACGAAGACTCCGGGCAGGTCAAGCAGTGGACCGAACCCCTCCAAGAGGGGAGGTACGGAGCCTATGTGGGCGAGATTGTCACCGGTGTTGATCACCAGGTCAGGCTCCAAGGAAGCCAACGAGGCCAGCCACGAGCGTTTGCGGGCTTGCCTGGGCACGAGGTGCAGATCGGTCACATGAAGCACCTTGATGGGTTGAGCACCCGGGGGCAGCGCTGCGATGCTGGCTCGGCGTACGACGAAATTGCGCACCTCCCAGCCAGCCGAATATGCCAGCGTGCCTACCCCAACCGCAGCCCCCAAACCAGCGACCTTGGCGACCCTGCGCGCAATGCTGGACGTGGACATGGCTCCAACCCTGCCACAATGGTCAACATGAGTGAGTTGAAGGATCGCCTGCGTGCAGACCTGACCGAGGCCATCAAAGCCCGTGAATCCCTGAAGTCATCGACCATCCGCATGGTGTTGACCGCGATCACCAATGCAGAGGTGGCCGGCAAGGAGTCCAAGGAGCTCACCGACGAAGACGTCTTGACCGCGTTGACCCAAGAGGCCAAGAAGCGTCGGGAGGCGGCCGCAGCATTTGACGACGCCGGACGCACCGAGGCGGCAGACAAGGAGCGCATGGAGGCTGCGGTCATCGCCGACTACCTGCCCGAGCAACTCTCCGCCGAAGAGATCTCAGCATTGGTCAGCGAGGTGATCACCGAGCTGGGTGTCGCAGGTGATGGCATGAAGGCCATGGGGCGGGTGATGGGCGTGCTCAACCCGAAGGTCAAGGGCCGAGCCGACGGCGGCGTTGTCGCAGCCGAGGTGAAGCGCCTGCTCTCCTAGAGCTCAGCGGCCCCGCTTCTTGCCGTTGTTGCCGCGCCGACCCGGTTTGTTGCCCTTCTTGGCGTCAGCATCGGGGCCCTTGCTTGCCGACGGTGGAGGTGGCGGCGGAGCGATGTAGATCGGCCTGGTGAAGTACGCATTGGGCAGCAGGTCTTGCACCTCGCGCATCGCTGCCGACCACATCGGCCCAGCCACCGTCGAGCCATGTGCAGTGCCGATATAGCTGCCACCGACCCGCTGACCGTTGAGGCTCATCGGGATCCCATTGGAGTTGGCGCCCGCAATCATTGCCGCAGTTGCGACGCTCGGGGTGTAGCCGTTGAACCACACCGCGACATTGCCCTGCGTCGTACCGGTCTTGCCCGCGGACTGCTTGTTGATGTTGAGGGCTGAGCCGAAGCCGCCGGGGGCCATCACCCCGCGCAAGATGTCGTTGATCCGGTCTGCGGTGTCCTGCTCCATCACCTGACTGCAACTCTTCGGGTAGTTCTTGAAAACCGAGCCGTCAGGATTGAGGATCCGGGTGACTGGACGTGCCTTGCACGCAAGACCTCTCGCCCCGAAGGTGGCATAGGCCTCGGCCATCTCCAAGGGGCTCACGTCGGCCACGCCGAGGGTGAAGGAGGGCACCATTTCGTGCTTAGGGTTGGTCAACTGCACGCCCATCTCAGTGGCCAGTCGATAGGGATCGCAGATGCCGGTGCGCTGCTCAAGTTGGGCAAAGAAGGTGTTGACCGACAGTTGGGTGCCCGAATACATGTTCATCGTGCCGCTGCTGGTGGAGTTGCGCGGTTCCCAAGTGTCATAGCTGCTGTAGGGCTGGTCATTGCACAGCATGAATTTGTTCATCGCCAAGCTCACTTGGGCAGGCGAGCTGATCGAGGTGTAGGGGGACATCCCCTGTTCGAGCGCGGCAGCGATCACGAAGAGCTTGAAGGTGGAGCCAGCCTGGAAGCCGTTTGAGTCGCCGTACTGAGTGGGCACGGCGTAATCGAGGAAGGTCTGGCCCTTGGCCTTGTCACGGCCCATCGGCCGCGACTGCCCGATGCCCAACACATTGCCGGTGCCCGGCTCAACCATCGCCAGCGCCCCGATCGCCATGTCGGTGGGGTCGACGGCTCCCTGCGCGGCGTTGGTGGCGGCTCGCTGGAAGGCCGGCGCCATTGTCGTCTGGATCACCAAGCCGCCTTGGTCGAGGAGTCGCTCGCGGTCAGCCACCGTGGCTCCGAGGGCCGGATCATCAAGCAGATAGCGACGCACGTAGTCGCAGTAGAAGGGTGCACTCTTTGAAGCCATGCAGCCGTTGCCGGTGGGGGCGACGTTGAGATCCAGATCGGTCTGCTGGAGGGCGGTGGCCTCTTGTGCTGGGATCACATTGAGCTGACCCATCCGTGAGAGTACGACGTCACGCCTGGCCTTGGCTCGGTCAGGGAAGCGGACTGGGCTGTAGCCGGTGGGGTTCTTGACCAGACCCGCAAGTATTGCGGCCTGTTGGGTGTCGAGCTCGCTGGCGTCGATGCTGAAGTAGTGCTTGGCCGCGGCTTGAACGCCGTACGCCCCATCACCGAAATAGGCGATATTGAGGTAGCGCTCCAAGATCCAGTCTTTGGTGTGCTTTTGCTCGAAGGCGATCGCGTGGCGCAACTCCACGATCTTGCGTTGGTAGGTGTCGGCGACGGCAGCCCTACGCTGCTCGGGAGTCTGCGCCTGCGTGACCGCAGTCATCTTCGCCAACTGCTGGGTTATCGAAGAGCCGCCCTGGGTGCTGCCGCTGGACTGGTTGTTCACGAAGGCGCGCAGGGTGCCTTTGAGGTCGAGGGCGCCGTGCTCATAGAAGCGATAGTCCTCAATCGCGACGAGTGCCTTCTGCATGATCGGTGCGATCTGATCCAGGCGCACGTTGACGCGGTTTTCGTCATAGAAGGTGGCAATCACCTTGCCATTCTTGGCCAACACCTTGCTCGACTGGGCAAGCGGCATCTCGTCGAGCTCTTCGGGAAACTGCTGCACCGTCTCGTCGACGACCTTCGCGGTGTAGCCAAGCGAAGCAGCAACCGGGATCGTGAGCCCGGCAACCAGCAGGCCCATCGCAGCAGCGATCGCGCCCATCACCGCAAGATGCTTGAGCACCTTGTCGTATCCGGGGCGCGCGCTGTTCGGGTCAGGCGGGGAAGGCATAGCACAAGACTAGGGGGACGGGACAAGTATCCCGAGAAGCCATTCAGCTGGTCTAGTCCAAAAGGACTAGTCATTTTTAGTCATTTTAGGGCTAGTAACGAGTCCCTGATGCCACGTAATGTCTGATTTGCGTTACACGGCCGATGGGGATCGGCAAGGAGTGATCGGTGAGGGATCGGTCACCCAGGAGCATCATCTGGAGGGAAAATGTCCTGGAATGAAATGTGGGCCAATGCCGCATTGTGTAAAGGCGAGAAGGCCGACGCCCTGTTTGTCAAGGGAGCCGAGCAGCACAAGGCCAAGGTTGTTTGCGGTGCCTGCCCGGTTAGGAGCGAGTGCCTGGCTGAGGCTCTCGACAACCAGATCGAGTGGGGAGTTTGGGGTGGACTCACTGAGCGTGAGCGCCGAGCCCTACTCCGCAAGCGTCCCAACGTGACCTCGTGGCGCGGGCTGCTCGAGACCGCCAAGGCAGATCACGAGAGGCAAATCGCCACCACTGCTTGAGTCAACAGCAACCAAAACGCCGTACCTATTGTGGTGCGGCGTTTTGGTTTGTCCGGCCGGCGCTATGCAAATTCACTGGTTAACCAGTGAATTTGGTGCCGACCACGTGAAATTTTCCGTGCTACCTGCCAAGGTCACTGGTTAGCCAGTGAATTGGGAGCTCACTCAGGCTGGTCGGCGAGGAGAGCGCCGACCTGACGCAGGCCATCGAGGTCGTGTACGTCGGTCGCCAGTGCGCGGATCTTCGCGCGGGGCACGTCGGGGTGCGCGGTGGCGAAACGGTCGATCAGGTCGTGCTCGCGGGTGACTGCTTGCATCTTGTCGGCATGGAGTCGGAGCAGTCCGCCAGCGAGCTTCTCATAGGAGTCGGCGCCGGGCTGGTGCAACTTCTCGTAGGCCGCCATGGCGGTGTTTGCGCTCAGTGGTGCGGTGTCAGCCTCGGCGAGGTCGCTGGTGCGGTTGATCACCAGGCCGGCCAGTGGCATGTCCTCTTGGCTGAGCCGGTCGACGAAGTACGCCGCTTCACGCATGGCGTCGCGCTCAGGTGCCGCGATCACGAGGAAGGCAGTGCCGTCAGCCTGCAGCAGTTCGAAGGTGCGCTGGGCACGGGCTCTGAAGCCGCCGAAGAGAGTGTCGAAGGCTGACACGAAGGCCGACATGTCTTGCAGCACCTGGGCCCCAATGATCGTGGTGAGTGCTCGAGTCACCATGCCGAAGCCCGCGGTCATGAGGCGAGCTGGCCCCTTGGCGGGAGCGAGCAGCAACCGCATGAAACGCCCGTCGAGGAAGCTGGAGAGCCTCTCGGGGGCGTCCAAGAAGTCCAGTGCGCTGCGTGACGGCGGGGTGTCGACCACGATCAGATCCCAGCGCCCAGACTTCTGGGCGTCCTTGTCGAGCTGCCCGAGCTTCTCCATGGCCATGTATTCCTGGGTGCCAGCAAAAGAGCTGGACACGGCGATGTAGAAGGGGTTGTCCAGGATTTGCTGGGCCTTCTCGGGGCTGGCTTGGCTCTGCACCACCTCGTCGAAGGTGCGCTTCATGTCGAGCATCATCGCCTCGAGCTCGCCACCTGCCGCATCGTTGATCCCTTGCACGGGCCGCGGCGAGTTGTCGAGGGCCTCGATGCCCATTGACTGGGCCAGGCGTCGGGCCGGGTCGATGGTGAGCACGACGACCTTGCGGCCCTGCTCGGCAGCACGTAGCGCCAAGGCTGCAGACGTGGTGGTCTTGCCGACACCGCCTGACCCGCAGCACACGATGATGCGCACCTTGCGATCGGCCAGCAAGTTGTCGACATTGAGTGGACCGGCGTGCCGGGGCTCTGGCTGCAATGCTCCGACGCGGGGTTGTGGGGCGCGTTTGCGGGAGCGGCTCATCGGATGCCTCCTTCTCGGAGTATGGCGGCAAGGTCGTAGAGGCCCTCGTATTCGACGCCACCGGGGAGTCTGGGCAATTCCAGGCTTGGCACATCAAGCTCGGCGATCAGGGCTCGCTGGCTGTCTTCGAGCTCTCTGCGCTCGGCATGGTCGCGACCTTCGCTGATCAGCGTGGCCACGATCGCTGGTGTCGTGGCGATACCGACAGAGTCAAGGGTCTTGGAGAGTTGCTGGTTGTCGACCTTGTCGTTGAGCAGCAGGGCCCGCTCGTTGTCGCCCAGGTCTTGTGGTCTCACCAGGTTGATGAAGACGCCACCCACTGGCAGCCCGGTCCGTTGCATCTCGTGGATGCCGTCGATGGTCTCCTGCACCGGCATCTCCTCGAGCACAGTGGTCAGGTGGATGGCGCATTGCGGTGAGCGGATCAGTTCGGTGACGGTGTCAGCCTGGGCCTTGATCGGACCCATCTTGGCCAGGCCCGCGAGTTCGTTGTTGACATTGAGGAATTGCGCGATCCGTCCGGTCGGGGGCGCATCCAGCACGATCGCGTCGTACTCCCGGGCGTCTTTGTTGCGTCGATTGCGACGGGCGGCTTCATAGACCTTGCCGGTGAGGAGCACATCGCGCACGCCTGGCGCGATCGTGGTGGCAAACTCAATCACTCCGAAGCGGTCGAGTGCCTTGCCCGCGCGGCCCAGGCGGTAGTACATGTCGAGATATTCCATTAGTGCCGACTCGGCGTCGATCGCCAGGGCGTAGACGTCTCCGGCATCGCCAGTGCCGCGCGCGATCAGGCGCTCTTCATAGGGCAACGGGGGTACGTCGAAGAGTTGCGCGAACCCTTGGCGTCCTTCTACCTCGCAGAGCAAGACATCGCCGCCGTCAGCGGCGAGCGCGATCGCGAGGGATGCGGCAACGGTGGTCTTGCCGGTGCCGCCCTTGCCGGTGACGATGTGCAATTGCACCCCGGGGAACAGTTGCGTGACTGGTGCGGGCATGCCACGACTCTACTAATGGGTGCAGGTGCCGAGCACAGCAGCAATAAGTAGAGTCGGAGCATGACGAAGTGGGAATACTTGACCGCCCCCGTCTTGGTGCACTCCACCAAGCAGATCCTCGACAACTTTGGCCAGGACGGCTGGGAGTTGGTGCAGATGGTGCCGGGGATGAATCCCGAGAATCTCGTGGCATATTTCAAGCGGCCGATCCAATGAGCGTCACCGCCAGATTGGCGGAGTTGGGCGTGGAGGTGCCGGAGGTCGTGCCTCCGGTGGCGTCCTACCAGCCCGCCGTACGCGCTGGCGACTTCGTCTACACCGCGGGTCAACTGCCGTTCAAGGACGGCGTGTGCTTGGCCACTGGCAAGGTCGGAGCTGAAGTCAGTGTCGAGGTGGCCACAGACTGTGCCCGTCAGGCAGCGCTTAACGCCCTGGCCGCGATCCAAAATCTGATCGGTGACCTCGATCAGGTCAAACGGATCGTGAAGGTGGTCGTCTTCGTGGCTTCAACACCAGATTTCACCGCGCAGCCAGGAGTGGCCAATGGTGCCTCTGAGTTTTTGGGTCAGGTCTTCGGCGAGGCTGGCAAGCACGTGCGCTCTGCCGTCGGCGTGAGTGTGCTGCCCTTGGACGCCCCGGTGGAGGTAGAACTGGTCGTGCAGGTCTGATGGCACACCGCATCGAACTGCCGCCAGAGTTCGCCGAGGTTGCTGCCGAGTTCACCTCTGGTGTTCGCGAGCCTGCCGAGCCTCGTGATGCTGCGACTGTGGTGCTGATGAGGGATGGGTCGGCGGGCCCAGAGGTCTACTTGATGCTCCGACAAAACACGATGGCCTTCGCCGGCGGTGTTTGTGTCTTTCCCGGAGGCGGAGTCGACCCTCGTGACCATGACCATGAGATCGCCTGGGCCGGCCCGGAGCCAGCTGAGTGGGCCACTCGTTTGGGTGTCGATGAAGGCCAGGCAAGAGCCTTGGTGTGTGCTGCCGTACGCGAGACCTTCGAGGAGTCCGGCGTACTTCTTGCTGGCCCATCTGACCATGAGGTCGTCAGCGATACGACCGGCGACCAATGGGAGGCCGATCGGGTTGCCTTGGAGTCGCGCGAGCTGGCGATGACGGAGTTTCTTGATCGACGCGGCCTGTATTTGCGCTCCGACCTGCTGGGTGTCTGGTCGGGTTGGTTGACTCCCCATTTTGAGCCGCGTCGCTATCGCACCTGGTTTTTCGTGGCGGATCTGCCAGAGGGGCAGCGCACCCGAGATGTCTCCAGTGAGTCCAGCGAGGTGCTCTGGCTGCCAGCAATGGGTGCGGTTGAGCAGGTTGAGGCAGAGCAGATCATGATGCTGCCGCCCACCTACATGACCTGCCTCGACATCGCCCAGTACGCCGACACCGACGGGGTCTTGGGAGAGGCTCAGAGCCGCATGGTCGACATGTTCACCCCGGTGGTCGAAGAGGTCGACGGGTCCTTCTTGTTGTCCGTTCCGCCGTACTACGAGCAATTGGCCCGGACCCGGGAGTGACGACTCATGACTGAGTGGCGTGGCGGTGCGTACGGCGATCGAGGTCACTGTGTCTTGGCGCCCAATGCCAACTTCATGACCCTCGACGGCACCAACACTTGGGTCTTGCGTGAGCCTGACGCCACCCGATCGATCGTGGTAGACCCTGGGCCCACTGACCCAGCGCATCTGGCTGCCATTTCAGCGGCAGCCGGTGAGGTGGCCATGGTCTTGTTGACTCATCACCACCTCGACCATTCAGAGGCAGCCAAGGAGTTTGCGGCCGCAATGGGCTGCGGGGTGCGTGCGCTCGACCCCGGCCAGCGCCTTGGTGACGAAGGGCTGGCTGATGGTGACGTGATCGCGGTCGATGGGCTGGAGGTTCATGTTGTTGGCACGCCGGGGCACACTGCTGACTCGCTGTCGTTCGTGCTGCCCGCGGAGGGTGCAGTCTTGACTGGCGACACGATCCTCGGGAGAGGCACGACAGTGGTCGCCCATCCCGACGGCCAACTCGGCGCCTATCTCGACTCCCTGGACAGACTGCACCGGCTGGCGGAGGCAAATGAGATCCATTGGGTCTGGCCTGGGCATGGCCCGGTGCTAGATGACGCCTTGGCCACCCTCGACTTCTACATTGCCCATCGACAAGGGCGCCTGGCCCAGGTCAGAGACGCGCTTCGTCACCCCGATGAGCTCCCCGTCGTGTCGGGAGGATCCGCAGGGATCCTGCCCGACGGCACGCCCATCTCCAGCGATGACGGCCTGGCTCGCAGGGTCGTCGAGCGGGTCTACTCCGATGTTGATCCGGTCCTGTGGGGTGCAGCTGAGCTCTCCGTGCGCGCCCAGCTCGACTACTTGCGGCGCCAGAGTTCCTGAGCGCTTTAGCAGGTCAGGAGCCAGCTAGGTCAGGAGCCGGGCATCAACGGCGTACGCCGGGCCCCAAGACCCACTGCTCATTGGACCCGCCAGTGCGATAGGCGGTGTCGGTGATGATCCGGTGGAAGATGCCGTCGTGGCGGTCGGTGTAGATCTTGGAGCGCGCCGACACCCACACCCGCTTGTGCTTCGCCCTGGGCTTCACTTGTTTGAAGCATCGGTTGGGGAAGCGGAAGGTCACCTGGTTGTCACCGAAGGCCCACGTCGTCTTGGGGGAGCACACTGGCCGATTGCCAGCATTGGTGTTTGTGGCCACTGGATTGCCGAGGTTTTGGGCCATGTCCGCGATCACCTGCAGGCTGATGCCTTCGTTGGTGACCAGACCGACGGTGTACTGCGCAGTGCGTACGGTCGGTGCTGAAGGCACGAGTTTGACGAAGGTCAGCCTGACGGTCACGGCCTTCTTGCCGTTGTTGATGCGTACGGCGCTGATGTCGCCTTGGTCGTTGTTGGGGCTGGCCACCCAGATCGCGCGGTCGACGTCATAGGTCATGGTGTCGCCGGTGGCATCGGTGGTGTTCTTGACCTTGGCGCTGCTCGCGGGAGCAAAGCCCAAGACAAGAAGCACAGAGATCAAGGTGACAACAACAGGGCGCATGGTGGCTCAAGCCTAGCCGTGAGGCCCAAGTCAGCGGGCGCGGCGACGCATCCGCTCGATGTCCATGATCACCACGGAGCGAGGCTCAAGGCGGATCCAGCCGCGGGAGGCGAAGTCAGCCAAGGCCTTGTTGACCGTCTCGCGAGATGCGCCAACAAGTTGGGCGAGCTCTTCTTGAGTCAGATCGTGGTGCACGTGTACGCCGTCATCGGCGGTGCGTCCGAAGCGATCGGCCAAGTCGAGCAGGGCCTTGGAGACTCGTCCGGGCACATCGGAGAAGACGAGGTCGGCAACGACTTCGTTGGTCTTGCGTAGCCGACTGGCCAGCTGGGTGAGCATGCCCAGAGCGACCTGTGGGCGACCGTCGAGCCACTTCATCATCACGTCGTGGCTGAGCGAGAGGAAGGATGACTCGGTAACTGCGGTGACTGTGGCCGAGCGGGGGCCGGGATCGAAGAGCGACAACTCGCCGAACATCTGGCCCGGGCCCAAGATGGCGAGGAGGTTTTCGCGGCCATCACTGGAGGTGCGGCCGAGCTTCACCTTGCCTTCGGTGACGATGTAGAGACGATCTCCGGGGTCGCCCTCATGGAAGAGAGTCTCACCGCGGGCCAACCTGGTCTCACCCATTGACGCACGCAGCGCGCTGGCTGCTTCTTCGTCGAGGGTCCGGAAGAGTGGTGCTTGACGCAGTACGTCGTTGTCCAGAGACATGGGCTTCCTTCACTCAGTCATACAAGGACCCGGTGTGAGCCCTCTGCTTCAGCCACGCAAGTGGTGCATGTCACAGTCTGGACTATCGGCGGTCGGGCTGCCAAATGCGGCTCCGACCCCGCGTGGCTTGGATCCACTCGGGACGTAGGCTGTCGTGGTGCCAGATGTCGCTCTCACTCGCCGGGCCAGGAAGGTCAATCGGGTCCTTGCCGAGACCTATCCTGACGCTCGTTGTGAGCTCGACTTTGACAACCCTTTCGAGTTGTTGGTGGTCACGGTCTTGAGTGCTCAGACCACGGATCGGCGGGTCAATGCCGTTCGCCCGACGCTTTTTGCAGCCTATCCCGATGCTGTCGCGATGGCTGGGGCGCAAAGAGAAGCACTTGAGCAAATCATTGGGCCCTTGGGTTTCTTCCGCGCCAAGACCGAGTCTCTGCTCAAACTCTCAACTGCCCTGGTTGCCGATCACGACGGCCAGGTGCCCCCGAGCCTCGAGGAGTTGGTGAAGCTGCCCGGCGTCGGTCGCAAGACGGCCAATGTCGTGCTCGGCAACGCCTTTGACATCCCCGGCATCACAGTTGACACCCATTTCGGGAGACTTGCGCGTCGGCTTGGCTGGACCGAGCTGAATGACCCAGTCAAGGTCGAGCACGCCGTGGGTGAGCTCTTCCCCAAGCGCGACTGGACGATGCTCAGCCATCATCTGGTCTGGCATGGGCGTCGCGTCTGCCATGCCAAGAAGCCGGCATGCGGTGCCTGCACGGTGGCACGGTGGTGCCCGTCGTACGGCGCAGGGCCGACCGACCCGGAGGTTGCTGCGGCGCTGGTCAAGACTCAGGGGCCGGCATGACCAAGCAATTGGTCATCTTGGTGATGGCGTTGACCCTCCTCAGCGGCTGTGGAGTCATGGCCGACAAGGAAGACCTCGGAGTCAAGGTCAATACCCCTGAGTTGAGGGCGTTGAAAAAGACGACTGGCATGCAGGATTGCCCCAAGGTCATAGCACCAAAGACCTCTGGCGATAAGGCCCTGCCCGACCTGACCCTGCCCTGCCTCGGTGGCGGACGTGACGTTGAGTTGCGGCGGCTGCGTGGCCCGATGCTGATCAGCCTTTGGGCGCAATGGTGCGTCAATTGCCCCCGCGAGCTGACCTGGTTTCAAAAAGCAGC
>WBZL01002636.1_pt1 | contig 17241 bp, 12 predicted proteins | sample 5204291 | NCBI WGS metagenome assembly WBZL01 (sample SAMN12344345, study PRJNA552823) | activated sludge metagenome | biome: Activated sludge suspended growth; feature: Nitrification reactor; material: Wastewater; isolation source: activated sludge from nitrification reactor of wastewater...
ATTTCGAATGCCGTCTCGGTAACTTCTTGACAATCGGCCCAAGCCGACATTGAGAAAAGCATCATTACTACTATAAAAAACTTTTTCATTTCAATACTCCTGAAAGTCTTAGAACTCGTCTTGCGGCAGAAACGGCCCTCCTATCAGGAGGTTCTCCCATGAATACAGCTAAATCCCAACTATTGTACTTTCGCACAAGTTGCCAGATGAGAAAAACCTCATCTGGAGAGACATCGAGAACTACGCAAGCAAACAGACAAATACGCTCTTTGTTAGGTTCTGGAACGATCATGACAATTTCCTATTGTCAAAGACACCCAGAACCTCCCTGGGTGTTTCGTCTCTTAAAGACTCATCAGTTTGACTTTTCACGCAAAATGTGAGCCGCCAGGTTCCACAAATCATTCCGGTGAAGAGAGGGAAACCGATTCATGAACGGTTTAAGAAGTTCTTGAGCTCTTTTCTTGAGCGCAACGTCAGCCACCAATTCGACATAGACCCTTACGGATTCGTGATGGACAAAAGTGCTCCCCATAGGCGAATCTCCCGCCACCATAAAACCCAAGCGGCTAAGCTCTTCTCTTACCTGTGTACAATCCTCTGCAAAGAACTCCCATTCGACGTGATTCTCTATGTATCCGAAATACCGGCCGCCGGTCAAAAAGAACGGATAGCGGCTGTCTTCCAGATTTTTAACTACACCAGGCAAATGCATGAACAACATGTTACCACCTCCCAGTTGTCAAAGACACCCAGACCTTCACAGATTTAGGGTGTTTCGGAGATTAACTCCTCATCAGTTTGACTTAAGCCCCTGAAGCCACTTGAAGGCCATATCCCAAAGCACTTTGTGATACTTTCTATTGACACGGGCGATATAAGGAGCTAGCATTCCTTGTGCTTTTGTTTTTAACTCAACATCCTGCACAAGTTGAATGTCAATCTTAAACCAAGGCGTCTCCCTTGTCAAGACTTTCACTGTGAAATAGTCTTCATACATAAGACTGACAGTGTAGCCGCAGCTCTTCAAGAAATCTTCTACAGGGACTGAAGCTTCGGTGTAGAAGTCCCAATCGCTCTCCTCTTTTGCATTCTTAAAGAACCTACTGCCAGTTAAGAAAAAATCGAAAGGTGCTCCTTCAAGGTGCTTGAGTTCAGCGGGGGTGATGTTATACAGCATCGCAGCCTCCATTGGCTTGATTAAGGTTGTAAGCTATTTTTAGCTCTTCATATAAGATACTCGATTTTGCGCAATCTCTTCGAGAGCCCATTCAACAAATTCAAGGCGAATTGCTCCATAAGACGTAGCGGGATCATAGAAATCAACCGCCGTGTGTAAATGCACATCATACTTATCCCGAGGCACTAATGGATATACAGGTGATCCTGTGTACTTCGGGAAATTATGCAGGAGCCTTATAAAAGCGCTCTCAGCGGCCTTAACCTCATAAGAGCAGAGGTCGTGCGACACGCAGAAAGATTTAAAATTCGCACAAAGACCAAGATTCCTCGAGAAGAGGTTTCCAGCTTTTACCTCTTCAAGGAACTCTTTAAGAATATTGCATGGATCAGACGTCATTTTGGCACCTTTAGATGAGTGGTAGATTTATTCGGAGCACCTGGAATAATCAGCCCAGGCGGCACCGTAACAGGTTTCTTTTTAAAAGGTTCAGGCGGCTTGTAAGAATCGCTCATGTAGTAAGCAGGAGCACAAGACTCGCAAGCGAGCATAAAATAAGCCGTGGAACCCTCGAATGAGATCCCATAAGATCTCTTAAGAAAATTAAAATATTTTTCGGAAATACTCCAAGTATCAGTTACTTTTCCACATATCTTGCAAATACGAGTATATACAAATTTAGCCATAGAAGTCCTCTTCAGTTCTTCATATAAGATACTGTTATTTCCGCAGTTGTTAAATACCCTCCTTCATCTATTTCTAGACAAAAGAGGGTATTATGATTATTGTTAGATAATACTCTTACTACAATTAGCTATGTATGAAGAGACCTTAGGGATACTCTTAGGATATACTATTTCTATTAACTCAAGGGGAGACTCTAGGGGTTAATTTAACGGGGTCGCATACGCGAACTGACCTTCGAATAGTGGCTTGTCGTCCACGTACAAAGATACCCACGTCGATCCCAACCCAACTTTTCCAAAATTCTTGGAAAGATCAAAGTCTCATCTAAGTGGGAGCCTCCTGAGTATATCAAAGGAATTTCTTTTCCCTCTGCGTCTTCAATCAAAGCTTCATGTAATAATTTAATAGCCTTATAGTTCTTAATAGAAGATGAATTTGTGCAGCAATAATTTTGATAATAAGATAGAAAAGCTTGATGAGGTAATTTGGTGATCGTAGCGAATAACCATCCAATTATCTCGCCATTATCTTTCACTACCCGAATAAATTTCTCAGTTTTCCAGGCAGTGTATAAATTTATTAATGATTCTTGCTTCGAAACAGGTATCCATTGATCTTTCGACACATACATATCAACACAATCAGCTATGTCCTGTTTTGAGGTAATTTTAAGCAAATCCATCATAAAGCGTACTCACTGTGAACGCAAGCAAAGTTAGTCCCAGTCTTGCTCGATAGGATAAAGCTGAATCTGCTCCACTGCTGTGTTTGCATCAATAAGCGCCTGGATTGCTGTCTTATGCTGCCACATCTTGATATACAGCCTCGTTCCACGCTCCCCTAATGCGATAGCATAGCTTTGTAGAAATTGATAGTAATTGTTTATATCAGTCCAACTGTGGGTTTGATTATTAGTGTCCCGCCACACTAGTAACTCTGAAGGCATTGCAGTTCCAAGTGCGAGCCGGCCGCGTACTTCTTCAATCTTGTTTTTGAGGTTTGTTTGTGCAGTGTTATCGCCGTCAAACATTATAGAGTTAACTTCGACAGCGTATTGATTACGGCGGGAGCGCTCTTTGTCTAACAAGCGGGCTAGCTGTTGTGTTAGTTGCTCGTAGTTCGGTATCCAAGTTTTATTAAGCTTATCCATTACATAAAATTCGCCGGGCTTTGGACCAACTGATTGCCACTGTTGGCCATCGTACCAATAACCGAGCAAATCTACTTCAAACATCTCATTTACGGCTGGTCCAGAAACGGCCTCCGGAGGTGGCAACATTGTAACCATCACTTGTGTCGGAAAACCGAATTGATCATTAACTGTATAAAGATGGTCCATTTAGGCTCCTTCGTTAATTTTTGCGAACGCTAATGTAAACGGATAAGGGGCTGGCGCTACACCAGAACCTTCACAACCTAAGGTCGGTATTCCGTCAAATCCACCAAACGACATTCTCGCTGTATTATATGAGCTATAAGAGATCAAGAATCCGTTATAAACCCCAGCATCTTCCCCGTTCCAAATATAGCTGTATAAATTATTGGCTATTACCCACGGTATAGAAGTGTATCCTGACAACGAATAACTGGGTATCGTTGAAACGCACTCAGGGAACGTTGTAATGTTGAAGGTATGTGTAATCCGCGCTCTTGTGTGTGAAGTAGAAAACGTTATTTGGTTGCTACCGTTCCATACTCTTAATCCGTGCGTTGATCCATCATCAATCGGTGTTCCTTCGATAGCAAAGATTGCGTATTCGTAGGTCTTACCTACTTCGCCAATCATTGTGAAATTATCGACATTGCCTTGAGTACCGAAACTCGAAAACCAAAAAGCACCGATCCAGCTATTAAGCGTAGTAGGTCTTACCAAAACTAATGGAGGTGAGGCATAAAATTGGGATAATTGTAGATTTATAAGATCATAATCATTCGTAGTAAACGTCCCTGATTGAACTAATCGAGATCCTACAAACTGCTCATCTATTTGTATTGTACCTAACGCGCTTTGCACCATTAAACCATATGACATAACTACCGCCTAAAGACTGAGTATTTTATTGTTTCGGTGGAGTAGTTCCAAGCGCCGTCATTTCTCACTGTGAAATAACCGTTGTATACTATTGGTCGCAACATTCCCCACATCCACGAGCTGGGCTCGCCGAAACTAACGGGCGAACAAAACACAAAGTAAGTTCCTCCTGGGACCATCCCCGAAACATATGTCACAACAGTCACTTCTGGAGGACATGCGATTTGTCCATATTGAATGACTTGGCTTAATCGCTCTGACACATCAAGCGTTAATACTCCACTGGAGTTCCATACTCGTAGTCCGTAACTCATACTGTTAAGTTTCCAAGTTGAACACGCAACGTACCATTCGCGTCGAAAATCTTGATCCGTCTGGAATCCATATCCATACGAGCGCCTGCTGAGTTATTGGTCCGCACCTTGAAGGCAGATTCACCTACAAGCTCGACAGAACCGATCTGCGCCGCACCAATCGCCGCGTTGCGGATGTAGGTTGTGACGTTGCTCGCGTCGATTTGCCCGTTAAGGTTTCCTGGGTCAATAGTACCCTCTTCGATAATGACATAATCAAGATCAAGCGTACCGGGCTGGTAGTTATAGTTCGCAATAACAACCGGGCGGAAGTATTTGACATTTGTATGCAATCGACACGGCGTTGTATACGTTGGGAACTCTCCCAGATCGCTTGTCGAAGCACTTCCTTTCACAAAACCAACCAACTCAGTCCATGTATTCGGATCGGTGTAATCCACAGTGGGGAGTTTCTTCGAGCTTGCAACAAAGTAGTGTTGACTTCCCCATAAGTTTTGACCATCCCAAGTCACGTAGGTCGTCCCGTCCGCCGCAATGCCTTCAAAGCCAATATAAAGCTCACCACTACCTCCGGTCTGACGGCAGCGAACACGCATTCTGTAGAGCTTATTGGGGTCATACGGGAAAAGTTGAGCGGTTCTCACGGCCCAAACTTGGTCATTACCGGAACTGTTCCCGAAGTAGACATACTTCCCGTCCGTTGAACCATACGGGTTTGCGGGGTTGTCATGTACCGCAACCTCTCCATCGCCTGATCGATTAACCCACCCGGTAAAGCCACTCGTGAACTGCTCATTCAGTATGGTGCTGGACACAACGAACTCGCTTAAGCTCGCACCCACCGTCGCAGCCAGTTGCCACGAGCCGCCCACCATCATTTTCTGCACCGATGGCGTGACGCTGGTGTCGATCCAGATATCGCCGTTTGCTGCGCCAGTCGGTGCGGTAGCCTGAGTGAAGATGCGATTCTTGGTCGCTCCGTCTTCCGGCTTGTTGGCTCCGCTGACGTTTGCCCAATCCGCCCGCTTTGCAGCTTCGGCAGCAATCTTGTTCAGTAGCGCCTGTCGTGCGGTATAGAGCGCAGCCCAATTGCTACGGAAGGTCGAGCCGACAATATCCGTCGTGCTCGACAGGCTCGCGTCTGCAATCCAGATCGGAGGCGTCGCGCCGATGGTATAGGCCGTGCCTGCATTCAGGTACGTGCCAAGCGCCTGGAAAGCGTTGTCGTAGGTGGTCTTTTCGGTCGTGATGGTGAAGCCGTCTGCCTGCGTGCGAATCCCCGCGCGCTCTGCATAGACCGTATCCCACTCGGCGCGCACGGATTGCTTCTCAACAGGAGTGAGTTTGCTATCCGCTGCGATGTCTGCGAGGGCGTTATTTGCGTTGTTTGCGGCGGCCTGCGCAGCACCGGCGATACCTAGCGCACTGGCCGCGTTAGAAACAAGCGTCTCCGCAGAAACCCCACCGACTAGCGTTCCTGCCGGGGCTCCATACGTGGCGTCCAGATCACCGACGTAATCAAGGTCTTTGACAGACTTCGCGGCGCCGGTCATGCCAGAAACGTTAAGCGAGCCGTTTTGAATGACGAACGTAAGCTCGCACCAAGCGTCTGGGTCGCTGGTAACAGCGCCAGCGTAAACCTCGGCGCCATTCCCTTCCCCGCATCCTGCGACACCGACCAGAATGTACGCGCCTCGATATTTGACACTGCTGGAGCCGAAGATTGCTTTGCTCGCGCCACAGCGGTACATCGCTTCCGGAAGCCCGCTGGTCATCCGGTTTCCTGCGGGCTCGTCGTAGGAATAAACCGCAACGATGTTACCCTTGCGGCTTGAACAGATTGCGTTCAGGTCATCCGCAAGCGTTTGCGCGTTTCGACCCGCGGCGGCAACACCGTTCCCATAAACATCATACGTTTGCTGAAATACCGCCGAGCCTGCTCGGCTAAATTCAACAAGCATGTACGACCGGCTAGTGCCTAGAACCTGCGTTCCCGTGTCCGTGTCGCGCAAACCATTCCACCAGCCTGATGGCGGCACAGCAGAAGATCCTGCCGACCGAACCGTAAATGTCTTTGGTTTGTTTGCGAGGTTCGTGGCCCAATCCGCTCCCACCGTCGCCCCTGCCGCGGCGGTGCTCTTTTCCAGGCGGACGAGCGTCACCTGATCCTTGTACGTGCCGTTGACCGTGCAAGTCACCGTAGCCGACTTGGCCGTGCCGAACTGCGCGGCCGTGATCGTCTGCGTGTTCGTGGTTGATGCGGTGGGGTTGGTTTGCAGGCCGGAGAACGTCCAAGCATAAGTCGGGCTGGTGACGCCACTCACAGAGGCGGTCAGCACAATATCCGCCTGCGAGCCATCGAGCGTACCATCCGTTGCAGTGAATGTCGTCGCGCGGCTGGAGGTCACTACCACGGCCGGACCTTGAGCACCAATACTGCCTGTAGCACCTGTTTTAGATTTAGTAAGTGTTTGTGTTTTATTAATAGTAATATTAGTGCCATTAGCTCTGCGAATAGAGATAGGATAAGTAATAGTAACACTATCAGTTCCATTAACCATACCTGAATGGGCAGCTACTGTTCCAGTTGTACCTGCGTAAATCCTAGCACCTACCGTAAGAGTACTTAGTGGACTTTGGGTAGGAGTGCCGATCGAGAATTGGCTATTACCTGTAATAGAACTAACTGCTGAAAGCGCTGTAGTGCCTTCATAAACAACGATCGTTGTCCCTGAATTAAGGTATGAAGATACAACTCCATCAGAAGAAGCAGGGAGACTGTGAGATTCATTTGAGAGGACTATTGTAATTCCATCGATGCCTGTATTGCCGTTTTGAAAAGATATTACAGGCGAAGTCCAAGTTCCTGGCGGGACCGCTGTTGCCGTTAGATTTATGGATGTTACAGTAGCTCTTGATGTATAAACGGGGTCAGTACCAACAGGTACTGCTATAGACCAGCCTGACGGTGGTGTCAGTACTTTTGTTGCAAAATTATACGTCCCACCTGTCGGCGTAGTTAGTGCAGAAGCGCTACGTCTGAAGATAGTCAGCTCTACTACTGATACCCCTGAATATCCATCTGAGCCTTCTATCTTGAGTGGCGTATTCCATGTATAGTTAGAAGCTCCAGACGGCTTGCTACCAACACTTGACCAAATAGGGTTACTGCTAGCAGGAACAGACGCGACATCAGAGTACCAACCTGAAGGAACGCCTGCTGAGGCTGCTGGTGTAGCAGGTTGAGTAGCTGCTCTTTGAAAAATAATATCTATGGCGTCACCAGCAGCTCCAGGCAAACCTGCACTTCCGTCTAAACCTTCACGAACCTTGGCTATTGTGACATAATCCTCTTGTCCATCCCAAGTAATCTTTATTACAATCGAGTCAGTAGTGACAGCACTCGTATTAAGAGTTCTCGTCGTACCTGTTCCTGTCATGCTCGCTGAAAGTGCTCCGGTTACTACTGTAAAAGTAGGGCTTCCAGTCAAGTTTTGACCAAAAGCAGATAATGTGATTGTAGCAGGAGAGACTACAGCCGTTTTAGATATATGGATAATTTGAGCAGATGCTGTGAGTATTGCTAGTTTCGCTGAAACGCCTGCAACGCCCGCTTTAGACTTTGTAATAGTCTGTACTTTAGAGATAGATGTATTAGTTCCATCAAGTCTCTTAACAGTTAGCGGGTAGGTAATTGTCGCTACATCGGTATCAGACAAGAAGGCGCTGTGCTGAGCTACTGTAGCTGTAGTTGTTCCTGAACCACTTCGTGCGCCTACTACAAGTTTTCCAGTAGGATTCACAACAGGAGTCCCTATACTGAATTGACCAGCTGTTAAAGTTCCTGTATTAAATATTAAAGCTGTAGTACCTTCAAAAACAGTTATCTTACATCCTGAGTTAACGTAATTAACCGTAACACCATCCGCGCTTGAAGGACAGGAGTGAGACTCATTATCAATAATAGCAGAAATAGCATTTAACCCCGAGCCTCCGATTGCATAGGCAGTCACGGTCGACCAGTTCTTGTTACTAGTAGGAGCCGTCGTATTATCTATAATACGCTCAGAACAAGCCCACAATAGGTATCCAGCGACAGGTGCACCGGGTAGTAGTGTCCATCCGTTAAGCGTAGCAGGTAGCGTAAAACTACCCGTATCCCACGTATACGTTGAAGTCCCTTGAGGAAAGGTGCTCGGAGTTGTTTGTGCCCACTTATAGAGTTCAAGAATGCCGGTTCTTGTTCCAGGCACACCGCTTGGACCTTGAGGACCTGAAGCTCCTGTGGGTGTTGCAACATTCGCTGTCCACCCAATTACAGTCTGCGATGATGTCTGCTGATCTGAATAAAGTTGACGTACCATCCAGAGGGTTTGGCCTACGACTGGTGAAGGAGGCACTAATTCCCAACCATTAGGTGTGGCAGGCGCTGTAAATTGAGCAGTGCTCCAAGTATATGTCGAGGTACCGCTAGGAAAGCCGCTGATAGGCTGCTCCTCGGCCCATTTATACATATCAAGAATGGCTGTACGTGTGCCATTAACACCAGGAAGACCAGCCTGACCGGGGTCGCCTTTTAATGCATGAAGCGTCCAATAGGTGTTATTTATACCTGATTCAGGCGGTTTATTTAAAGCTGTAGCTGTATGATTTTGAACACATGTCCAACCACTACCTTCATACTGAACAATATCACCGATAAGATAGCCAGAACCTAGTGTCCATATACCAACATAAACGTTACGAGTAGCGCCATCTTGGGGTTTAGCCGCCCCTTTGACATAATCCCATTCGAGTCCTTCTAACCCACTTCCTGCTGCAAGAATAACATTGCCGAACTCGTCATAAATGCTAAGACCTCTACTATCGATCTTACCAGCTTTGATTGATCCTGCTGCGATACGATCAGCATTGAGATACCCTGTGGTAATCTTTTCAGCATCTAGTGTAACAATTTTTGCATTGGTTATAGTCGCATCAGCGAGGAAAGCACGTTTTAGATAGGTGCCTGGCTGCATAGTAATACCATCAACAACTGTTGGCGCACTTAGATGAATAAACGGATATTGATTGTTAAGATTAAAATCGCTGTTCGCTACTGTAGGAGCCCCAATTGCAAACCTATCAGCGGCTACAATAAAAGAAGAGATAGGTGTACCATCATTAGCTTCAGAGGCAAGACCATAACCTGAAACATGATTATTATGATCTATTTTTACTGTATAAGAGCCGTAAACGTCATCAATTTTATTTGACATCACTTGAATTGCTAACGGATCTACTGAATCAATTTCTGCTTGCAATTCTGTGGATAAAGTAGATTTAGTAACGTGCCCTTCTATAGCTTCAATAAGCTTTACAGGGTTGTACTCAGTAACGGCGACTGCAGGACCTGCGTAGCCATCTGAAAGGCCACTATTACGACTCTTCTCTTTTACCCAATAGATCCAGCGTTCGCCAGGCTCAACAGTATGGCGATAAATCTTGGCATCTTTAACTGTAGATATCACAGTGTCATACGAAAACGTAGGTTCTAGTTGTCCGTCAAGCCATTTTTGCCCATAGATAATAGCATAGTCATGCCCACCGCCTCCGCTATAAGCAGTTTGTTCCCAAGTCAAGATAATTGAGTTAACAACGCCAGAGGCTTGAAGATTCGTGGGAGCTGGCGGTTTAAATAGATCGTCAACGAAAACTTGCCAAAAATCTACTACAAGGGATACTGGGTCTGACGCCACGCCTGAAACACCTGCATAGCTGATAAACTTAACCCAGTAATACAAAGTACCGAATTCAGAGGGTGTATCTATATACTCAGTTGATTGAAGACTCTCCCCAACTTTTTGAGCAAGCGTGATATCGTTTACTTTCGAACGATAAATAAAGGTAGCCGAGTGATTATTATAGACGGAGCCGTCTGGACGATTTAAAGGGATTTCCCAAGTAATTTTAACTGATTGATTCCGATCCCCATAAGCGACAGCTGTTACATTGGAAGGAACGGGAGGGGCAGCTCTTACTAGATTTATAAGATTCGTGACAGTCATTTTTGACATACGCCCTGTATTTGCTACAGACTTAATACCAAAAATCAAATCTTTTTCAATAAGATCCGGCAATCCGAAAGGTGGATTAGAAGTTGAACCTATTTTCTTAAAAAGGTTATTGCCACTAATATCTAATTGACCTTCTTTATGCATATAAAGATTGTAGCTAACGATTCTTGAGTCATCTACAGGTGGCCAATTAAGCGAACCAGGCCCATTATGAATATCATTGACATCTGGTATATATTCCAGATAATAAGGGGCAGGTAACTCTTCATTATATGAAGAAATAGGCTTCAAGTATTCATTATCAGTTACGTTCCAGGCAAGTTGAGTTCCGTCAAAACGACTGCCTTGTATTTCACATTGTAAGTCAGGTTTTAATGAAATGGAATCTACTCTAATATAGAGAGGACCCTGCAAGCCTAGCTGGATACTTTCAGAAGAAAATTGAATAACATCACCAGGTTCGAGGTACTTATCCTTTACAATGTATGTGAATTTTATACTAAAAGCAGTACGTGAAGTTCTTACCAATTCTTCCGCTTTTGCTTTTGCATGATAATAATCAGTAATACCTTGAGCAAAGATATCCGATTCTAATTCCACATCATTATCTTCTGTAAGCATCTGAAGATACACAGTATTATCAGAACTGATTTCTTCAAAACCAGCATAGCTAGGCTCACGTGTAGTCCATATAACCATATTAGAGGGATCTGTCAGGGTAGCTGCAACCCCTTTGATACCTCCATTATCTGTGGCGTTTAGTTTAATTTCGTAGACTTTGCCCTCTTCAAGGAATATTGTTTGCGTTTTGACTGAATGCCAGTCATTCCCTGAAATTGCGAGTTTCAGTACTGATGTACCCGTAGGTTGGTTGTTCAAATGTAAAAGCCAAGCATTCGGATAAAATGTATATTCACTCACACTACCGGATACCGAGTCATCAGCCGTAAACTTAAGGATGTGATCACCAGTAATTTTAGCCTTTATCTTGTAGACTAAGTTAGCAGTATTTGAATTTTTATCCCATACGCCGTATGTATTGAGAAAACGACCACCAATTGAGGTATCCCATCCTGAAACTGCAGGATACACAAAGCCTCCAATACCTCTTGTATAAAAACTGTTAGGTTTATTTGGCCAAGATACGGTGTCTTCTTTGAAGTTCTCAGACTCGTTATTAAAACGAACTGTTACATTATTAAGTCTTTCTTCAGCGCTGGGCCACTTGATAGAAATGGCTTTACCAAGTACGAGATCATCATCATTAATATAATCACTTATAATAATACCTTCGTTATTTACTCCTGGATATTGCACGTTAAGTTTATATTTACCTTGAGACCATACTAAGCGTCCATCTCCCATTGTCTCAAGAATAGCTTCGACGTTTTCTCGAAAAGGTTTGGCACTATCAAGTGTAATATTTGTCTCATACAGAGGAATATCACGGGCAGATGTTTGAATGCCTCCTAAGGCTGGTCGATAGAAGTTACCCCCAACTGTAGCGTTAGATAATTTTATTGTATCACAGAGTACCGCTGCTGACTCAAAAGAAGTAAGGATGATATCTTCAACAGGAACCTTTCTGAATTCTAACAAGTAATCCAACAAAACCCATGCCGGGTTATTAGAGTAAGAATAAGTTGGTTGTAAGACACCGTTCAATACTTTACGAACCTTACGACCTTCTACAAGAAATTGAATATCAGGAACACCACCAAACTGAGGATCATCTCGATTTAATTTGACATATATATTAGCGTATGCCACACCAGTGAATAAAGCATCTGCGCGTTCAGGTGCATTTGCCTTTAATAAAGGATCAACAGTCGAGCCGTTAAAATGAACATCTACACGAATACCGGCATTGTCAGAAAGAACAGGATCATTTAAGAACTGAGTCTCATTAATAATGATATCTTTAACGGATGAGATGCCGCCTTGACAAAGAGCTTGTTGGAAAATGAGGTACTCATTTTTTGAACCACTTTGGCTACTATTTAGATTGATGTCGAAGGTCTTATCAGCAGTAGAAGCTACATAATTGAAGGTTGAAGATGTATTATGGAAGCTCCTAACACCACCAAGCTTAGCTCTTCCATAAACAATAGGCAATGCAGTAGGCTCACCTTCGATAACAAGTTCAAAACCTTTACGAGCATCTGCTTCTGCTTTCGCCTTTTTCCGAGCTTTCTTTTGTTGCTGATACTGGTATGCAGTAGAGCCCACTGTAAAGGCAAGGGCAATCCACGGTAATGCTGCAGCCATTAAGCTTTCCCCCAATTTAAATTAACTGAACCAGCCCCATGATAGATTTGATCAAAAGACGAATCTTCTGGATTGAGCTGACGAATAAAATCTTTTGTTGTATAGAAGGGTTTAACTGCGTCTAAATCGGCCATCGGATTTGAGCAAGTAATCGTAGATATCACTTCACCTTTTTCAGCCGTATCGATCTCATAATCAAAGCCTTGAATGATACCCTTATAAATAATAAAAGTATTATTCACATCTGGCTCGTTAGTGCTATAGTCAACAAGACCCAGTCTAACTGACGCAGCAGCTCCAATCAAAGATTGTTCATAAATACTTCCAAAACTAAAAGCACTATCAGTTAGAACAATTTTGTAAAGATCTCTATCGACAACACTCGTCATCCTAGGATGCTCAATAGCAAATAAAACATTAGAAGTTAAATACATCTGACCTCCAAGGACAAGATCCGAGGGATAAGATGTAAAGCGCATATTACCTATTTGAACACAATGAAAGGCATTTATAACAGGCTGCCCTAGTAGTTCCAATTGACGTGCATTTAATTGGATCATAATTTCTCCACAAGCTTAATCGTTCCAAGATCCATTAAGATACCATCAGTATACACCATACCGAGTGTAGTATCTAAGTCTACAAAACACGGCATAACAACATCGTCTTGCCAATATAAAACTTGATTGACAACAGACTGAATGAGAGGAGGATAGATAGTCATCGTCCCTGCACCAACTCTCTGAGTCTTTGTTAAATAAATCTTTGAGTGATTTCCAAATCTAATAAATGTTCCCGAAGGTATAGTACCACTTGTCGAGACACTTACAGAAGTTCCGTTAAAAGACCCAGAAGCGTAACAAGTGTTGGGGTCTTTTACTCTATTATGAACACTTCCTGTATTCTGGGGCATTCTTACATCAATCGTCTGATAGTGATCTGAAGTAGTTATTTTTACAAACAATTCATTTGCATTAGTACTTAAAGGGACTAGGTTGGCTTGTATCTCCCAACGCTGCGCAGGTCGAACATTTACATTTCGCTTAAGACTTAGGCTGTCAGAAGCGAAAACAGGACGATTGTTACGAACAGTTAGAGGCGCTGCGAATGTTGCAATTAATTCTCCATTTTCAAGAATTCCGTACATATTTATTAATCCTTTGCATCCAAGGTGTCAAAAGTTGGTAACTCGAACGATCAGCGCCCGCGCCACGCAGAAACACGCAGCGCGGGGCCAGACCGGGCCAGAGCGGGGCTGCTGCGCCCGCACCCTGGCTCCCCTACTTGGGCCGCAGCGGGGCCGCCACCGGGGCATCTCGCGCGAACCTGCTAACCCCTGAAAATGCAGAAAGGTTTAACCTCGATATCCAACTTCTCGATTATATCCGTTAACACCATTTGCAATATCAGGGAGCATTTCATAGATAGTCGATTTAGTTTGTCTAGAGATATCACCAGTTATATTGATGTTAACTACTGATGATTTACTCTTGTTTGTATTTACCGCAACCTTTCCGATTCGAGAGATCGCCCCTGTATCGACAAGACCCCCTTCTGCAAATTTTGGGAGATTATCATCATTGATTGCTTGGAGGAGAGGTAAATACTTAGAAGTTTGAGCTGCATTTACAATAAACTCTCTATTCGAGACACGTGCTAGAATTGAGTCAGAAGTACCTGAACCTGGTCCTTTTATTAAGCCGCCGTCTGCAAAGCCAAAGAACGACATACCTAATTTAAAAAGGCCTCCTAACCCACCCCCACTACTTCCGCCCATAAGGCCGGAAAACATGTCAGAAATACCTTTTCCAAGACCTACAAACATATCACTTATAGATGTGCCAAGATCCCCAAAGATTGATGTGGTCTCACTCCCAAGGTCTCTAAAAACTTCGGTTCCCAGTTTTTTGAAACTGTTTGCATCTTCGATCCACGTACTAAAAATATCTCTACCAAACTCAGCAGATCCTACGCCACCTTTAATTCCACCTACTACGGTTTTTCCAGGTTCAGGTCCAAATACATCCGCAGGAGAACCTAAGATTTGACCTACAGGAAACTTTTCGCCTTTGGGACCAAACATATCAGAGGCAGAATCAAAGAGCTTAAACCCATCCACAGCTTTACCTGCTGCACCGCCAGCTGCGGACAAACCTAACGTTCCTGCTAACAAGTTAGCAGCCGCGAACATTTGGGTAGCTGCCATCATCTGGGTATCAGCAGCGGTTTTCTGGAGCAGAGCAGAAGCGTCAAGTGGAGTGCCAACTATTTCGCCAGAGGTGCTTCCGAGCTTAAATATCTTCTTACCTAAATCAGCAAGTAACTGATCAAGCTTTGAGGAGTCAAATAGCGCAGTTGTGAAAGCTTTTGAGAAAGTGTCAATAACAGAGCGTGTGAAATTGTCCAATAGTACTTGTCCAAGATCTTTAAACTTCATTTCTCCGGAAAGAACTTGAGAGAACCCTCTATAGAATGAATTTTCAAAGTTCTTTGCAAAATCATCACCAGCCTCTAATGCAAATTGATCGATCTCGTCATCCTTGGAAGCAGGACCATCTTTCTTAAACTCTGCCATCAGTTTGATATTTTGTTTCTCAAGATCTCTTATGAGCGCTCTAAGTCTACCCGCTCTAAAAGCTCCTGCTTCTTGAAGATCCCTTTGATGCTGTTCGATTGCATCGAGGTTATCAAGAATCGTTTGACCATGCTCGCTATAAATCTGGTCAATATCGGAGAACTTTGTGGTACCTCCCACTTTTCTATTGACGGTGTCAATTATATCACTAAGATTTGTAAAAGATTCTAAGCGTTCGCTGAATGTCTTTACTTCAGGCGTCTCTGCGCTAGGTGTAGTCTTAAAGAAAGAAGAGAAGTATGTAACAAGCTCTTGCCCTTTTTCCTTCATAAAAGACATTAATTCACCAGCTTTAGCTGCCTCAACGCCTTCTGCAAAAAAAGCAGAAAGTTTATCTACAGCTTCTTTACCAGATGTCTTAACTTTATCTAAAACAGTTGTAGCAGGCGTAATTTTAGAAGGGTCTTCAAACATCTTAACCTTAGCCATAACCCTATCCACATAATCTGGATTAGACATATTAGCATCTCCGGAGATAACCCCTGTACGCCTTTGCTTGTTATAAGCAGGTTCGCCTAATTGCCAAGCTCCGATAACATCACGGACCTCCCCATTATATTTCTCAAGCAGATCCGTAAAATGAACCATAGCACCCTCAATATTCTGCACAGGGTCCATTCGGTCTTTGATACCCACACCTTTAGCAGTGGCTTTTGTGAATTGAAAAATACCTTCAGGCCCTGTGGGACTCTTCAAATTCACACCAAGACTACTTTCAGTACTCGCTAATGCTAAAAGCTCTGGTATATGTTTCGATAGACCGCTCTCGGTTGCCTTAGCAATTATAAGAGAGGCTGTTTCTACTTGAGTTGAATTAAGATTAGGAGGGAGACTTGCCGCTTGTGCAGATGGTACAATTGCATTAAGTATTTTCTCGCCTAAAGATTTGGGAGCCTCTTTTAAAGCAGTTGAGAGCTCTAATAATTGGGGTAATAGAAAACTACCAACATTTGCAAACCCATCAGTAAGGGCTTTTCCTATATTTCCATAAATTATTCCAAAATAAGACATTCCTTTTTCAGCAAAATTACTTCCAGGAATCTTGTCAATTTCTTTCTGAGCTTGTTTGAAAGGCTTCGGCATGAATTGTTCATACCACTCAGCTCCCAAGTTTTTCAATTTTTCATAAAATTGATCAGCAACAGGACTTAATTTAGCGAGCATAGCATCCCACGAGGGTACTACGTACTTCTCCCAAGCATCTTTCAACATTGGACCTAAATTGTTTTGCAACCAGCTCCATGCGTCTAAAATACCAGCCTTAATTTCTTTTCCATAAGCAACCATCATTAGGCCTGCACCTATAATTACAGCAGGGATTGCAAGCATTTTAGCAAAAGTGGAAGCCATCAACACAGCAAAGACTTTAGATAAACCAGTAGATAACCCTGAAACTAGGAAGGGAACAGCTACTGTGACACCTTTTAAGAGGCCTGTAGATAGCCCACCAATTATTCTGGGGATTATCTGCCCAACGAAAGATCCTATTAATTGACCAGCCATTGCAGAGCTTATCTGAACACCAATCTTCACCCACTCAGAGTATTCGTCACCCATTTGCTTAGCAATACGAGTCCCTATATCAAAGCCAGCAAGAGAACCGAAAATACCACCAACAGCACCTGAAGTAGTATACGCAGCTCTTTTAAAAGAATCTCCTGCATCCCGTAAAGTCTTTGCAAGAGAGTCTGAATTAGCTTTTAGATTCTTTTGAGTTTCTTTCGCTGCAGCCAACTCTTTAGAGATGGGCTCTCCTTGCTTTTTCTTAAATGCTTCTTCAGAATCGAGAAGTCTTTGGAAATCTCTACGACTTTGAGAAGACAGATTATTTAGAGCTGTCTGTAATTTTTGAGGGTCTTGTTTGGCTAGATCAAGCTGTTTAAGTTGATTTTTACCATATTGTTGTGCAAAAGCCTGACGCTCTAAGTTAACACTCGTCTTCAAAGCAGCTAATTGCGCTTTTGCATTGCGTTCCATTGAAGTAACACGTGCAGTCGCTTTCTCTAACGAGCGTCTTATAAGACGGCTTTCAATAACCTGAGCGGCGTTATGAGAAACCACCGAAGGTC
>WBZL01002637.1_pt1 | contig 17236 bp, 14 predicted proteins | sample 5204291 | NCBI WGS metagenome assembly WBZL01 (sample SAMN12344345, study PRJNA552823) | activated sludge metagenome | biome: Activated sludge suspended growth; feature: Nitrification reactor; material: Wastewater; isolation source: activated sludge from nitrification reactor of wastewater...
TGCAAGGCCTCGAGGTCGTTGACCCCGTTGGCCGCGCCCAGCGCCCAGGCCGCTTCGTACTCGAGGCCACCGCTGGCGCCCCAGTACTCGGGCTTGTTCTGCACCGTGAAGTGGCCCTGGTCCATCTTGCTGATGCGGCCGCAGGCGATGGTGCAGCCGAAGCAGGCCTGATTGGTGACCAGCTGCTTCTTGCCGTCGGTGGCGCGCGGCGTGGCCATCGCTTCGGCCGAGATGTCCTTGGCGCCTTCGAACTGGCTGTCGCGGTGGTTGCGGGTGGGCAGCGCGCCGACCTCGTTGATGACGTTCATCAGCACCTGGGTGCCGTAGGTCGGCAGCCCCTGGCCGGTGACGGCGTTGTCGGCGAGGATCTTCTTCTTGTCGGCGGTGACCTTCATGAAGGCCTTGGGATCCTTCAGGTTGCCGACGCCCTTGGTGCCGCGCACCGCGATGGCCTTGAGGTTCTTCGACCCGGCCACGGCGCCGACGCCCGAGCGGCCGGCCGCGCGGTGCAGGTCGTTGACGACGGCGGCGAAGAGCACCTGGTTCTCGCCGGACTTGCCGATGCTGGAGATGCGCAGCAGCGGATCCTGGTGCGCCTTCTTCAGCGCCTCCTCGGTCTTCCAGACGCTCTGGCCCCACAGGTGGCCGGCATCACGCAGCTCGGCGACGTCGTCGTTGACGTACAGGTACACCGGCTTCGGGGAGGCACCCTCGAAGATGATCATGTCCCAGCCGGCCATCTTGAGCTCGGCGCCCCAGTACCCGCCCGAGTTGCTGCAGGCGATGGCGCCGGTGAGCGGCCCCTTGGTGACGACGGTGTAGCGGCCGCCGGTGGAGGCCATGGTGCCGGTCAGCGGCCCGGTGGCCCAGATCAGCTTGTTGGCCGGCGACAAGGGGTCGACCTTGGGGTCGATCTCCTCGACGAGGTACTTGGAGGCCAGGCCGCGCGAGCCGATGTAGGCGCGCGCCCAGTCCATGTTGAGCGGCTCGCTCTTGACGGTGCCGGCGGTGAGGTTGACGCGGAGGATCTTTCCTGCCCAAGACATGTTGTGAACTCCTCAAGCAGCAGCAGGTTGATTGCCCAACTTGTCGGCCCAGGCCTGCATCTTGTCCAGGCCGGTCCAGTTGGCATCGACGTAGGTGATGGCACCGGTGGGGCAGGCCGTGGCGCAGGCGGGGTCGCCGCCGCACAGGTCGCACTTCTGCACCTTGCCGGTCTCCTGCACGTAGTTGATGGTGCCGAAGGGGCAGCTGATGGTGCAGACCTTGCAGCCCACGCAGGTGGTCTCGTTGACCACCTTGGCGCCGGTGGCCTTGTCCACCGTGATGGCCTCCACCGGGCAGGCGTGCAGGCACCAGGCTTCGTCGCACTGGGTGCAGGTGTAGGGCACCTTGCGCCCGGTGTGGTGGAAGTCGAAGACCTTGATGCGCGACCGGGCCGGCGCAAAGGTCGCGTAGTTCTCGTACGAGCAGGCCATCTCGCACTGAAGGCACCCGGTGCACTTCTCGGCGTTGATGTGAAGGCTCTTCTGCATGAGGAATGTCTCCGCGGTCGTGGCATGGGACCGCGCCGCTCAGGGTCAACCATGATGCGGCGAGGGCTATGCAATCATCTGCATAGCGAACGGAGGCGCAAACCTAGGCTTAACCCTAGGTCTCGAGCGGCGGGGGCGGGAGGTGCTCCAAGCTGGAGCGCACGCGACGCGGCACCTGGACGCCACGATCCGGTTGGCAGCGGCAGCGGCAACGGCAGCCGCTGTCGGGCTCAGCGCGCAGGAGCCCGGCCGGGCGGGACCTCGTCCAGGATGCGCACGTCCAGGCGCACCAGTTGCTTCACATGGCGGGGCCCCGGGCGCAGGTCGGCGGCCGCCAGCAAGGCCAGGGGTCCTTCGCCGTCGGACAACGGCATGCCGTCACGTTGGTACAGCACGAGGACCAGGTTGCCGGTGTCGGTGTTGAAGAGTTCGGGCCACGAGAACACCGCCCGGTACCCGTCGGCGGCGATGGCCATGACGATCGTCCGCCGCCAGTCCAGCCGGTCGCGCTCGGCCAGGGCCGCACGCTGCAGCAGGGCCTTGAGGCGCACGCCGCGCGACAGGGTCTCGCGGCCCTGGCCGTCGACCTGGCGCACGACCCGGCTTTCGGCCTGCCCGGCCGCCGGGAAGTCCGCCAGGTCGCGCACCCCCAGTCTCAGCGGCTGGCGCACGTCGCCGGTGATGGACAGGGCGGGTCCGTCCGAGGCGCGGGCCGGCTTCCGAGGCAGGCCGACGAGCACTGGGCCGGCCTGCAGCCAGCGGCGGCGGGTGATGCCGCCCTGGCCCGGGCTCATGGGCGATGGAAGCCGTGCGCCGCCAGCACCGCCTGCCCGGCCGGCCCGAGCAGGAAGTCGACGAAACGCTCGGCCGAGGGCGAGGCGCCGCTCAGCACCGCCAGGCCATAGGTCGCCGAGACGTTGATCGCCTCCGGCACGTCGAGGACCCGCAGCGACGGCACTTCGCGCCGTGCCTGCGCCGCGTTGGTGCAGTAGGTGACGAAGACGTCCGCGGCGCCCTGCTGCATCAGCATGCCGTAGACGCTGCGATCGGGCGGGGGCGGCGGCGACGCGGGGCCGCCGGTCAGCTGCAAGGCCTTGCGCTTCAGGCGCTGCGCGGACCCGGCGGGGCCGGCCCCGGTCGATTCGATGCGCTCGAACATCGTGAACGCGTAGTCCCCCGACGGGTCGGCCCGCGGCGTGGACGTGCCGACGCGCACACGCTCGTCGAGCAGGCGTTCGGCCAGCGACCGGCCCTCGAGCGAAAAGCCCGGTGCGGCCAGGGCGCACAGGGCGTTGCGCGCGAACGGCTGCACGCGCCCCGCCCGCCCGGCGTCCACCAGGGCCTGCGGGTGCGCCATGTTGGCCGATGCGAACACGTCGGCCTGCTCCCCGCCGGCGAGCCGGTCCTTGAGCAGGCCCGAGGCACCGAACACCAGGCGCGGTGCCGGGCCGCCCGTGCGGCCGAAGGCCTGCGCCGCCTCGGTGAGGGCCGCGCGCAGGCTGCCCGCGGCGTACACGGTCGGTGCACGCGCCCCGTCGGGCGCGGTGCTGCTGCAGCCGGCCAGCGCCGACATGGCGATCAAGGTGCCGATCCCGGCCCTCCGCCGCAGGGCCGTCCTCATCGGCCGGCGTTCGGGAAGAACAGCTGCTCGCCGCCGATCTTGTAGTCGGCGATGGCCTTCTGGCCGGCCGTCGACACCACCCAGTCGGCGAACTGCTGGGCCAGGTCGGCCTTGACGTGGGGAAAGACCGCCGGGTTGACGACCATCACCCCGTATTGGTTGAACAGGCTCTTGTCGCCCTCGACCAGGATCTTCAGCTCGCCGCGGTTCTTGAACGACAGCCAGGTGCCGCGGTCGGTGAGCACGTAGCCGTTGACCGACGAGCCCATGTTCAATGCCGGGCCCATGCCGCAGCCGCATTCCTTGTAGCCCGCCGGCTTGCGCGCGGCCAGGTCGATGCCGGCGGCCTTCCACAGGCGCAGTTCGGCGGCATGGGTGCCGCTCTTGTCGCCGCGCGAGACGAAGGTGGCCGGGGTGGTGGCCAGCTTCTTCAGCGCCGCGGCGATGTCGTTGCCCTTCACGCCGGCCGGGTCGGAGGCCGGGCCGACGAGCACGAAGTCGTTGTACATGACGTTCTGGCGGCGCGTCGAGAAGCCCTCGGCGACGAACTTGTTCTCGGCCGCCGTGTCGTGCACGAACACGATGTCGGCGTCGCCCCGGCGGCCGTTGTTGAGCGCCTGCCCGGTGCCGACCGCGACGACCCGCACGTCGATGCCGCTGGCCTGCTTGAACAGCGGCAGCAGGTGCTTGAAGAGGCCCGACTGCTCGGTCGACGTCGTCGAGGCCATCACGATGAAGCGATCCTGCGCCTGGGCCAGGCCGAGCGCCGACACGAGCAGGGCCAGGGCGGCGCTGCGCCGCGCGATCTGTCGGGGATTGAGGGTCAAAGCCAAGGGTTTTCTCCTTTGAGGAAGGCCGTCGCCTCGGGGGGCAGCGGGCCGTTGAAGAAGCGGTCCACCGGGGCCTGGGCGACGAGGCGGCCGCCCTCCAGGTAGACCACGCGCGTGGCCAGGCGCTTGGCCTGGCCGAGGTTGTGGGTGCTCATCACGACCGTCAGGCCGAGACGGCCGAACTCCTCGATCAGCACCTCGACCTCGTGCTTGGCGCCCGGATCGAGGCTGGCCGTGGGCTCGTCGAGGAACAGGATGTCGGGCCGAAGCGCCCAGGCGCGTGCCAGCGCCAGGCGCTGCTGCTGGCCGCCGCTGAGCGCCGGGGCCGGGCGGTCGGCTTCGTCTTGCAGGTGCACGCGGAGCAAGGCTTCGTCGACCCGCCGGGCACGCTCGTCGCGCGGCACGCCGGCCAGCCACAGGCCGAGCATCAGGTTGCGCCGCACCGACAGGCGCAGCAGGAAGGGCCGCTGGAACAGCATCGCCATGCGGGGTGTGCCCCGGTCGTCGGGCCGGGCGTGCACCTGGCGCTGGCCCTGCGACACGGGCACCAGCCCGTGCAGCGCGCGCAGCAAGGTGGTCTTGCCCGAGCCGTTGGCGCCGATGAGCATCAGCCGCTCGCCGCGCGACAGGGTCAGGTCGACGTCGCGCAGCGCCTGGCGGGTGCCGAAGGCCACGCCGGCGCCTCGCAGCGTGACCAGCGGCTCGCCCGGCGACGTGGGCATCGCGCCGGCTGCCACGTGGCCGAAGGCCAGGGGTTCGTCGACTCTCAAGCCCGCCTCGAGGATGTGGCTTCGGGCGACGTGGCGACCGCGTCGCCCCGCCCGCACGAGGGGGGGCGTGCCGTGAGGGCTGCGGCCTCGCGCAACACCGGCCGGCCGGAGAGTCGAAGGTGCCGCGCCGCGTTCATGCCATCGCCTCGCGCAGGCCACCCTCCGGGGTGGGCAGGCGCGCGATCAGCGCGTGGATCAGCCCCACCACCGACAGCAGCACCAGGCCCAGCGCCAGCGCCAGCGGCAGGTCGCCCTTGCTGGTCTCCAGAGCGATCGCCGTGGTCATCACGCGTGTGACGCCGGCGATGTTGCCGCCGACGATCATCACCGCGCCGACCTCGGCGACGGCGCGGCCGAAGGCCGTCAGCAGCACCGTGGTGACCGCGAAGCGCTGGTGCATCAGCATCAGCAGCGCGGCGGTCATCTCGCCGGCGCCCAGCGAGCGCAGCTGGTCGCCGCCTTCGTGGAGCGCCTCCAGAACCAGGCGGCGCGACAGCGCGGCGATCAGCGGCACGACGAGGATGCTCTGCGCGATGACCATCGCCGTCGGCGTGAACAGGATGCCCCAGGATCCCAGCGGGCCGGAGCGCGACAGCAGCAGGTACACCACCAGGCCCACGACGACCGAGGGCAGCGCCAGCAAGGTGTTGAGCAGCCACACCAGCAGCCCGTGGCCGGCAAAGCGCGCCACGGCCAGCCAGGCGCCGGTCAGCAGCCCGATCGCGGCGCCGATGGCGCAGGCGGTCAGGCTGACGCGCAGCGACAGGGCCACGATGCCCAGCAGTTCGGCGTCGGCGTGCAGGATCAGTTGGAGGGCCAGCGCCAGGCTGTCGGCCATGCGGGAATCGGCAAGAGAGAGACAGGAAATCGACGGGTGGGTCGTGCACCCGGCGCGCGATTCTGCGAGCGCCCGGCCGGCCACGCGATATGTTTTTCCATGCATAGGGGTGCGCCCCCATGTACCGGCGCGGCGCAAAATCGGGCCGATGCGGCGCGGCCGCTGCGCCCGGTGCCAGTCCCCGCAGCGGCTGCGCGGGCCAGCACCGCGACCGCCCTGTCACGCCTGGCAACCACCAGACCCCGCAACCCCTCTGGCCCCAAGCCGCCGACGCGCATGTCCGAACTCGGAGAATCCCCCCTCACCGCGGGCGACCGCCACCTCGGCGTGGCCGAGGCGCGCGCCGCGATCCTGGCCGCCCTGGTGCCCGTCACCGACACCGAGCGGGTGCCGGTGACCCAGGCCCAGGGCCGTGTGCTGGCCGAGGACGTCGTCTCGCCGATCGACGTGCCGGCGCACGACAACTCGGCGATGGACGGCTACGCGTTCGACGGCGCGCTGCTGAGCAGCGATGGCCCGACGCGCCTGGAGTCGGTGGCCACGGTCTACGCGGGCACGCCGTTCGAAGGCCACGTCGGTCCCGGCCAGTGCGTGCGCATCATGACCGGCGCCGTGATGCCGGCCGGCCTGGACACCGTGGTGCCGCAGGAGCTGTGCCGGGCCGAGGGCCCCAGCGTGAGCATCGAACCCGGCGTCATCCGCGCGGGCGAGAACCGGCGCCGGCGCGGCGAGGACCTGGCCCGGGGCCAGCCGGCGGTGCGCGCCGGCCGGGTGCTGCGGCCCTCGGACGTCGGGCTGATCGCGTCGCTGGGCTTCGACCGGGTCGTGGTGCGGCGCCGGCTGCGCGTGGCGCTGTTCTCCACCGGCGACGAGATCCGCGCGCCCGGCGAGCCGCTGCCACCGGGCTGCATCTACGACAGCAACCGCTACAGCCTGACCGCCGCGCTGCAGCGCCTGGGTGTCGAGGTGCTCGACCTGGGCCTGGTGCGCGACGACCCGGCGGCCCTGCGGGCCACCTTCGAGCGCGCGGTGCGCGAGGCCGATGCGGTGCTGACCAGTGGTGGCGTCAGCGTCGGCGAGGCCGACTACACGCGCACGCTGCTGGCCGAGATGGGCGACGTGGCCTTCTGGAAGGTGGCGATGCGGCCGGGCCGACCGTTTGCGTTCGGGCCCTTGCGCGCCGCGGCCGGCGCCGCGCCGGTGTGGCTGTTCGCGCTGCCGGGCAACCCGGTGGCCGCGCTGGTCACCTTCTACGCGTTCGCGCGTGAAGCCTTGACCGTGCTGGCCGGTGCCCGGCCCGAGCCCTTGCCGGCGCTGACGGTGCGCTCGGCGCAGGCGATCCGCAAGCGGCCCGGACGCACCGAGTTCCAGCGGGGGATCGTCGAGCGCGCCGCCGACGGCGGCTGGCAGGTGAGGCTGACCGGGTCACAGGGTGCCGGCATCCTGCGCAGCCTGAGCGAAGCCAACGCCCTGGTGGTGCTGGGCCACGAGCAGGGCTCGGTGGCCGCGGGCGATCCGGTGGAGGTGTGGCTGTTCGACGCGCTGGTGTAGCGCTCCGAGTGGCGGCCGGTATGGCGCCTGGCGAGCCCGGTGGAGCCGGGCGCCGTGGCCGCGGCGGGACCTACTTGCGGCGATTGCGGCGCGAGGCTACGGCGCCGACGATCGCCAGGCCGACGAGCCACAGGGTCTCGGGCTCGGGGACGTTGAGCGTTCCAACATCGCCGGTCGGCGGCGGGCCAATCAGTTCGATTGCGTCTCCAGCGGCCGCCCACAGCGGCACACACAGCACGGCAGCAGCCAGGACGCGCGGAAGAGTCGATCGGTTCATGCAGGTGTCTCTGAGGTCGAGATGCGATGGCCGCAGGATAGGTGCCGATGGCCGCGCGCAGCGGTGAATAGCGCACGGCCGGGCGGGCGCCGGGTCCGCTGGCCACCGGTTCGAGGGCGCCGGTTCGCGGGGGTGCCCGCGCCGGGCTGTGCGCTTTGCCATGATCCGGAGAGCGCCGTGTCAGGCCGATGGTGCCGTGGACAGAGGATCATTGCGTCCACTCCGCCCTTCACCTCGCCATGGCCCGCCATCACCGTTCCTGTCCACGCTGCGGCGGGTCGCTCAAGCGCGTGGTCCGCACGGCCGACGACAAGGCCCGCGCGGATGGCGACGGCCTGCGTCGCTACGCGTGCCAGTCCGGCAGCTGCGGCTGGGAGGGTCTGATGCACCGCCACCACGGCACGCATCGCCGGCGGTCCCACGCGAAACGCGAAGTCACGCGCTGGCTGATGCTGGCGGCCTTGCTGGTGCTCGGCGTGCTGGCCGGCCTGGCCACCCTGGCGATCCAGGCCCTCGTCGTCGACTGACCCGCCGCGGCGCGAGCGCGGCCACCCTCGTTCGGCTTGGCGTGTCGGCAGGTGCCGGTGCGCCGGCTCGTCGGCGGATGCGGACGGGGCAGATGGGCCGTCGAGGGTCGCAGCACCTTGTCAACGAGCAGGCCGGGGTAATCCCGGTTGGGCTAGAAATGAAACTGCGACAGAATTTTTCACCGATGTGAATATTCTGCCCGTCGCCCCGGCGCGACCCGCAGCGCCCGATGAACCCCGACCCCGCCGCCTCGCGCGCCCCGCTGACCATCTTCACGGCCCGGCGCATCCACACGATGGACGAGTCGATGCCCGAGGCCACCGCGGTGGCCGTGGCCGGCGGGCGCATCGTCGCCGTCGGCGACCTGGCTTCGATGGCGCCCTGGCGCGAGGGGCGCGAGGTGACGGTGGACGAGCGCTTCGCCGACCGGGTGCTGCTCCCGGGGCTGATCGACAACCACATCCACCCCTTCCTCGGCGCCATCCTGATGCCGATGGAGCTGATCGCGCCCGAGGCGTGGCGGCAGCCCGACGGCAGCCTGGCTCCGGCCGCGCGCACGCCCGAGGCCTACCGGGCGCGCCTGCTGGATCGCATCGCCGCGCGCCCCGACCCGTCCGAGTGGTTCATCAGCTTCGGCTACCAGCCGGCCCTGCACGGCCGCTATGACCGGGCCGAGCTCGACCGCCTGTTCCCCGACCGGCCGGTGATCCTGTGGCAGCGTTCGTTCCACGAGACCTACATGAACACGGCCGCCACCGACAAGCTCGGGCTGCAGGCGGCCGACGTGGCCGGCCACCCGCAGGTCGACTGGGCCGGCGGGCACTTCTACGAGACCGGCAACAAGCTGGTGATGCAGCGCCTGCTGCCGCACTTCCTGCGGCCGGAGTGGTACCACGAGGGCCTGCGTCGCACCGCGGCGCTGATGCACATGGGCGGCATCACGACGGCGGGCGACATGCTGTTCGGGGCGATCAACCCCGACTACGAGGTCGATGCCCTGGAGCGGGTGCTCGACCAGGGTGATGCGCCGCTGCGCGTGGTCAACGTGTTCGATGCACGCGGCTTCTCCAACCGCGCCCGCGGCACGTCGCTGGGGCCGCCCGACCAGGACATCGACTTCGCCGCAGGGCTCGAGGCCATGCAGCCCTGGCTGGGCCGCAGCCGCGGGCGCATCTGGTTCACGCGGGCGGCCAAGCTCTTCGCCGACGGGGCGATGTTCTCGCAGCTGATGCAGATGCGTCCGCCTGGCTACATCGACGGCCATCGCGGCGAGTGGCTGATGTCGCCGCGCGTGCTGGCGGCCGGCGTGCGCACGCTGTGGGACGCCGGCTTCACGATCCACGTGCACGTCAACGGCGATGCCGGCATGGACGCCGTGCTGGGCGCGCTCGAGGCGGCCCAGGCGGCGCGGCCGCGCTTCGACCACCGCTTCCACGCCCACCACGTGGGCTTCCATGCGCAGGCCCAGACCGCGCGGCTGGCGGCGCTGGGTGCGCATGCCAGCGTCAACCCGTACTACATCCACGCCCTGGCCGACGACTACGCGCAGTGGGGCCTGGGTGCCGAGCGCGCGTCGCAGATCACGCGCTGCGCCTCCATGCTGCGTGCGGGCATGAAGGTGTCGTTCCACAGCGACTTCATGATGGCGCCCGCCGAGCCGCTGACGCTGGCCTGGTGCGCCGCCAACCGGCGCACGCGCACCGGTGCCGTCGTCTCGCCCAGCGAGACCTTGACCCTGCAGCAGGCCCTGCGCGGCGTGACCATCGACGCCGCCTGGGCCTTGCGGCTCGAGGACGAGGTGGGCTCGATCGCCGCCGGCAAGCGCGCCGACTTCTGCGTGCTGCTCGACGACCCCGCCGAGCTCGGCGTCGGGCGCCTCAACGAGGTGCGCATCGCCGGCACGGTGTTCGAGGGCCGGCCGCACCCGTTGCCGCAGCCCGTGGCATCGACGCTCGCCGTCGCCAGCGGCCATCTGGCGACGGCAGGCGGCGCCGACGGCGCCGGCGCGTCCATCGGAACGGCCCGAGCCCGTGGCGACGCACCGCGCTACCGACCCTGGCTCGACGCCTGCTGCGGCATCGCCGACCGCTGCGACATCGTGCGCCAGTGGGCCGGCTGGCTGTCCGCCGAGTTTCCCGCGGGGCCCCTGGCGGCCCGGACCTGACCCCGAACCTGGAGGATTTCCGCATGAACGCTCGATGCCTTGCCCGGACCGCGACGACCCTGCTGGCTGTGTTGGCGACTGCCGGCGCGATGGCCCAGGCCGGCGGTGCCGGCACCCTGGTGGTCGGCTTCGGCAGCGTCGCGCGGCACCTCAACTCGGCCGTCCAGTCGGGCACCGTCACCGGCATCCCCGCGGCGCAGATCTTCGCCAGCCCGCTGCGCTTCGACAAGGACTGGAACCCCGAGCCCTACCTGGCCGAGACCTGGAGCTTCCAGGACGACGGCCGCTCGCTGCTGCTCAAGATCCGGGCCGGCGCCACGTTCCACGACGGCAGGCCCATCACCAGCGAGGACGTGGCCTTCTCGATCATGACGATCAAGGCCAACCATCCGTTCCAGGCGATGTTCGAGCCGGTCGAGCGCGTCGAGACCCCGACGGCGCAGATCGCGGTGATCCGCCTCAAGCAGCCGCACCCGGCGATCCTGCTGGCACTGGCACCGCCGTTCTGTCCGATCATCCCCAAGCACGTGTTCGGCGACGGCGCCGACGTCAAGACGCACCCCCGGAACAACCTGCCGGTCGGATCGGGCCCGTACAAGGTGGTGTCGTTCAACCCGCGCGAGGCCATCGTGCTCGAGCGGCACACCGGGTACTTCTTCAAGGACCGGCCGAAGTTCGACAAGATCATCTTCCGCGTCATCACCGACCCCGCCGCCCTGGCGCTGGCGATGGAGAAGGGCGAGGTCGACTTCATGCCGCAGGTGGCCTCGCTGGCCCAGGCCACGCAGCTGGCCAAGGTGCCCGACGTGGTGCTGTCGCGCAAGGGCGGCGAGGCCATCGGGCCGCTCGGCTGGCTGGCCTTCAACCTCAAGCGCAAGCCCTTCGACGACGTGCGCGTGCGCCAGGCCATCGCCTACGCCATCGACAAGGACTTCATCGTCAAGGCCCTGCACCGCGGCAGCACGCAGCGGGCCACCGGGCCCATCGCGCCGGGGTCGCCCTTCTACACGGACAAGGTCGAACCCTACAAGCTCGACCTCAAGAAGTCGGCCGCGCTGCTCGACGCCGCCGGCTTCAAGCCCGATGCCTCGGGCAAGCGCCTGGCGATGACCATCGACTTCCTGCCCGGCACGCCGGACAACTCGCAGACCATCGCCGAGTACCTGCGGCCGCAGCTCAAGAAGGCCGGCATCGAGGTCACGGTGCGCACCTCGCCCGACTTTCCGACCTGGGCGCGGCGCGTCTCGACCTCCGACTTCGACGCCACGGTGGACGGGGCCTTCAACTACGGCGACCCGGTGATCGGCGTGCACCGCACCTACCTCAGCAGCAACATCCGGCCCGGCGTGATCTGGTCCAACACGCAGAACTACGTCAATCCGAAGGTCGACGCGCTGCTCGCCCAGGCCACCGTCGAGAAGGACGCCGACAAGCGCAAGAAGCTCTACGCCGAGTTCCAGAAGATCGTCGTCGCCGACGTTCCGGTGGCCTACACGCACGTGTGGAACATGGCGCAGGCGGCGCGCAAGAACCTCGTCGACGTGCCGCAGTCGATCTGGAACCCGATGGCGCCCTGGGACCTGATGTCGCGAAAGCCCTGAGTGAATCTGCCCCGGCGGGCCGACGTCGTCATCGTCGGCGGCGGCATCATCGGCTGCTCCATCGCCTACCACCTGGCCCGGCTCGGCATCACCGACGTGGTGCTGCTCGAGCGGCGCCAGCTCACCTGCGGCACCACCTGGCATGCCGCCGGCCTGGTGCCGCAGCTGCGCGCGACGCGCACGCTGACCGAACTGGCCACCTACACCAGCGGGCTGTTGAAGACGCTGGAGGCCGAGACCGGGCAGGCCACCGGCTACCGGCAGAACGGCTCGATCGCCGTGGCGCTGAACGCCGACCGCATCGAGGAGTTCAAGCGCAACGGCGCGATGGGGCGGGCCTTCGGCGTCGAGGTCGAGTTCCTGACGCCGTCGGACATCCTGGCCCGCTACCCGCAGCTCGACGGGCGCGGGGTGGTCGGCGGGATGTGGACGCCCCACGACGGCCAGACCAACCCCGTCGACACCACGATGGCCTACGCCAAGGGCGCGCGCCAACGCGGCGTGCGGATCGTCGAGCAGACCGAGGTCGACGACGTGCTGGTCGAGGGCGGCCGCGCGGTGGGCGTGCGCTGGCGCCGCGGCGACGAGTGCGACGAGCTGCGCGCCGGCACCGTGGTGCTGGCGGCCGGCATGTGGAGCGCCGAACTCGGCCGCAAGCTCGGCCTGCGCCTGGCGCTGCAGGCCGCCGAGCACTACTACGTCGTCACCGCGCCGGTGCCCGGCCTGCCGCGCGACCTGCCCGTGCTGCGGGTCCCCGACGAGTGCCTGTACGTCAAGGAGGACGCCGGCAAGCTGCTGGTCGGCGCCTTCGAGCCGGTGGCCAAGCCCTGGGCGCTCGATGGGATCCCGCCGGACTTCTGCTTCGACGAGCTGCCGGTCGACATGGACCACTTCGCGCCGATCCTCGAGTTGGCACTGCACCGCCTGCCGGTGCTGCAGAGCACCGGCATCGCCACCTGGTTCAACGGGCCCGAAAGCTTCACCCCCGACGACCGTTACCTGATGGGAGAGACCGCCGAATGGCGCGACCTGTTCGTCGCCTGCGGCTTCAACTCGATCGGCATCCAGAGCTCCGGCGGCGTCGGCAAGGTGCTGGCCGAGTGGATCCGCGACCGCCGCGCCCCGCTCGACCTGCCCGGCATGGACGTGCGTCGCATGCACCCCTGCCAGGGCACGAGGGCCTACCTGGCCGACCGCACGACCGAGTCGCTGGGGCTGCTGTACCAGATGCACTGGCCCTACCGGCAGGTGCAGACGGCGCGCGGGGCGCGCCGCACGCCGTTTCACGATCGCCTGCTGGCGCTGGGTGCCTGCATGGGCGAGCTCGCCGGCTGGGAGCGGGCCAACTGGTACGGCGCGCCGGGGACCACCCCGCACGACCCCGACACCTTCGGCCGTCCGGCGTGGTTCGACGCCGCGGCCGCCGAGTGCCACGCGGTGCGCGACCGGGTGGCGCTGTTCGATCAGTCGTCGATGGCCAAGTTCGAGGTGCAGGGCCGTGACGCCTGCCGCGTGCTCAACCGTCTGGGCACCGCCGACGTCGACGTGCCGGCCGGACGGCTCGTCTACACGCAGTGGCTGAACGAGCGCGGCGGCATCGAGGCCGACCTGACCGTCGCCCGCCTGGCCGAGGATCGCTTCCTGGTCGTCACGTCGGCGGCCGCGCAGGTGCACGACCTGGCCTGGCTGCGCACGCACATCCCGCACGACGCCTGCTGCACGGTGACCGACGTCACCGGCGGCCTGCCGATGCTCGGCCTGATGGGGCCCGGCTCACGCGCGCTGCTGCAGGAACTCAGCGGCGCCGACCTGTCGAATGCCGCCTTCCCCTTCGGCAGTGCGCGCGAGATCGAGATCGGCTACGCGATCGTGCGTGCCCATCGGCTCACCTACGTCGGCGAGCTGGGCTGGGAGCTGTACATCCCGGCCGAGTTCGCGCTGCACGTGTTCGAGCGCCTCCTCGAAGCCGGTCCGCGCCACGGGCTGAAGCTGGCCGGCTTCCGCGCGCTGAACGCCTGCCGCATGGAGAAGGGCTATCGCCACTGGGGCCACGACATCGGCATCGACGACACGCCGCTGGAGGCCGGGCTGTCCTTCACCTGCGCGTGGGACAAGTCCGGTGGCTTCATCGGGCGTGAGGCGGTGCTGCGCCAGAAGGAGCAGGGCACGCCCGCCAAGCGGCTGCTGCAGTTCCGACTGGACAGCCCCGGCGAGCTGCTGCACCACGAGGAGCCGATCTTCGCCGACGGCCGCCCCGTGGGCGTGATCACCTCGGGCATGTACGGCCACCGCGTCGAGGCCTCGCTGGGCATGGGCTACGTGCAGCAGCCCCACGCGGTGACGCCCGAATGGATCGCCGCCACGCGCTTCGAGGTCGGTGTCGGCGACCGACGGGTGCCGGCGCGTGCCCGCCTGGGCGCCTGGTACGACCCGAAGAACGAGAGAATCCGGGTGTGACCCCCAAGCCCAGGAAGGCGGCTCGACCGACGGCCGCCGCACGGCGCCACGCCACGGCGGCAGGCCAGGCCGCGGCCGCCTCGCTGGGCCACCAGATCCGCGATCTGCGCCGGGCCAAGGGCGTGACCATCCCCGAGCTGGCGGCCCGGATCGACCGCTCGGTGGGCTGGGTCAGCCAGATCGAGCGCGGCCTGTCCGAGGTCAGCATCTCGGCGCTGCACCAGATCGCGGCGGCGCTCGAGGTGCAGGTGGCCTGGTTCTTCGGCAACGGCACGCCGCCGGCGGCCGACGAGGTGGGCCTGGTGGTGCGCCGGGGCAACCGCCGGGTGCTCGACTTCCACGGCAGCGGCGTGCACGAGGAGATCCTCAGCCCCAACCTCAGCGGGCAACTGCTGCTGGTGGAAAGCACCTTCGCGCCCGGAGCCAGCAGTGGCGACCGCGACCGCGAGCGCCGCGGCGAGGAGGCCGGGCTGGTGGTCCGCGGCACGCTCGAGCTGCAGGTCGACGGCCGCACCCTGCGCCTCGAAGCCGGCGACAGCTTCGCGTTCACGCGCAAGGGACCGCACCGCTGTCACAACCCGGGCACCGAGCCGGCCGTGGTGCTGTGGGTCATCACGCCGCCGTCGTACTGAACGCCCTCAAGACCTGCCGATTCGCGTCAGGCCCCCCGAGGGGGTCAATCAAAGTGGCAGAGCCACACTTGCTTGGGAGCGCACCGGCGCTGCATCGCGCCGGCACCGGCCGGTTGCGCGCGGGCGCACGTGGGCACGCCGCAGCAGCGCCGGCGGCGCGGTCCGCCGGCCCCGCTGGCACCATCGACGACCTGCTGCTGGCACCACGATCGCCCGGCATGACAGGGGTTGCACCCATTGGGCGTGTTCGGAGCGGGTCCGAGAATTGCAAGCACGGGCGTCGAGTCCGTGCAGTCCGTCTTCCGTGACCGAGGTGTTCCCCATGTCATCGATCCAGCGTCGTCAATTGCTCCAAGCCGCGGCCGGCCTGTCCGTGTTCGGCGTGTCCCTCGAAGTCGCCGCCCAGGCCGCCAAGGGCGGCGTGCTGGTCATCGGCACCACGCAGAAGCCGCGCCACCTCAACAGTGCGGTGCAGAGCGGCATCGCGACGATGATGCCGGCGGCGCAGCTGTTCGCCTCGCCACTGCGCATGGGCGCCGACTGGAAGCCGCGGCCTTACCTGGCCGAGAAGTGGGAGCTGTCCAGCGACAACCGCAGCGTCGCGCTGACCTTGCGCAAGGACGCGGTGTTCCACGACGGCAGGCCCGTCACCGCCGAGGACCTCAAGTTCTCGATCGAGACGATCCGCGACAACCACCCGTTCAAGACCATGTACGGCCCGGTCAACGCGGTGACGATCAGCGACGCGCGCACGGCCGTGGTGCGCCTGGCCGAACCGCACCCGGCGCTGCTGCTGGCGATGTCGACCTCGCTGACGCCGGTGATCCCGAAGCACGTGTTCGGTGACGGCACCGACGTCAAGGTCCATCCGCGCAACGCCAACCCGGTGGGCAGCGGGCCGTTCCGGCTGGTCGAGTTCAAGCCCGGCGAGCACATCATCCTGGAGCGCTTCGACAAGTTCTTCCTCAAGGACCTGCCGCGCCTGGACCGCGTGATCGTCAAGGAGTACAAGGACCCGGCCAGCCTGCTGCTGGCCTTCGAGCGCGGCGAGATCGACGTGCACCAGGGCATCGGCGACCCGCGCGACCTGGCGCGGGCGCAGAAGATCCCCGGCGTGCAGCTGGTCAAGGGGGCCGCACCGGCCATCGGGCCGCTGCTGTGGCTGGCCTTCAACACCGCCAACCCCAAGCTCGCCGACAAGCGTGTGCGCCAGGCCATCAGCTACGCGATCGACCGCAAGTTCGTGCTCGACTCGCTGCTGGGCGGCCTGCACAAGGCCAGCACCGGGCCGATCGCCTCGGGCAGCCCGTACCACACCGGTGACGTGGAGCGTTATGCCTACAACCTGGCCAAGGCCAACCAGCTGCTCGACGCCGCCGGTGCCAAGGCGGGCGCCGGGGGCGTGCGCTTCACGCTGGAGATCGACAGCATCCCCGGTTCGAGCGAGCTCAAGACCATCCAGGAGTACCTCAAGCCGGCCCTGGCCAAGGTGGGCATCGAGGCGATCGTGCGCCTGTCGCCGGACTTCCCGACCTGGGCGCGGCGCGTGTCCTCGCACCAGTTCGAGGCGACGATGGACTCGGTGTGGAACTGGGGCGACCCGGTCATCGGCGTGCACCGCACCTGGTTGTCCAGCAACATCAAGCCGGGCGTGATCTGGTCCAACACCCAGAGCTACCGCAACGACAAGGTCGACGCCCTGCTGGCCGAGGCGGGCAAAGAGATGGACACCGCCCGCCGCAAGGCCTTCTACCGCGACGCGCAGAAGCTCATCGTCGACGACTGCCCGGTGGCCTTCCTGGTCGAGGTCTCGTTCACCGAGGGCTACGCGGGCAAGGTGGTGGCGCCGCCGCACGGCATCTGGGGCCTGATCGACGGGCTCACCGACACGGGCCTGCGCAAGGCCTGAACCGGCGTCCCCGGTCCCGCCGATGCGCAGCGTCGTCGTCCCCCTGCTGCGCCGGCTGCTGCTGGCGGCCGGCCTGGTGCTGGCGGTGCTGCTGGTCAACTTCACGCTGATCCATGCGGCGCCGGGCGATCCGGCGCTGGTGATCGCCGGCGAGATGGGCGGCGCCGACGAGACCGCGATGGCGCAGATCCGCAAGACCTACGGGCTCGACCGGCCGCTGCCCGAGCAGTTCGTGCGTTATCTGGCCAAGAGCCTGCAGGGCGACCTGGGCACCAGCTACACCTACAACCGGCCGGTCGGCGAGCTGATCCTCGACCGCCTCGGGCCGACCGTGCTGCTGGTGCTGACCGCACTGGCCCTGGCCATCGTCTGCGGCACGCTGTTGGGCGTGTGGGCCTCGCGCCGCCCGCACAGCGTGGCCAGCGGCGCGGTGACGATCTTCTCGCTGATCGGCTACTCGATGCCGGTGTTCTGGACCGGCATCCTGCTGGTCATCCTGTTCGGCAAGGTGTGGCCGATCATG
>WBZL01002638.1_pt1 | contig 17235 bp, 16 predicted proteins | sample 5204291 | NCBI WGS metagenome assembly WBZL01 (sample SAMN12344345, study PRJNA552823) | activated sludge metagenome | biome: Activated sludge suspended growth; feature: Nitrification reactor; material: Wastewater; isolation source: activated sludge from nitrification reactor of wastewater...
ACCCCAAGGCATCGGTCACCCCGTAGTCGCCGTTCTTGATGACGTTGCCCGCCCAGCGGCCCGCCTCGCCGGAGATGTAGGAGTCCCCGAGGCTCACGACGATGGGCCCGTCGCCCGGCACCTTCGCCTTGGCGCCGGTCCCCGCCAGGTCGACGACACCGCGCTTGCCCTCCGACGTCAGATACCCCGCGCTGTTGATCGTGCTGCCGTCCGCCGACGCGGGCGCGACAGCCACCGTGACGGACGCCGCCATGGCGATCGCCGCCGCGGCCGGTACTGAGCGATGCATAGAAATCCCCTCCCACAGATATGCCTCTGATCAAGACATCGGGAGGTTGCGGGCCACGCCTTAGGTCGTCGTGCATGGTGATCGTGGACAGCTCGGGCAACACGCCGCGGTTTCGCGCCTCATCACGGCGTGTCGGAATCTCGCTGTGCGAAGTCGGACACGGACCGCCCGGTTCACGTGCTCAACGCCGGTCGTGACCGACCATGGAGAGGTGTTGGACGACCTGAAACGCCGCGTGCGGACCGCCGATCTGCCCGACCCCGTGTTCGCCGTGCTGGGAGCGCTCGACCTCGCGGTCCGCACTCCCACCGCCGCCGGCAGGTACTACGCCCAACTCGTGGAACACGGACACACCCGACTGGTGGAGGTCGGCACAGAGCGCGCGGTCCGCAAACGCGTGGGGCGGGTGGAGCAGGTCGTGACCCCCACGGCACGGCGCTGGGCGGTCCGGCATTCACAGCGTCAACGGCGGTTGCGCAAGGAATTCTGAAATCGCTGCAAAGTCGTTGCATCCAGGAAGGGCACTTCAGGCGAACTCCCTTGTGTAACCAGCGCGGCACCGGGTCGCCGCTGATGACGAAGGGATCCACTCATGGGACTACGACGCCGCATCGCCACCACCTTTGCCGCCTCCGCCGCCGCAGCAGGTCTGGCCGTCGGACTGGCCGCGCCCGCCACTGCGCTCTCCGAGGCTGAGACCAACGAGTTCCTCGGCAAGCTCACCGCCACCTACAACGACCCCACCGTCTCCAGCGACGGCAACCCCTACGACTTCGACATCGTGACCAAGGCCGCCTTGGTCACCGGCGCCGACAAGATCCTCGCCGGACTGGACTCGTTCACCTTGTTCGCACCCAACGACCGCGCCTTCGAGGTGACCGCGAACAACCTCGGCCTGCTCGGCAAGAACTACAAGTACTCCGCCAAGGTCGACGAGACCCGGGTCTTCAACGCCATCGCCAGCAGCGGCGTGGACGTCACCGAGATCCTGCTCTACCACGTGATCCCGAACGCCAAGGTCACCGGGAAGCAGGTGCTCTCCGGGCCCTTCACCCAGCGCATCGACATGGCCAACCAGGAGAAGTTGCGGGTGACGGTGTTGTCGCGCAGCGCGCGCTTCCCGGTGATCGTGCTCGGTGACAAGGACGGCCGCGTCTTCAACGACCTGGTCGTGCGCCCCGACGTGATCTCGACGGAGAACACCGTCGTCCACAGCGTCAGCGACGTGCTCTTGCCAGACCTGACGAACTGACACCCCCGAAGGGCGGTGGGCTTCGGCTCACCGCCCTTCGTCATATCCGGGAACCGTAGGGTTCACAGGTGACCTCCGCGCCTGCCCCGATCAACCCAGCCGACTACCCGTTCCTGTCCGGGTGCTTCGCTCCCATCGCCGACGAGTGCGATGGACGTGCGCTGGACGTGGTGCACGGGGAGATCCCGCCGGAACTCAACGGCATCTACATGCGCAACGGCGGCAACCCTCGCTTCACACCCCTGGGAGGTTTCGTCTACCCCTTCGAGGGGGACGCCATGGTGCACGCGGTCGAACTCACCAACGGCACTGCGTCCTATCGCAACCGCTTCCTGCGCACACCCGCACTGGAACTGGAGGAGAAGGCGGGCCACGCGATCTGGGCGAGTCTGATGAGCGGGTACCAACCGGACCCCGAGGTCGTGGGCCCCGACCTCGCCTACCGCCCGAAGGACCTGCCGAGCATCAACATCGTCCGCCACCACGGCCGGATCATCGCTCTGGCCGAACAGTCGCGCAGTTACCGCATCACCGAGGACCTGCGCACTCTGGAGGCGGAGACCTTCGGCGGTGCGTTTCCGATGGGCTTCTGCGCGCACCCGAAGGTCGACCCGCTGACCGGCGAGATGGTCGTCTTCCAGTACGCGCTGTGGGCTCCGTTCCTGCAGTGGGCGGTCATCGATGCGGCGGGGACCGTGGTCTCGGGGCCCACTGCGGTCGAGGGGGTCGACGCCGCACACATGGTCCACGACTTCGTGATCACCGCCACGAAGGTCGTGCTGGTGATCAGCCCTGCCATCTTCGAACTCGAGCGACTGCTGCGCGGTGAGGGGTCGCCCCTGGACTGGCGCCCGGAGCTCGGCACGCGTATCGCGGTGATCGACCGCTCGGGGGCGGAGCCGACCCGCTGGTACGACACCGACGCCTTCTGGACGTGGCACTTCGGCAACGGTTTCGACGATGGCGACGACGTGGTCTTCGACGGAGTGCGGTGGGACCACCTCGGGATCGATCTCGCCGGCGACAACGGGGAGAACGCCGGGGACTACGCACGCTTCCGGCTGCGCCCCGGCACCACGCAGGTACAGACACAGACTGTGGTGGACAGACAGATGGAGTTCCCCCGCATCGACGACCGGCAGATCGGCCAACGGCACAGCGCCGTAGCCGTGGGCACCAGGACCGGCGCCCGGGACATCCCGGTCGGGCAGTTCGACGCGATCCTCACACTCGACCCCGAGACCGGACGGACCGCCGAGTTCGACGCAGGTGACCTCGCCGTGGGCGAACCCTGCTTCGCCGGCGAGTATGTGCTCACGTTCGCCATCGACCGGACCGACTTCAGCAGCTACCTGCTGATCCTGCGTGCAGACGACGTTGCCGCCGGGCCGGTAGCCAAGGTCGCCATCGGATCGCGCGTGCCACTCGGGCTACACGGAGCCTGGCTGCCTGCTTGAGCGCAGGCGTACGCTGGAGATGTGAAAGAGCCGGACAAGGCTCTGCGGCTCCAGGGCCTCACCAAGTACTACGGGAGCCACCGCGGCATCGAGGATCTGACCCTCGACGTCAGACCCGGCGAAGTCTTCGGATTCCTCGGCCCCAACGGTGCCGGAAAGACCACCACCATCAGGATGATCCTGGGCCTGATCCACCCGACCCGCGGCACCGGCGAGGTGCTCGGACTCGACATCGTCGACAAGAGCGTGCTCCTGCGCGCCCAGGTCGGATACCTGCCCGGCGACCTCGCGTTGTACGACCGCATGCAGGGCCGGGACCTCCTCGAGTTCGTCGGCAGGATGCGCGGCGGGGTGGACCCCGCTCGCTACGAGGACCTGGCCCAACGGATGCACCTCGACCTCGACCGGCGAATCAAGGACCTGTCGCGCGGCAACCGTCAGAAAGTGGGCGTTGTCGCAGCGTTCATGCACTCCCCGCGCCTGCTTGTTCTCGATGAGCCGACGAGCGGTCTCGACCCGGTTGTGCAGCAGGAGTTCCAGCGTCTCGTGCGGGAAACCGTCGAATCCGGGGCCACGGTGTTCCTGTCGTCGCACGTCCTCGCCGAGGTCGAGCAGATGGCCGATCGCGTCGGCATCGTCGTCGGGGGCCGGCTCGCCGTGGTGGACAGCGTGGACCGACTGCGCGAACGCGCGGCCCGCAAGATCGAACTCGACTTCCCCGCAGCTGTTCCGGATCTGCAGGGGGTGCCCGGCATTCAGCGGATCGAGGTGCGCGGGGCTACCGCCACATGCTGGGTCACCGGCACCGCCGGACCCCTGCTGAAGTTGGCAGTGGATCACGGCCTCGTGGATGTCCACACACACGATCCTGATCTCGAGGATGCGTTCCTCGGTTTCGTCGAAGGGGGTGAGCAGTCATGAGCTCGGCTGTCTTGCCCGTGCCGCGGGCGGTGCCCCAGATAGTGACGCTGACCGCGCGCACCCTGCGGGAGAGGTGGCGCTCGACCTTCGGCTGGGGCTTGGGGTTGGTCCTGATCGGGATCATGCAGTTGGCGGTCTATCCGTCGGTGGCCAGTTCATCCGAGGGCATGCAGGCGTTCGTCGACCAATGGCCGGAGGCGCTGCGGGAGGCATTCAGCCTGGACGCCTACACGACCGGCGCCGGGTTCCTGAATGCCGAGATGTTCTCGATGATGATTCCGCTCGTACTGATCGCGGTGGCCACGACGGCTGCGGCAGCCGCCACAGCCGGCGAGGAGGAGCGGGGCACCGCCGATCTGCTCCTGTCGCTGCCGGTCAGTCGCGGTCGGGTAGTGGTGGCCAAGGTACTTGCCGGCGTCGTGTCCGTGGTGGTGGTCGCCACGGCCACGTGGCTGACCATCGTGCTGGGCGCACCGATCGTGGACTTGGACGTCGGCGCTGGCGATCTCGCCGCGGGCATGATCATGACGACATTGCTCGCGTGGTTCTTCGGCGCGGTGACGCTGCTCATCGGCGCTGCCACCGGAAAGCGCGCCGTCGCGCTCGGCGTTGGGGTGGGCCTCGCGCTCGCGGCCTTCCTGCTCAACGCACTGGCCCCGATGGCCGACTGGCTCGAGCCCTGGCAGAAGGTTTCGCCGTTCGACTGGGCGCTCGGCAGTGAGCCTCTGCTCAACGGCATCGACTGGCCGATGGCCTGGTTGTTGCTCGTGCTGTCGATCCTGCTGGTCGCGATCGCGGACGTGCTGTATCACCGGCACGACATCAGCGGTCGCTGACGTCAGGGCAGGAACCGTTGCCGGCCCCCGGCAGTGGTCAGGAACGAGTCACCCACAGGCCCGAACAGGAAGTACTCCCAGCGCTTGAGCAGAGGTGCGGGCTTGGCGCCGATGCCCTTGGTCGGCTTCTTCCGGTCGACGTAGTAGACGCCGTAGGAGTGGGCGTAACTGCGGGCCCGCGTCGTCTGCTCGTTGGGTGCCACGCCATCGATCGGGACCGCGCACACCCCACCCGCTGCGACGTACTTGGCGGCATACGACAGCTTCTGGACGGCGACGGCGCCACCGGTCACCGAGAGTGTCCCGCCGTCGGTCGTGGTCTGCGCGCCGGGGTAGGTCTTGCGCCCGAAGAGTAGGCGTGGCTTGCCCAGGTAGTCGGTCGGGACGCGCAGCGACACCGCCTGGGCCGGCCCGCCGAAGACCTGCTGCCAATCAGTGATCGACCCGTCGAGGACTCCGGTGAGTTGCGCAGTCGTCAGCCCCTGGCATACCGGCGAGCCGGCGTCGGCGAGCAGGACATCGGCGTCGAGCCACAGCAGGCGCTGCTTGAGCTTGAACTTCGTCAGCTGCTTCTTGGTGAGCGGCCGGTCATACAAGCCGGCGGTGGCAGTCCCGGTCTTGCCGCCCTGTCGTTGCAGCATGTACTTGGGCAGGTTCCGAATGGTGGCGTTGGCCCACCGGATCCGGTACTTGGTCGCTCCCACTGTGAAGGCGTCGATGCCCTCGCCCGGGAGGTTCCCCAGCGAGGCCCCGTCATCCCACAACTGCGGCGGCATCTGCAAAGTGATCTGCCAGGTGTCAGTGACTATCTTGGCGGTGGCCGGTGCGCCGCCTAACAAGGCGCCTGCCAGGGTCAGCGCTGTGGCGGTCGCAGCGCGGCGCATGATGATCATCGTCCGACTGTAGCCGGGGCCGGAGTGCGCGAACATGGGGCGAACCTACGATTGATGAGTGCGACGCGTGGCTGTGGTGTTCGCCGCGGTCCTGGCGCTCGCGGCGTGCTCCGCCGACCCTGATCGGGTGGTCCCGCGCGAGTACCGCAAGGCGATCAAGCAGGCCGCCAAAGAGTGCCCGGAGTTGACTCCGAGACTGCTTGCCGCCCAGATCGATCAGGAGTCCGGCTTCGACCCCGACGCCGTGTCCAAGGCCGGTGCCGAAGGTATCGCACAGTTCGTCCCCGACACGTGGGCGATGTGGGGGCAGGATCTCGACGGCGACGGGGCAGCCTCGCCGTACAACGCGCGGGAGGCGATCGACGCGCAGGCCCGGCTCATGTGCTTCCTCATCTTCGAGGCGAAAGCGTCCGAGATCGACGGCGACCCCATCGACCTCGCACTCGCCGCCTACAACGCCGGTTGGAGTCAGGTGGTGCGCTACGAGGGCATCCCGCCGTTCCCCGAGACCGAGGCGTACGTGGACCGGATCCGGGACCGGATGCCGACCTACCGCTTCCGGGGCTGAGCCTCAGCCCCGGTTGGGGCGAAGTTGGTAGTAGGCCGTACTGCTCACGACGGTGCGTCCGTCGGCGTCCTCACCGTGCAAGTCCAGCGTGAACTCCGCGCGGCCCTCACGGTCCACCTGCTCACCAAGCGCGCGCATCTGATCGGCGTCGATCGTCGCCACGAGTGTCACATCCGTGCGCGCCGCGGCGAGGAAGCGGATGTCGACGCGCGTGACGATCGGGGTGTACTTCGTGGGGTCGAGGACACCAAGGGGGATCAAGCCCCCGGGCAGCTCGCACAGCCCGAACAGCGCACCGGCGTACATGGTCCCGAAGTGATTGCCGTTGCCCTCGATCGGGACCCGCAGCCGCACCGAGCCGGGGCCGATCTCATCGACCAGCACACCGAGCCGGCCGATCGCCGGGACCGTCTGGTGGACGAACTGTGTGGCCTGCTCCGGAGTGATCTCCACTACTTCTCCGGCAGTGTCTTCAGCACGTCGCTGAGGAACTCGCAGCGGTCGAACACCTCTTCGCCGTTGAACGTCCAGCCCAGCCGCACGACCACCGCGTTGTGTGAAGGCACCATGGCCACGGTCTGTCCCCAGTGGCCACCCATGTACAGCGTGTCCTCGGGGACGCCGGGATTCGCCTTGCACGACCCGCCGACGGGGTTTCCGGCGATCCAGGTCTGGGCACCGTACCCGGCCCCCTCGCCCTCAGCCACCGCCGAAGTGCCGGCCAGATCCCACCAACCAGGCGGGAGGATCTGTTCGCCCTGCCAGGTGCCGCCGTCGAGCATCATCTGGCCGAACCGCGCCCAGTCCCCTGGGCTCGCCCACAGGTACGACGACCCGACCCAGGTACCGAACTCGTCGGTCTCCAGAGTGGCGGTCTTCACGCCCAGGGGGTCGTACAGCGCGGTGCGGGGGTACGTCCAGTACTCCTCGGGGCTGTCGAACTGCGCCTCGACCACCTCGGCCAGGATGTTCGACACCGCGCTGAGGTACTCCCAGTACTCACCGGGCGGGTACTCCGACGGGTGTTCGGCTGCCCAGCCCGCCATGTCGGGCTGGTTGTACAGCATGTCGAGCACGTCGCTGCCCGGGTCGTAGCCCTCGTCGATCTTCAGGCCGGCGCGCATGTACATGAGGTCCGCGATCGTGATCCCGGCGCGCTCGTCGGCCTGCCACTGCTCGACCCACTCGGGGGCCTTGCCCTCGGGGAACGCCTCGACAACCGGGGTCTCGATGTCGATGCCCATTTCAGTGAGCTTCTTGTAGGCGAGCATCGCGGCCACGGTCTTGGTCATCGACCAGCCATGCAGCGCCACGTTCGGGTTGTCGATGTCCTTGCCGCTGCGCACGATCAGGAGTTTGCCGTCCTGCACGACCGCCACGCCGCGCGCGTTGGCACCGAGCGGATCCCCGGAGTCCGCGAAGGCCTCTTCGACGACCGCCTTGAGTTCAGCGCTCTTCACGCCGGCGGGCCAGTCGCTCTCGGGGGCCACGGAATCACCGGCCGGCCACGGAGCCGGATTCGCCGGTGCAGCCTGGTACGGCACGGCGGTGGGATCGGCAGGAGCGCCGAGCACGCACCCCCGGTCGGTGGTCAGCGAGGCCTGGCGCGTGAACATGCCGAGGAACTTGCCGGTGGCGTAATGCTCCTCCGTGTTGATGTCTGCCGAGACGAGCCCGAACAGTGCCGGGCTGGCGGGAGTGACATCCTGCGCCATCAGGGTGTCGACTTCAGCCGGCCTGCCCGCCACGAAGGCCGCGGAGCAGACCGCTTTGGCTGCCATGGCCGCGCCCGTGGTCGGGATCTTCAGGTACCAGAGGATGCCGACGACTGCCATGAGCAGCACCAGGACGAGGACGCCGAGAGTTATGAGGATGCGCTTGACCCACTTCACGGGTGTCATCGTGGCAGAAGGACGCGGTGATTGCCGGGGTTCCGGCGTTACCCGGGAAGGATCGGTACATCCGGGAAGGACAATCCACGGTCCTTTCCTTCCCGGGTGCACGCATCCTTCCCGGATGGCGGCAGCCGTTAGTGATCTGGAGGTTCGTGAGTGTTCCTGAGAGAGGTTAGTGATCTGGCGGCGTCAACTCGCTAACGTCTCTCCAGACCACTAACGCCTGTGCGGAGGCGGCGGGAGCCGTCGGAACGTTGGCGCGTTCCTCCTCCCAAATCCGTAGCCATGCTCCGCCATCACGAAGGGTCCCGCCGCAAGCGACGGGACCCTTCGTGATGGCGGAGGCGGCGGGATTTGAACCCGCGATGGGATTTGAGTCCCAAACCCGCTTAGCAGGCGGGCGCCATAGACCGGACTAGGCGACGCCTCCGCCGACAAGTGTACGGGGGACCCTTTGCGACAATGGCGGTCGGGAGGGCTGTCCGAGTGGCCTAAGGAGACGGTCTTGAAAACCGTTGTGGCGGCAACGTCACCCAGGGTTCGAATCCCTGGCCCTCCGCAACAGTCGCGAGTTCACCGTGCGCGCGGCACTCGCACGGTCACGGTGGTCCCCTCACCTACCTGCGATGTGATGTGCACATCTCCGCCATGTGCCTGCACCAAGGCGCTGACCACCGCCAGGCCGATCCCGGAGCCGGGCGTCGTCTGCTGATCGGCTCCTCGGTAAGAGCGAGCCAGCACGTGTGGGATGTCGTCAGCAGAGATCCCCGGACCGGTGTCTGCCACGCTCAGGACCGCGTGGTCACCCTCGCCCCGCACAGTCACCGTGATCCTGTCGCCCACCGATGAGTAGCGGACTGCATTCGACAGGAGGTTGGTCACGACCTGACTCATCCGATCCGGGTCGACGAGAACCATCGTGCCCATGTGCAGGGAGGTCTCCAGCGTCATCCCTGCGTCCTCGATCCTCGGTCGCCACACGAGCAGTGCGTCCGACGCGAGATCGGCCAGGTCGAGGCGTTCGCGCGACAACAGAAGACTCGGTGACTCGGCATGCGCAAGTTCCGACAGGTCGTTGACCACTCTGCCGAGCCGTACGGCTTGGTCGTGTAGGGCGGACAGCGTGGACGGATCGGCGGGGACAAGTCCATCCCGCAACTCCTCGAGTCCTGCCTGTAAGACGGTCAGGGGCGTACGCAGCTCGTGGGCGATGTCAGCCGACACCCGACGGCGCGCCTGTTCACTGCTCGTCACCTGGTCGGCCATCTCATTGAAGGCCCGGCCCAACTTGCCCAGCTCGCCGGGGGCCTCGGTCGCGGCCCGCGCATCTCGGTCCCCGTCCGCGAACGAGGCCGCGGCGTCGGAGAGGTCTATCAGTGGCCTGGTCAGCAGACGTGTGACGACGATGGCGGTCACGATCGCCGCGAGCGCCGCGATGGTGCCGGCGGCCAGGAACCACGAGGCCCCGAGCTGCGGGGCGGTGACCGCTTCGTCCGAGTAGAACACGACATACACCTGGCCCACGCGACGACCGTCCGCCACAACCGGCGCGCTCACGGCCCGATCCCGGAAGTCCGACCCCACCGGCCCGCCGATCACCACGGTGTCGGACGCATCGACGGCGACGAAGTGAGCCTCGTTCGACTCGGCGACTGCCACAGGACGCGACAGGTCGATGTCCTGCCAGCCACCGGTGCGCACGAATTCAGCACCGGTCTCCCTGGCGAGCCGATCGATCAGTCCTTCGCGCTGCGCCGTTGCGGCGAGCGCGTCGCGATGGTCCAACTCAAGCGCGGTGGCGATCAACAAGCCCCCGATGCTGGCCAGGCCCACGATGAGGAACGCGGCCACGAAGCGCCACCCGAGCGGGCCGAGCCGCAACCACTCACGCATCGGGATGCAACGTGAATCGATAACCCACGCCGACCACCGTCTCTATCACCCGGTGTCGGTCGTCGCGGAGTTTGTGCCGCAGGTTCTTCACGTGCGAGTCGATGGTCCGCTCGTACCCGTCGAACTCATAGCCCCGTGCCCGGTTGGCCAGTTCCGAACGGCTGAGCACCCGGCCCGGTGATTCCGCGAGGGCTAGCAGAAGCTCCCACTCCGTCACCGTGAGTGTCATCTTGTCGCCCCGGCGGGTTGCGGCGTGCTGGCGCAGATCAATGATGAGCTCACCGTCCTCGTAGCTGCGCCGGCTCTGCTCCTCCTGCTGCCGGCCCCGCGTTCTGCCGAGGACCGCCTTGACTCGCAGCACCACCTCGGTCGGGCTGAAAGGCTTGATCACGTAATCATCCGCGCCGAGGCGTAGCCCGGTGACCCGGTCCGCGAGCTCGGAGCGCGCCGTGAGCACGATGACGGGCACCCCCGGCGCCACTTCCGTCAGGATCTCGGTCCCATCGATGTCTGGCAGGCCGAGGTCGAGCAGTACCAGATCCACCCGCGCCGAATCGAGCAGCGACAGGGCGCCCGCTCCGGCGGCAGCGGTAAGCACCGAATACCCGGCCCGCTCCAGGAATCGCCGCAGCAACTCCCGTATGTCCCGTTCATCCTCGACAACAAGAACCGTCGACATCGTCTGGCGACCCCCCTTCGCCCGAGAGAAATTGATCTTCTCTTCCTCCATGGTCGCACCCATCCGGACACGGTTCGCAGGGCCCCCACGGCCTTCAGAAACGGCAGTTTCGGATCTCCACACGATCTCCACACGTTCGTCATATCGACTGCGCAGACAGCAGCCCACACTGCTCACGGACACCACCGGAGTCGAGTCCTTCGGCGGGTCCCATTGAGGGGAAAGGAAAGAGAAATGTCTACATCGAGTCGAAGGCGGGCCATCGCGGTGGCCGCTGGTTTGACGATGGCGGCGGGGACGTCTCCTGCTCTTGGCGCGACGGTCACGCCAAGTCTGGACGACGACCGATCCATGGGAGAGATCATCGCCAACTTGATCCCGGGCGAGGACAACGTCATCCCGAACAACATCGACCTGTACTTGGGTACGCACTACTCGGTCAGGAAGAAGGACGACGGCAAGCTGCTCTACAGCTGGGGTCAGGCCGTGAAGAAGCCCACGGACATCAGGTTCGTGGCGCACCTGCCGCTTCCGGACACCTGGAAGACGGCAGAAGGCAAGGGCCTGAAGGTCACGAAGGCGCAGTTGCGGGTCAAGCACTCCATCACGAACAACCCGAACGACCAGATCCGCCCGGAGGACTGGGAGAACGAAGGGGCGACGGGGCTGATTCCCGAGTACGAGGTCGCCGAGGACGGCACCTGGCAATCCACCCGGGACTGCTACGAAGGGGACGGCGACTTCATCCCCGCAGGAACGGTCCTGCGTGATCCGAGCCTCGCAATCTCTGGGGCGCTGTCCAGCGATCTGGCCGGCGGATACAGCAACGCCTGGTACACCACCATCGACCGCGATCCGTTCGCATGGGCGTACCAGACGGCAGACGGGGACATGGTTGGCAGCCAGACCCCCGACGACAGTCTCGGGAAGCTGATCGTGGGACCCCGTTGGCGTCTGCTGAACGACAAGTTCGGCCAGAACCTGCCGCACCTCGAGATGCCCGCGCCGGCGGCCACCGACCTGAACAACCCGGCATGCGTGGCGCCGCCCTACGAGAAGGACGAGAAGAAGTTCGAGACTGGGGAGGTGCTCGACGACCCCACGACGATCAACCTTCTCGACTGGAAGCAGACCGCTGCCGACGCCCGCTGGGATGACGCACAGTCGCCGCTGGCCTACACCTCCGGCTGGACCACCACCTGGTCCGGGCAGGACACGGTGGACGGTCAGGTCGTGACCGACGAGGACGAGGGCCGTTGTCAGGTGGGGTCGGCCGAGGATGGAAGCTGCGTGACGACCAACGGCACGCCGCTGACCTCCGACTTCGACGTCTCCTTCTTCGTCAAGGGCGACATGAAGCCGGTGCGGATGTACTGGGTCGAGCTCTACGTGGAGACCGAGGACGGCCAGCAGTACACGGTCCGCCACGACTTCACGACCGATGACATCGTCGCCGATGACAAGGGCACGACCGATGTCGACGACGTCAACGTCATCAAGGACGGTGACGACGGCGAGACCGTGACCGGCGACACCATGGAGGGCAAGCTCGACGGCAGCCAAGCATCGGCCGTCCTCAACCCGATCGACTCCGGATTCACGTACGGCATCGAGGACTTCGAAGGCGCCTACGTCATCGACCGCGACGGTGTGGCCGAAGAGGGCTGGGCCCTGGACTACACGGACAACAAAGGCACAGTCGATGACCCGTCGGACGACGAGACGGCCCTCTTGTTGGCAGACAGCGAAACCCAGCTGATGAAGACGCTGAACCTCGTCGGCACCTGGGGTGCGGGCTTGGGTGGCAGCACCGTCAAGACGTCGAGCGAGCAGTTCACCGTGATGGAGCACGTGCTGTCCTGCTACCAGACGGTTCCCTACACCTTCTGGAAGTCGGAGGACGACTACGAGGACGGCCTCCCGGCAGTTCCGCAGGCATGGGACCCCGAGGTGTGTGACGCCACGAAGCTGCCCAACCCGTTCACACCGGACGCATTCGTTCCACCTGCGCCGCCACTGCCGGTTCTGGGAACCGAAGATGACAGCGACGGCGTGCTGATGCCGACGGAACTGGTGGCCGGCAGCACCTTCACGATCCCCGTTGCGGTCGATGGCACAGGCACCGTCACAGCGTCCTTCGACTGGAACGACGATGGTGACTTCGCCGATGCCTCCGAGGCGCTGGATCCGATCAGGGACGCCCAAGGTCAGCGGCAGTTGTCTGTGGCCGTGCCCAGCGACGCGGTGGTGGGGGTGATCGCGGCCGAGTTCGTGGCGACCGCCGATGACGGGACCGTGGGTGAGAAGGAGACCTACGAGGTCATGATCAAGGCAGCGCCACAACCTCCGGCGCTGGTCAAGGCGAAGGTCGCTCGTACGTCGACCGTCACGGTGAAGGCGATCCGCAACCGCTCCAGGCTGTTCGTCGACGTCAACCCGGACGAAGGCAAGGGCTACTGGATCAAGGTCTACCGCAAGGGTGCCGGCAAGGCGAACGCGGCGACCTGGAGGAAGTCCGGTAAGACGCTGTGGATCACGTCCAAGGACGGGACCCACACGATCGATCTGCCCAAGGGGACCTACCGGGTCAAGGTGCGGGCGAAGTACGGCCTGAAGAGCACCGTGTCGCAGCAGGTGCGACTGGCGCGGTAACCACCACCCACGTCGTGCGGGCCCGTCTGACTCGAGCGGGCCCGCACGATCATGTCCAGCCCGGGCACCCGGCGGCCCTCCGCTTCAGCCCGCGAACGGCGGGTCGTCCTGGTCACACTTCGTGCCGTCGGCGGGCAGCTTGCCGTCGATGAAGTAGCGCGTGACCTTGCGGTTGATGCAGGTGCTCGGGTTCGCCAAGGCGGTGTGCCCGTAGCCGCGCATGATCAGCAGGCGGCTGCGGTCAAGCTCTCGGTGCATCACCCGAGCGCTCGACAGCGGCGTCGCCGGGTCGTAGGTGTTCCCGATCAACAGGATGGGCGCAGCAGTGCGCTTGTTCCAGGGCCCGGTGTACGGGTCGGCGGCCTCGGCACGCCATTCGCTGCAGCCACTGGTCACCCACGTCCAGTACGGTCCGAGCACCCCGTAGCGACGGATGGCGGTGGCGTTGGTGGTCAGCAGCTGCTTGCTCGTCGGGTTCGGGGATTCGCTGCACACGATCCCCAGTTGTTGGCCGGGACCGGCGTACCGTTCGACCGTGCTCTGGGTCTGCGCGATGGGAGTGTCCGTCCAGACGTTCTGCAGTCCCTCAGCCAGGCTCGGCCATACACCGATGAAGTAGATCCCGTTGGCGACCCGCTCCTGCAGGTCGCTGTACGTGATCCCGCCGCGCTTCTCTGTGGGATTCTTGCGCATCTGGCGCGCGAGTTTCTCGAACTTGGCCACGGTCGCCGTGGGGCTGTCAGCGGCGAACGGGCAGATCTCCGCACCTGCGCGCCCGCAGCGCAGGAGGAACTGTTCCAGCGTGGCGTCCGCACCCGCCGCCGAGTCCTGGCGCAGGAAGGTGGGCAGCATCGGGTCCTGGCCCTGTGGCGCCTTCACCCACGGCTGGGGCCGGACGTTGCCGTCCAAGGTCAGCGCGCCGACCCGCTTGGGGAACATGTTGGCGTACGTGGCTCCCAGGAAGGTGCCGTAGGAGATGCCCCAGTAGTTGAGACGACGGTCGCCCACCGCCTTGCGCAGGGCGTCAAGATCGCGGGCGCTGTCCGCTGTGGAGATGTGCTTCAGCAGCGCGGCGTTGCGCTTCAGGCACCGTTTCGCGACACCGCGGTTGACGTCGATCACGGCGCGCTGTTGCGCTGTGCCGACCGGTACCAAGGGCGTGTCGCCGCGGAACCGTGCCTCGGCCGCCGGGCTGTCGAAACACTGCACGGCCGTGCTCTGCCCGACCCCGCGGGGGTCCCAACTCACCAGGTCGAACCGCTCGCGCAGTTCGGCGGGGAAGAACGCCGACATCTGCTGCAACGCCGCAACCCCAGGACCACCCGGCCCGCCCGGGTTGAAGAACAGGGACCCGATCTTGTCGCCGCTTGCGGGTAGGCGGGTGACGGCAAGCCTGATCTGCCGTCCCTGCGGGCGCCCGTGGTTCAGCGGTACCTTCACATCGGCGCACTCGAACCCGGGCGCGTCCGCACACGGTTGCCAGTCGGGGCCTGCGGCCTCACTGACTGCGGACGCGGCCGCGCCCGTCGTGACCATGCCACCGGCGACGAGAGTAAGAGCGCTTCCGGCAACGACTCCACTGATTCGAGACCTCACGTTTCGCATGCCTCACGGTAGGCACGCTCCCGCGGGGGGTGGCCAGTCCAGAGGCCTCCTGCAACGACCACCCGCACGCGCTGTTCACGCGCTGTGACCGGCGCTGATCGAGACACTCCAGCAGCGTCAGTCCCGGTACCCGAAGTCCTGCACCCAGTAGGTGACGGGCCGTGAGAACCCGGGGTCGCGGCGCTGCGCGAACCCAAGACCGATGTGGTCGTATCCGCGCGTCATCAGGTTCTGGCAATGGCCCGGGCTGGCGATCCACGCAGCCATGACCGACGCCACCGTGGGTTGCCCGGACGCGATGTTCTCGCCACCGGCGAAGCCGGCGTATCCGGCTTCGCGCGCCCTCGAGGTCAGCGTGCTTCCGCCAGGTCCCACGTGGGAGAACCACCGACCTTCAGCCATGGCCTCGGCATGCCGATCGGCCGCCCGTGCCAGGCGCCGGTTCCACCGCAGGGGTCCTATCGGCGGCATCCACCGAATCCCGCAGCGGCACCCGCGGGCACGCACCTGATTGACCTTGTCCAGAAGCCTCTCGAGGCGCGGGCCACGATCCTGAGGCGTGGCGCTCGCCGCGGTCGAGGCGGCGAAAGGACTCACGAGTGCCAGGCACAGGATCGGGGCGACTGCACGACGAAGACCGAACATGCACTTGGGATCGGTGTCCCGAGCACCCCGACTGCAGCCCGCCGTGGCGACTGTTCGGATTGCGAACCGAACCCGCGCATCCGGGTGACATCTGACCCGGACGTACGCTTATCACGTGGTGATGGACCCGATCTGCAGCACCTGCGGCACCGACTTCGCCTGCTTCGACGGCGCGATGCAGATCGGCGACGCACAGGGGTGGTTCACGTGTCCGCGACTGTGCACTGTCTGCACACAACCTCTGGATGACGGCGGTGCCGTGATGGAGCACCCAGGCCTCGGTGCTGTCATCCATCTGCGGTGCTGCCCGAGCCCCGAAGAAACCGAACCCCTGGAACTGGTGCTAGGCGGTTGAGGTCTGGTCTTTCACGTTCAGCGCCATCCAGAAGTTGAAGAGTCCGATGAGGATGCAGGCACCGGCAATGAACGCGGATACCCCCGGGCTGTACAGAACCACCGCGGCGATCGCGAAGACCGCCGCCACCAGCCCGTAGGTGATCTGCATGCGCTCGAGCGGTGCTTGAGCCCGCAGCGCCACCCAGCCCACGAGCAGGGCGATGACCACGCAGGCCACCGCGATCCATGCCGGTGCGCCGGTCGCCAGTAGAACGAACCCGCCCACCGCGAACACGAACACGGCCACGGCATACACGGTCTTCTTGCTCTTCTGCTGCTCGTGCGCGTCCATGACCGCACGGTAGAGGCCCACGGACGGGGTTTGTGGGCCCGAAGCCTGCGGCGCTGCCTTTCGGCCCCATATGGTGACGTTCGGTGAGTCTCGGGTAGAACGAACGCGTCCCTACGCCGGTGGGTGGATCTCCCGCTTGAGGATCTTGCCGGTCGGACCCTTGGGCAGACCCTCGTCGAGGAACCACACGATGCGCGGGTACTTGTAGGCAGCGATCCGCTCCTTGACGAACTCCTGGATCTCCTGCGCCGACGCGGTGGCGCCGGGCTTGAGTGTGATGGCCGCGCCGATCTCCTCGCCGTACTCGGGGTCGGGCACACCCACCACCGCGGCCTCGGCGACGGCCGGGTGCTCGTACAGGACTTCCTCCACCTCACGCGGGTACACGTTGTAGCCGCCGCGGATGATCATGTCCTTGGCCCGGTCGACGATGAAGTAGTAGCCGTCCTCGTCCACCTTCGCCAGGTCCCCGGTGCGGAACCAGTCGTCGCGGATCGACTCGGCGGTGGCGTCCGGACGCTGCCAGTAGCCCTTCATCACGTTCGGGCCCTTGATGGCGATCTCGCCGATCTCGCCGGCGGGCACGTCGTTCCACTCGTTGTCGATCAGGCGCATCTCGACGTCGCGGATCGGGGTCCCGATCGAACCGGCCTTGCGCTCGCGGTCGGCGTGGTTGAAGGAGGCGATCGGGCTGGTCTCACTCAACCCGTAGCCCTCAAGAAGGATCGCGTCGAACTCCGACTCGAACCCGCGCAGGATCTCCACCGGAAGCGAGGCCCCACCGGACACACTCACCCGCAGGGTCGAGGTGTCGTAGGCCTTGTGCTCCGGGTGTTGGACCAACGCCACGTACATCGTCGGCACACCCTGCATGATCGTGACCTTGTCGCGCTGCAGCACCTCGAGAGCCTTCGTCGGGTCGAAGCGCGGGATCAGCGTCAGCGTCGCACCGCAGGTCATCG
>WBZL01002639.1_pt1 | contig 17225 bp, 17 predicted proteins | sample 5204291 | NCBI WGS metagenome assembly WBZL01 (sample SAMN12344345, study PRJNA552823) | activated sludge metagenome | biome: Activated sludge suspended growth; feature: Nitrification reactor; material: Wastewater; isolation source: activated sludge from nitrification reactor of wastewater...
CCGCGCGCTGCGGACGGTGGTGCGCAGCGCCGCGGCGATCGAGCCCGAGCAGCTGCTCGAGCTGGGCGACGACGCGCTGGTGGAGGAGACGCGCGTGCGCTTCGACCCCGAGCACGAGCGCGTCGAGGCGGTGAGGGAGACCCGCCATGGGAGCCTGGTCATCGACAGCGCGCCGCTGCGCGAGGTGCCGCCGCGGGCCGCGGCGCTGCTCCACGAGGCTGCGCTGGCCCGCGGCGCGCGGGCGTTCGTGGACGATCCCGCGGCGCTCGACGCATGGCTCGCGCGCGTGGCCTTCCTCGCCGCGCACCACCCGGCCACGCCGCCCCAGACCGAGGCCGACGTGGCGCGCGTGCTGGGCGAGCTGTGCGAGGGTCGGCGCAGCCTCGCCGAGCTGCGCCGCGCCGGGCTGCTCGCCCACCTGCGCACCGCGCTGCCGCCCGAGAGCCAGGGGGCGCTCGAGCGGCTCGCGCCCGAGCACGTCGTGCTACCCGGAGGTCGCCGCCTCGCGGTGCACTACGCGCTCGATCGCCCGCCGTGGGTGGAGTCGCGGCTGCAGGACTTCTTCGGCGCGCTCACGGGCCCCAGCGTGGCGCAAGGCCGCGTGCCGCTGGTGCTGCACCTGCTGGCGCCCAACCATCGCGCCGTGCAGGTCACCACCGATCTCGCGGGGTTCTGGGCGCGCCACTACCCCGAGCTGCGCAACGCGCTGATGCGCCGCTACCCCCGGCACGCGTGGCCCGAGGACCCGGCGCACGCGCCCGCACCCGCGCCGAGCGGCCGTCGCCGCTAGCCGCTCGCGAGCGCGATCGCCCAGCCGAGCAGGGCTGCCGTGAGGCCGAACAGCACGAGCGGCCCCACGAGGCCGCGGCCGCGCGCGGCAGGCCGTGGCGCCGCCGCAGCGGCCGGGGTCGCCGCGGCCGGGCGCGGCACCGGGAGGGGCCGCACCCGCGCGGGCTCGGGGCGCGCCACGATCGATCCGTTGAGCATGTGCGCCTGGAAGCTCGGCAGCTGCACCAGCGCCTCGGGGGTGGCCGTCGGCCGCCCGTGCCCGGCCGGCTGCGCGGGGCCGGTGAGCGCGGTCAGCTCGCACGTGATCGTGCGAATCGTGCGGCCCCAACGCTCGCGCGTGCGACCCGACGGGCGCAGCGCGTCGTGCATGGGGATGGCTCGAAGCTCGTAGCTCATGGTGCTCGTCCTCGGCGAATCGGTCGCTCCAGTCGGGGGCAGCATGCTCGCCAACCACGACCACGGCCACCCAAACCAGCCTCGAATCGGGGCTCGCGAACCAGCATTGCCCTCACACGCACGCGCGCGGCCAACCGCGAGCCGCAGCGGTAAGGCAAGAGACGGCCGCGACCCGGCGGCGCCGCGGCGCGAGCAAGGAGGGCGAGCCAGCGTCCACACTGCACGCTCGGCCGCGCTCGTGGCCGCCCGCGGGTGCCCACGGGGTAGTGCTGATCGAATGGAAATCCTGTACCGATGTCCCGATTGCGATCCCCGGGCGGCGGTGGAAGGCTCGCCGCATGGTCCCTACCGTCGACGTGGCCTCGCGCCTGTGGGAGCAGCTCGAGGGCCTCTCGCGCGGTTTGGACCCCCACCGACCCTCCATCCCCACCGTGCGGGTCACCCTCGACAGCGGGGCCATGCTCGAGGTGTTCCGCGCCGAGCCCGTCGAGGCGGCCATCGCTGCCTGGCGCGTGCGGGGCTTCACCGGCGGTACGCCCATCGTCGCCTCGCACCGCCCCTCGATCCCTCGCTCGGCCACGACCGTGCGCCTGGCCGTGATCCTCGGCACGCGCGACGGCCGGGCGATGGTGACCGAGCGGGTGTCGGGCAGCGCCGACGAGGCGCTCGTGGGCGGCCTGGTGGTGAGCGCCGAGCCCGGCGAGCGCTCGCTCATCGACCTGTCGGAGGCCATCGCGGCCGCCGTGCGGGCGCTGATGGGCGACGCGCCGCAGTAGCCCGGGCGCCCGGCCTAGCGCGCCGGCACCGGGCACCCTTCGGGGCCGCAGGCGTCGGCCGAGCGCGACGACAGGGGCTCGCGCGCCGCGGGGTCGTCCCACGCGAGGGCGAGCGCCTGCTCGAGCAGCGCGGTGGGCTGCGCCCCCGACACGGCATGGCGCCCGCCGAGCACGAAGAACGGCACGCCGGTGATGCCGAGCTCGGCCGCGAGCGCCTCGTCGGCGCGCACCTGGTCGGCGTGGCGCCCCTCGTCGAGCACCGCGCGCGCCTCGTCGCCCGGCAGCCCCGCGTCGACCGCGAGCTCGACGAGCTCGTCGTGATCGGCCACCGAGCGCCCCTCGTGCATGTACGCGAGCATCAGCCGCTCCACCAGCGCGCCCTGCCGGCCGCGCCCGGCCGCCCACGCCAGCAGGCGGTGGGCGTCGAACGTGTTGCCGGGCCGCAGGCGATCGAAGCGGAAGTCGAGGCCGTCGGCCGCCCCCACCGCGACCATGCGATCGATCATGCCCTGGGCCGCGGCGCGCGAGACCCCGTACTTGCGAGCGAGCCGCTCCACCGCGTCGACCCCGGGCGCGAGCGCCCGCGGGGCGGCGGGATCGAGCTCGAACGCGCGCCACACCACCTCGACCGGATGAGGGAAGCGAGCCAGCGCCACCTCGAGGTGGCGCTTGCCCACCCAGCACCACGGGCACGCGATGTCGGACCACACGTCGACGCGAAGGCGGCTCATGGTCGACAGGGTAGCGCATCGGCGCGCGTGCGACCGATGCGCTACCCTGTCGACATGCGCTGGCTCGGGACCTGGGCGTGCTCGTGGGTGCTGCTCGCGGCGGGGTGCAGCGACGACGGCCCGCTGTTCGGCGACGACGACGACACGGGTGCCACCACTGGCAGCAGCACGCCCCCGCCCTCGTTCGACTACTCCACGTGCTCCTCGCCCGCGCTGCACGCCCCGTCGTGCAGCGGCAGCGCGTGCGGCCGCACGCCCGAGGCCGAGGGCTACCTCGCCATCATACTCGACGAGGTCGCCATGGCGGGGTACGCCGGCAACTTCACGCCCACCCGCGCCGAGCACTTCCCCCTGGTCGACGAGCTCGACATCGACTACCAGCTGCACGTGGGGTGGTTTCGCGCCGCGACCACGGTGCACCTCGACGTCCCCGGCACCGAGGAGCTGCTGCGCGACGAGATGGCCGCCCACGTCGCGAGCTGGCAGATCCCCGCCGGCGTGGCCTCGCCCGACGCCATCGCGGCCGCGGTCGAGGGCTGCCACGCGCTGCTCGACTACGACCCGTGCGAGGACAACCAGCCCGACTTCCTCGTGTACGACCGCTACGACTGGGCCGAGCCCGCGTGCGTGTACAAGTCGTCGTACGTGGTGGTCGACGCCCACGATGCGAGCACGCTCGAGTGCGCGGTGGAAGAGCCGCAGCCGTGCGGCTGAGCGCCGCCCCCGGGCTCACCCCACCGGCCCGAAGTCGTCGCACGCCGTCTTGATGACGGCGATCGACTCCTGGAAGATGGGGCCGTAGTCCTCGCACACCGGCCCGATGAAGCCGTAGGTGAACATGCGGGTGAGCTCGAGGATGCGCGGCGCGACCTCGGCCCCCACCACGCCGCCGTTGCACTTGTCGAGCGCGGGGCACATGGTGCCCGCCGCCGCGTCGGGGCCCACGAGCGAGACCACCACGATCTTGTCCTCCTCGCCGCCCTTGACCTCGACGAGGTCCTGGAACCACGAGCCGGGGTCGCCGGGCGAGCCGGGCAGCGGCGTCTGGTCGCAGGCGGTCGCCTCGGTCTCGTGGTCGTCCTCCTCGTCGGTGATGATCACTACCACCAGCAGGGCGTCGTCGCGCACGAAGCCCTCGTTGCAGCCGCCGGGATCGGTCAGCGGGGGGCGCAGCGCGGTCAGCAGCGCCTCCATGGGCCGCTCGTCGCCGTCGCCCGACACCCCCACCCGCGCGGCGCAGTTGAACTTGTCGTCGAGGTTGTCGTTCTCGGTCATGAAGCGCAGGCCCGACGAGTACGGCCCGCACTGCTGGTTGCTCGAGAACTCGCCCCCCGTGCGCGTGACGAGGTTGCCGACCGAGAGCGGCGCGCAGCTCACGTCGAAGATGTAGAGGTCGGTCGTGATGACGCCGATGTTGTAGCCCTCGGTCTCGGCCAGCTCGTTCTGCATGGCCGCGATGAACCCGGGCACCGACGCCGCGAGGTCGAGCTGCTCGTCGGCCATGCTCCCGGAATCGTCGATCACGAACAGGAGGTCGACCTTCTTGCAGCTCTCGTCGCCGGTCTCGATGCCGTCGTCGCCCATCGTGGCCACCTGCGCGTCGAGCTTGGGGGCCGCGGTCTCCGAGCCGCCGTCGGCCGCCGGCCCGCTGCTCGAGCCCGCCTCTGCGGCGGAGGTGCCCGTCGACGTGGTCGCGGCGGCAGGGGGATCCTCGGGCGGCGCGGAGGGGCAGCCGCCAGCGCACGAGACCAGCACCATGCCCAGCATCCCCAGCCTTGCGCGCGCCACGACGATGAGCGTCGTCGGCGGGGCGCCGGGGTGTCAAGCGCCGGCGACCCCGAGCGGGCTCGGCCGCGCCCGCGATCGGCCCGGCGGGGCGCCCCTCACCCTCGGCCCCGCAGGCCGAGCGATCGCTCGAGCACCGGCGGATAGCCGATGAGGTTGGCGATGGCTAGACGAAGCAAGCGAAGCGTGGACGCCGCGGCGCGAATGGTCCTCATGGTGACCGTCCCTATCCGCCCGGACCGCGGCTGGGTTGCGCGCGCGTTCGATTCGCGCGCCCGGGCTCGCCCGGTGCGACGCGCGGCGTCGCCTCGCGCGAGCGCTAGAGGTTCGGTCGGATCCGCAGCCCGATGTTGAAGCTCAGCACCGTCTCGAGCTGGCCGCCGAGCCCGGGGCCGCTGACCTGCTGGCGAACGCCGGCGCCGATGTCCACGCCCACGCCCCCCTCCTTGGGCGGCCGCACGTAGCCGAGGCCGCCGGCCACGTACACGCGATCGTCGGCGCTGCCCTTGCCGCGGCCGTCCCACTGCGTGCCCACGCGCAGCGGCACCGGCCCCACCACGAATTCGGCGCTGCCGCCGTAGAGCAGCCGCGTGTGGTCCTCGAAGTGGTAGGTGCTGAAGTCGTAGACGCCGTCGAAGTTGAGGCTGAAGTCGGGCGTGTGCAGCGGGAACACCGACAGCCCGTGCTCGAACGTGAGCGGGAAGTCCGACACCGGCGAGACCGTGCCCGTGTCCACCGTGCCCGGGGCCGCCCCGGCGTCCGCCAGGTCGAGCTCGCGCTCGGCGGTGAAGGCCGGCGGGTGGTTGCCCACGAGGTTGTTGGCCATCGCCGACACGGCCGCCCAGCCCTTGAGGTTGAGGGTGACGCTGGTGTCGAGCCCGAACGTGCTCAGCCGGTCGTGCGCGTCGTGGGCCACGCCCATCGCGTCGCGGTAGCGCAGGCTCGAGAACTGGTACTTGGGCTTGAGGCCCACCGCCAGCCACCCCTTGACCACCGAGATGCCGAGCGCGCCGAAGGTCTCGTGCGCCACGTGGACCAGCGACAGCTCGCGCTGGAGCGAGGTCTCGCCGTCCTCGGGCACGCGCACCGGATCGTCGGAGGTGAACGACACGGAGGGCGAGCCGCGCATCACCAGGTAGCCCAGGCCCACGGAGATCCGCGGGTTGTTGAGCGAGTCCATCACCACGAACCCGAGCCCGTGTCGCCGGCCCTGCAGCCCCACCTGGTAGATCGGCTCCACCGCGAAGCTCTGCACGAACGGCATGTTCGAGGGGTTGATGAGGGCGGCGTTGGTCCCGAACGAGGACGAGCGCGCCACGCTGCCCAGCGAGAGGTTGCGCGTGCCCTCCACGCCCGGGTGGGCGTGAGCCACCGCTGCCGGCCCCCCGAGCCCCGCCACCATCCCCGCGATCGCCAGCCTTCGCCGCATGCGAGGCCCGAGCCGCTGCAAGCCGCGTGCGCGCGGCCAAGCGACCGGAATCCGCGGGGCCCCGGCGAGGCCCTGCGCGACATCGTGACGCGCCGCCGCGGTCGGCGTGCCATGGCGTCGCGGCGCCTGCCCCACGGGCCGTCGGGCGAGAGGATCGGTCATCGGGCCCGGAGCATACGGCCCCCCCCGATCACGGCCAAAAAAAGCCCGAGCCCACGGCGGCTCGATCCGCCGCACCCGCGCGGGCCCGCCCCCGTGCCCGGCGCAGCCGCGCTCGAGATCGCGTAGAGTCGGGGACGTGCCGGCAACGGACGATCGCTGGGACGTCGTGGTGGTGGGGCTGCGCGACCCGTCCCAGACCGCCGCGCGGATGGCCACGGCCGAGCTCGCCCACTACGCGAGCCTGCCGCCGCAGGACGTCGAGCGCATGCTCGAGGAGGGCGAGGTCCCCGTCATGGAGAACCTCGACCGCGCCGAGGCCGAGCGCGCCGCCTACGAGCTGACCCAGCTCGGCGTCGTGGTCGACCTCCGCCTCGCCATGAACGACAGCGGGGTCTTCCCCGTGTTCAAGCCCGACGCCGAGCGCCAGATCGGCGTCGCGGTGGGCGGGCTCATCGACGACTCGGCCACCCCGCCCACCGTGGGCGCCGCCGTGGGCCTGCCCCAGCTCGAGCCCGACCTCGAGGCTCCCCAGGCGCCGCGCCGTCCCCGGCCCGACTCGCAAGCGAGCCGGTATGCGATGCACCGCGAGCCGGCCAGCCCCGCGACCCACCCCGCGCCCCGCAGCGCGGCCACACCCGCGCCTCGCGACGGCGGCGGCCGACCTCCCCGCGAGGCCGTGCCCACGCCACGGGCCGACGGTGGCACCGGTCGCTCTCGCGCCGCCACCCCCACCCCCGCGCGCGCCCCCACGAGCCCTGCCCGCCCCAAGGACGAGGAGGCCGGCATCGACGCCTTGCTCGGCGACATCGGCCCGGGCCCGAGCGTGGCCGCTCCCGCCCCTGCCCCCGCCCCCAAGCTCCCGCCGCGGCTCCAGCGGGCCGCCGCCCCGCCCGGCCCCGTCGAGGTGGAGATCGACTTCGCCGCCGCGGGCCTCGCCGCGCCCCCCAAGCGCGGGCCCATCCACGCGCCCGCACCCGCTCCCGAGCCGCTCACCGACCGCAGCGCGAGCGCCATGCCTCGCCGCACCCGCGCCGGCCACATGGGGGGCACCGGCGCCTCGGCGGCCGGCCACGCCCGTGATCGCGAGGGCTTGCTCGACGTGCTGCGCGGCGATGCCGTCGCCGCGACGCTCGTGGGCCTGGCCGTGGGCCTGGGCCTCGCGCTCGTGCTCGCGCTCCAGATGCAGCGCAGCGGCACGCGCGACCGCCTCCCACCGCTCGAGGAGGAGCTCGCCGCCGCGCTGTCCGATCCCACCGGCGCGGGCAAGCACCGCGATCCCGGCGTCATCGAGGCCGAGATCGACGGCGCCCTGGGCGACATCCAGCGCTCGTTCCTCTTGTGGTGGCTCGTGCCCGGGATCGGCGTGGGCGTGTTGCTGTCGCGGCTGCGCGGCTCGGGCTAGAAGGGCAGCGCGCACGCCCCCACGTGCTCGAGCCCCGGCGTGGCCTCGCCGCCCTGCCACCACGAGACGCACTCCTGCCCCGGCAGGCACGGCACCGGCCCCTCGTTCACGTCGCAGAAGGGCGAGCAGCAGCCCACCGCCACCCCGGGATCGCACCCCGGCACGAGCATCGCATCGGCACAGAAGAGGCCGGGGTCGCACACGTTGAGGAACTCGCACGGGTCGCCCGCCGCCCCCATGTCGCCCGACGCATCGGTCACGCACGAGAACGTGCTCTGCTGCGGCACGCACACCAGCCCCTCGGCGCACTCGTCGAGCAGCGGATCACACGACGGCAAGCACAGCGCCAGCACGCCCTCGCTGGACAACGAGCACCACGCGGCCGGATCCTCGCACATCGGGTCCGCCTCGCTGCCCGTGCACAGCGCCACGCACGTGCCCTCGAGCGTCTCGGGGTCGACGTAGAAGCACATCGACCCCAGCGCGCACGTGTCGATGCCGCTCACCCCGCTGCCCTCCACCTCGCACGGGTCTCCCGGAGCGCCGGCGCCGTCGACGATCGGCGAGCAGCGCGTGGCGTTCCACGCGTTGCCGCCGTCGTTCGCCCACGGCATGCACTTCTCGCCGCGCGGGCAGTCCTGCGCCCAGATGTCGCACTCGATCGGGTTGAAGCCGTCGTCCCAGCCCGCCTCGTCGAAGATCGAATTCGAGTCCGCCCAGGTGGTCGAGTCGCCAGGCGGCGGACCGTCGGTGGTCATCATGGGCGGCGGCGGCGGGCTCGTCGTGCCCGGCGGCGCCGTGGTCGTGCCAGGAGGCGCCGTGGTCGTGGGCTCGCCCTCGCTGCCCGTGCCGGTCTCGGTGTCCCCGGGCAGCACCAGCGGCCCGCAGGCCACCAGCCACGTCGTCATCACAACCGCTGGGATCGTCGTCGTTCGCATGGCTCGTGTCCTCGCGGCTCGCACGCGGGTCTCTCAGAGGGGCACCCCACAGACCCCATAGTCCTCGGTGCCGGGGGGTGCGAAGCGGGGCTCGTACCAGGGCAAGCACTCCTGCCCTGGCAGGCACGGCAGCGCGCCCTCCGACACGCTGCAGAAGGAGGTGCAGCACCCGCCCGTCTCGCACCCGGGCACGAGCTCCGGGTCTTGGCACGTCACCCCCGGGTCGCACTCGTTGATGTACGCGCACCCGTCACCCGGAGCCCCCGCGTCGCCCGACTCATCGAGCGCGCACAGGAAGCCATCGGCGATGGGGATGCACGTCTGCCCGTCTTCGCAGTCCTGCAGCAGCGGGTCGCAGCCGGGCAGGCACAGCGCGATCGAGCCCTCGCCATTCATCACGCACGACGTGTTCGCGGGCTCGCACATCGGGGCCTCGACCGAGCCGACGCACAGCGCCACGCACTGCCCCTCGAGGGTGACCGGGTCCACGTAGTAGCACATCGCGCCCGCCCCACAGCTGTCGAGGCCGCTCACCGGGCTGCCCTCCACCACGCACGGCTCGCCCACCGCGGCGGGGTCTTCGGCGATCGGCGAGCAGCGCAGCGCGTTCCAGCCGCGGCCGCCGTCGTTCGACCACGGCACGCACTTCTCCCCCCGCGGGCAATCCTGCAGCCACAGGTCGCACTCGTCGCCTGGCGGGACGTCGCCCTCCACGATGAACGGTATCGACGTGCTGCCCGGGTCGTCCCCGGTGGTCGTGTCGTCGCCCGGCTCTGGCCCCACCGTGGTCATCGGCGGCGCCGTGGTCTCGGACGGCGGCGGCAGGGTGGTGCCCGGCGCCGTCGTGCCCGGGCCCGAGGACGCCTCGTCGCCCGTGCTCGACCCCTCATCGCCTTCGGACAGCACGAGGGGACCGCAGCCCACCTGCCCCAAGATCCACACGAGAGCCCATCGCCGGTGCATGAGCCCACTCTATCAATTTTTAGTGAGCAAAGATAGTTTTGTTAGCAATAATTCGCCAGCACGGTCGACCTCACTCCGTGGCCACGGGAAGCGCGCGCCGCCGCGCCTTGGCCTCGCGGCTCAGCAACCGGCGGTACGCCACGATCGGTGCGTCGGACGGCACCAGCATCTCCCGCACGTCGGGCAGGGGCCGCGGCGGCATCGAGCCCTCCACCACCCTGCGGTCCTGGCCCAGGATCACGCGGTTGGCCAGGCTCATCACCACGCACGCCAGCCACGACAGCCCCGGCACGGTGATCGCCCGCTGGTAGAGCCGCGCGTAGATCTCGGTGTGCCCCTCGTCCACCGGCACGAACGCCAGGAGGTTGCCCACGGTCGGCCCGAGCGGCAGGACCCAGGCGTTGGGCGCGAGGAATTCCAGGGCGGCCGTCGGCCGCCCGCTCGCCGCCGCGCGGTCGTCTTCGGCCCAGGCCCGGATGCGGTCGCCGTCGACCTCGGCGTGCACCGTCATCTTGGTCTTGGGGATGCGGGCGCCGATGGTGTTGCCGTGCACGAACGGCAGGTGCGTGAAGTCGAGCTGGTTCTCGATGCAGCGCACGTAGTTGGTGCTCCACACCACCGAGAACGTGCGCGTGGCGTCGGTGGGCCGCACCTGCTCGAAGTACTCGATCTCGGGGTACTGCGCGCGCGGCCGGCCGCGCCACTGCCACACCCACCCGAACGCCTCGCGCAGCTCGAGCGCAGCGCCGCGGTAGCGCGACACCAGCCCTGTCGCGTCGCCCTCGCACGGCATGCGCACGCACTGCCCGCGGCCGTCGAACGCGAACCCGTGGAACGGGCACTCGATGACGCCTTCGCGCACCCTGCCGCGGTGCAGCGGCGCCCCGCGGTGCGGGCAGCGATCGGGCATCCCCACCACCCGACCCTCGGCGTCGCGCCACAGCACCAGCGCCTCGCCGAAGCGCCGCAGCACCCGCGGCCGACCGCGGCGCACCTGGTCGGCATCGGCGATCACGTACCAGCGGTCCTGGAGGTCCTCGTACATCGGCTCGCTCGCGGATGTCTTTGAACGACGGCCCTTCGATCGGCAAGCCTCGCGGTCGTACGGGCCCGTGGCGCCTCGCGCTACACCAGCAGCGCCCGGCCGAGCTTCTCGGCGTCGGCCTCGGTGGGGGCGAGCTTGCCGGGCACGGCGCGGCCGCGCTGCACTGCGGGGCGCTGGCCCACCAGATCGAGCCAGCGCGCGAGGTGGGGCAGGCCCTCGATCGACACGCCCGACCACGGGTGGGTGCTCACCCAGGCCCAGTTGGCGATGTCGGCGATGGAGTAGTCGCCCGCGAGGTGCTCGTGGTGCGCGAGCTGGCCGTCGAGCACCTCGAACAGGCGCCGCACCTCCCGCTGGTAGCGATCGATGGCGAACGGGATCTTCTCGGGCGCGTAGCGGAAGAACACGTTGGCCTGCCCCATCATGGGGCCGATGCCGCCCATCTGGAACATGAGCCACTGGAGCACCCGCGAGCGTCCCCTGGCGTCGGTGGGCAGGAGCATCCCCGCCTTCTCGGCCAGGTAGATCAAGATCGCGCCCGACTCGAACACCGCGAGGTCGCCCTCGTCGCGATCGACGATGGCAGGGATGCGCCCGTTGGGGTTGATGGCGAGGAAGGCGGGCTGCTTCTGATCGCCGGCCTGCAGGTCGATCTTGCGCACCGCGTAGGGCAGCCCGAGCTCCTCGAGCGCGATGGAGGCCTTCCAGCCGTTGGGCGTCGCTGCGGTGTAGAGGTCGATCATCGGCCAGCTCACCATACCAGAGCCCCGGTGGGGCTTGCATCACTCGGGTGGAGGCTGGGATGCTCCCGCCAAGGTTTCCCGGAGGCACGATGGCGATAGAGCTCAAGGTCCGCGACATGCACACCGGCAACGCGAGGGTGACTGCCTTCGAGACCGTGGACGAGGCCGAGGCGTGGCTGCGCGCGCGCCCGGCCTTCACCGAGGTGCTCGGCCCCTCGCGACCCGGCGCCATCGCCCCCGCCGACGAGCAGCGCCTGCGCGCGGCCATGCGCCCGCTCGACGACGAGGAGCGCAAGGCCGAGGCCGAGCAAGACGCGCGCAATGCCGAGGTGATCCGCAAGGCGCTCGCCGGCGAGGAGGAGCGCATGCGCAAGGAGATCGAGGCGCGCCGCGAGCAGAACCGCACCGCCGACCCCAACCGCCCCATGATGGTGAGCTGGGAGCGCGGCAAGGGCCTCTACAACTCCGACCCCGCCGACGATCGCAAGCCCACCCAGGCCATCCACGACGCGCTGAAGGCCTGGGTGGCCGAGCGCGACACCTGGGTGCACCCCCGCGGGCAGTACATCATCAGCGCACAGGTGGTGGTGTGGCCGGGCCCGCTGCCCCCCGGCACCGACGAGGACGAGCGCGTGCAGATGGGCGGCAAGTTCGAGGTGCTCTACGGCACGCCGCCCGAGCTCAACTGACGGCCGCCCCACCGAGCCCTCGTGGTAGGCTCGGTGCCCGGCATGGTCCCCGCCATCAAGCGCTACATGCGGCCGCCGCCGCAGTACGTCCACGACTGGTTCTCGCCGCTGCGCTCGAGCGACGTGGTGCCCGGCAAGATCACCAGCTTCACCTTCATGGGGCACGAGCTGGTCGCGTTTCGCGACGCGGCCGGCAAGGTGGTCGTGCTCGACGCCACCTGCCCGCACTTCGGGGCCCACCGCGGCGTGGGCGGCCAGGTGATCGACGGCTGCCTGCGCTGCCCGTTCCACGGCCTCCACTTCGACGGCCACGGCCAGTGCGTCAAGGGTGACTTCGTCAAGGAGCCGCGGCACCTGCGGCACATCAAGTCGGTGCCGTGGACGGTGCACGAGGCGGCCGCGTCGATCTTCGTGTGGTACGGCCCCGATCGCCAGCACCCCGCCCGGCCCCTGCGCTTCGCCGAGCCCGGGTTCTTCGACGGCTGGAGCCCGCCGGTCACCAACGCCGGGCGGCCCCTGGCGCCCACCAACGTCTTCTTCCCCACCGAGAACATCATCGACATCCAGCACTTCTACGCCGTGCACCACTGGGCGCTGCACTCGGTGGAGAAGGAGCCGGGCGAGGACCAGGACGGCGCGTTCTCGGCGGTGATGAACATGACGTGGACCGCGGGCGCCCAGAGCCCCCACGCGCTCGTGCGACGGCTCGGGAGGGCCTACTCGAGCAAGTTCCACTTCGACATCCGCATCCTCGGGCCCGGCATGGCGATCTCGATCTCCACGCTCACCCCCGAGCAGGGCAGCCTGCAGCTGATGAACATCATCCTCATCACGCCCACGAGCCCCACCGACTGCCACATCCGCGTGGTCAGCTCGGTGCGCCGCACCGTGGAGCGCCCGCTCAACCGCCTCGCGCGGCGCGTGCTGGGCGTGGGCCTCGAGGAGGCCCTGTCGCGCGTGTTCCTGACCATCGCCACCAAGGACTTCGACGGCGACGAGATGATCTGGACCCACCGCCGCTTCCTGCACAACCCCAAGCCCCTGCCCGACGACGGCCCGATCATCGCCTACCGCAAGTGGTGCGAGCGCTTCTGGCCGCCCGAGCACGAGCCCGACGCCGCCCCGGCCGTCGCGCAGTAGCGCGGCGCGTCTCGGGTAGAGCGCCCATCGCCTCACCGCAGCGCGTGGGCCAGGAGCCAGCGTCCGCCGAGCACCAGGAGGCCGCGCCCGACCGCCATTGCTCGAGGTGCGCGACCGCATGGTCGCTTGACACGCCAGGATCCTGCCCGTAGCTTGAGCTGCAACATCCTCTTCGAGGAAGGTGCTGGGCCCTCGGTCGACGCTCACCGGTTCGCAGACGCTCTCCGTCCTTGGCATGGCCCCACGGGTCTGGCCGGGGTCGATGCCCGTCTCGCCCGATCGTCGGCCCCCGCGAGGGAGGCCCAGCCCACGCATGCTGCGGGGTCGTAGGAGTAGCTGCCTATGCCGGGACGGCCTCCCGGAGACGTGAGTGCAATTCTCACCCCCGCTCCCATTCCTGGGTGACGCGCGCGTGCGGCCGCTCGCCGCGTGACGTCGCCGACCTCGTCGCGCTCAAGCGAGCCGCGCCCACCGGGGCGGCGGCGCGCCGCGGCGCGGCCCCAACCACGCGCGATCGTGCGATCGCGAGCAAGGGAGCGCAGCCATGAGCTGGGCCGATCCGTACATCGAGCGCCTGCAACGCGGGCAGACCGTCCAATTCCGACCTCGCGGGCACTCCATGCGGGGTCGCATCGAGAGCGGGCAGCGGGTGACCGTGGTGCCCGACCACGCGCGCGAGCCCGAGGTGGGCGACGCCGTGCTGTGCCGCGTGCACGGGCGGTGCTTGCTCCACCTCGTCAAGGCGGTGCAGGGCCACGGCCCCGCGCGCCGCTACCTCATCGGCAACAACCGCGGCGGCACCAACGGGTGGATCCCGCGCCGCCACGTCTACGGCCGCTGCGTGGCCGTGGAGGACTGACGACATGAGCACGACCAACGACGACGCCTTCCCCGACGATCGCCTCATCGATCGCCCCCCGATCCTCCACACCTCGCCCTCGGGGCGCTTCCGCCTCGAGGTGCGGGCCTACGCGACCACGCCCAATTGCTGGTGCCACAGCCGCGGCACGGTGGTGCGCGTGGCCGACGGCGCGGTGGTGGCCGACGTGGGCCGCAACTACTCGGCGTTCCACCACTCGTTCGTCACCAAGGGCGGCCGCGAGCTGCTCGTCACGGGCCGCTCGACCATGGGCCAGACCATCGTCGACCTCGACCGCGGGCTCGAGTGGAACGACCCCAAGCACCCGGACGGCTACGACGGCCACGAATTCTGCTGGGCCGCGAGCGTGCTGTCGCCCGACGGGCGCACGCTGCTGGTCGACGGCTGCCACTGGGCGTGCCCCTACGAGTACCGCTTCTTCGACCTCACCGACCCCGCCGCGGGCTGGCCGGCGCTGCCGATCCGCGACGCGGCGGGCAACGATGCCTCGCTCGAGGCCGAGGATCGCATGCCGCCGGAGCTGCGCGAGGACGGCACGATCGTGTGCTACGAGAGCGCCCGCCGCTTCGTGCCGCTCGCGCGCGTCGAGCACGACATCGACCGGGCCCTGCGCGCCACCGTCGACGAGGCGGAGTGGAAGGACCCGGCCCGCTGGGAGACGGTGGTCGAGCGCCGCGTGACGCTGGTGCGGGAGCCCGATCACATGCGCATCGTCGAGGACTGGCGCAGCGAGGACCGCCTGCGCCGCGATCGCGAGCAGGCCGAGCGCGACGCGATCGAAGACGCGATGCACGAGGCCTGGATCGCCCGCTGCACCGCGCTGCCGCTGGTCCGGGCGGCCCTCGCGGCGCACTACCTCGAGGGCGCCCTGTGGATCTCCACGCCCCTGGGCGACCGCGCCGGCCAGCCCGGCACGCTGACGCTGCACGTCGAGACCTCCCGCCCGGGCACCACCGCGCGGGTGAGCTTCGGCGTGGACGAGGGGCCGCTCGACGTGGAGCTCGGCCGCACCGGTCGCGACGGCGGCTGGGAGCACGAGCGCCACGCGCTGCCTCGCGACGAGGCCGGCGCCGGGCAGGCTGCGGCCGCCATCAAGCGCTGGCTCGAGCCGTAGCCCGGCCGGGCGCGCTGCGCGGGCTACGGCGCGGTGCAGCCCACGTAGAGGTCGATCCAGGCCTTGAAGTCCTGGTAGGCGCCGTCCTCGGTGTCGAAGAACTTGGCGTCGCCCTCGTGCTCCACGCCGCCGGCCTCGACGGCGAGCGGCTTGAGCAGCAGGAGGCTCTCGGCCGGGCGCTCGCGATCGACCAGGCCGCGCTCGAGCACGTTGCGCATGGTGGCCAGCGAGCCCGAGGCACAGTCGGCGTCGACGATGAAGCGGGGCGCGTTCTCGGGATCGCCGGGCCGCGAGTCGAAGTGGCAGGGGCTGCAGCGGCCGCGCCAGCTGTAGACGAGCTCGCCGAACGCACGCTCGATGGTCACGTCGCTGCAATCACCCGGGTCGTCGAAGCCCCGCGGGGGCTGGTCGTGGCGCGAGTCGGGGGTCTCGCAGACCCCCACCTGGGCTGCCGTGCCGCAGGGGTCGTCGAACCGGGGGCACGCGAACGCGCCGCACTCGGCCTGGTGCTCGATCCACTCGAGCATGCCGTCGTGCTCCTCTTGCAGCACGTCGGCCGTGATGAGGGGGCTGTCGGGGCTCGAGCGCAGGATCCAGTCGAGCACCTTGCTGTCCTCGGGCGACGCGAGGTCGACGATGCCCGCGTCGACCATGCACGCCATGGTGCGGCACTCGTCGCCGTCGGGGCTGTAGAGGCCGAGGTCGACGCCCGCGAGGTGGCACTCGTTGCAGGCCGAGCGGCTGTCGTCGACCAGGAGCGGCGCGATGCGGCGCTCGAAGAGGGTGAGGCGCTCCTCGTCCTTGCAGACCTCCGGCTCGACCGGGGCCGGGTCCTCGCACGCCGCGAGGACGAGGCCCAGGAGCGAGCCGGCCGCGAGCACGAGGGGGAGCCGAAGAGAGGTCACGCTTCCTCGCGTAGCACGCGGTGCGCACTGCCGTAAAGCGCAAGCATCGACGAGGATGCGAGCGACGCTGCCGCTCCCCGAGCCCCCCGATCCGGTGGAGGCTTCCGTTCCACCCGAGCCCACCACGCCGCCCGCGTCGGTGCATGCCGCCCCCCCGAGCCCTGCCCACAGCACCACGAGCCTCCGCCAAGCCATCATTCGCATGCGCGCGAATCTAGGCGACCCGTGCGCTGGATGGCCAATGAAAACCACATTCGAAACCGCGGCGCATGACGCTACGTCAGCTCGTCACGCGACGCCGATGCATCGACGCGCTCACCCCCTCCGCGCGAAGGTCTGCGCGGCGTGCCACTGCCGCCACTTGCGATCGGTGCCCATGAGCCGATCCCACACCCCGAAGAACGAGCCGAGGCAGCCCTTGGCGGCGTAGAGGTGGTGGAAGGCATGACGGCTGGCGATGCGCGTGAACGCGTAGCCGCTGTGGGCCTCGACCGTCTCGAGCACGCGAACGAAGACCCACAGCCCGAACGTGAGCAGGTGGGTGCCGAGCACGATCGCCGGCAGCATGAACGAGGCGAGGTTGACGGCCGACTCGACGGGATGGGCATACTCGGACGCGTAGCCGCGCACGTACCGGAACGCGTGGTGCCTGCCGTGGATGGCCTTGTACAGGCGCGGCACGTGCAGGGCGCGGTGGCTCCAATAGAAGAGCGTGTCTTGCAGCAGCATGCACGCGACGAGCTGCCACGCTACCTCCCACGCGCCGGGCAGCGGCGCGCCCGAGCGGCCGCCCATCGCCGCCCACGCGGGGAAGAGGACGAATGCGGTGATCGGCAGCAAGAGCACGTGCCCGCGCAGCACCTCGACCACTGCGCGCCGCTGGAGCGCCGGCGGGGGCGCCTTGCCCTCGGCCACCTGGAACCGGCGCGCCACGCCCAGGCGCAGCAGCAGCGCGAACAGCCCCCAGGCCGCGAAGAACGCGACCTCGTGCAGGCCCCAGACGACCCCCGTGAAGAGCCATCGCTCGCCCATCGCACCCAGCATCGCACCCGCGGCCGAGCGTGGCCACCGGCCGCCGCCACGGCGCGGCCGCGCCTACGGTACGCTGCTCGGGTGATCGAGCGAGTCGTGCTCATCAAGCTCAAGCCCGCCCACGCCACGCCCGAGCAGCGGGCCGCGATCGCAGAGGCCACGTCGACCATGCTCCCCAGGGCCGAGGGCGTGCGGGCCCTGCGGATCGGCACCCCCGCCGACGGCCGCACGCGACGGGACTGGGACCTCTGCCTGCAGGTGGTGCTCGACGACGTGGAGGCGGTGGAGCGCTACCGGGTGGACCCG
>WBZL01002640.1_pt1 | contig 17224 bp, 13 predicted proteins | sample 5204291 | NCBI WGS metagenome assembly WBZL01 (sample SAMN12344345, study PRJNA552823) | activated sludge metagenome | biome: Activated sludge suspended growth; feature: Nitrification reactor; material: Wastewater; isolation source: activated sludge from nitrification reactor of wastewater...
GTCTTAGCTCTCTTGGTCGGTCGCTCTTGCTGTTGCTGCGGTTGTAGCATCGTGTCGTCCTGCTCCTTTAGGTGCGGCGCGATATCGGTTACGGCCATCATCTGAAGGCTGTTGTCAGTCTTGACTTTGGGGAAGTGGTGGTTCTCTGGCGCGCTTGCGTCGTGTTGCTTAGTATGAGCCGGTGTCTGCGATTTAGCCTGCTTCTGCGTGTTTCCTACAGGCTTTCCGTAGGCCTTCGATTGAGCCTCCTTCCATGTCATAGCCTCTCCTTTAGCCTTTGCCTCTCTGTAGATTTTTGATGCTCTTTTAGACAAATCGCTGATGCTCCTACCTGATCCTCCAGAGGAAGAGTTTGAGCCAGCCATCGGCGGAGCCTTCCGCTTGCGGTACACCTTATGCTCGGCGTATCCGAGCTCGTGGAGGAACTTGTTGACCTCCTTAATAGAGGGCGCTGGTCTTCCTTTCTTCCAGCGAAGCGTTTTGGAGGGTCCATTAGCGTCCATACGCTTCGAAGCTAAAATTTTCTGTACAATGATTTCTGGGGGTGCTTTATTAATTTGAACTGGCTTCTCCTTCGTCCTCGCTCTTGTTGTCCATGGGTACTTGGTTTGATATGGTTATCTCCCTCCTAGATTCCTCTGCCACAACCTTACCCCCACACAATCCACAGCAAGAGTTGATAACAAATTTAGTATCCCCCTTAACCATAAGCAGCTTAAAAAAGTATTTAATGATCCTCTCCACCACCAATATGGCGGCAATGGCAAGGTTGGCCCACAACGGGGTCAATACTGCCGGGTCGGTATCCATGTTTCTCGCAAACGGCAAGGGTCGTGAGTCCGGCAGCTGCGTCCGGTCCGGTCGGTGTCTGGAGAGAAATAAAATCGCTGGAGGCTCGTTCGGAAAGTCGCAGTCGTCTTATAGTTCTGGTTATAGCTTTTATTCTCTTTTCATTATCGCGCTTTGCGGCTCTCCTTTCCTGCCTACTTGGCTTCTTGTCGGGTAGGTCTGATACAGTACGAGTCGTAGGGGGCACGACCTTGATTATCTCGGACACGAAGCCCTCCCTACCGGGAATCGTGCGAAAGGTAGGAGCGTACTTGTGAAAGGCTTCCGTGTTGTTCGAGTCCATCCAGAGGTAGAAATAAAAATGTTTTTTTGCTTCGAATTTAGTGCAATAAAATTCGACCAGGCGAGATGTTCGGCGGCTTGGCTGAAGCGCTTTCATTGGCCAACAGCGCCAAGGAGGCATGGCAGAATACCACAGAGGCCAACGACAAGATGTTCGAGGACATACCTTACGAGCCTACATATAGGTTCAAGCCGATACCAAAGCTCATATACGTGAGATGGGCTGACGCCTTCCAGAAGGCCTCCGGAAACCTTCAATACTTTGATTTCAAGGTGCGGCTCCCAGAGCTGATTGAGAACTACAACGAGCTGTCCCTTGTTTCTTTTGGTATCAACTGGACATTCGTAACCACAGTACCTACAAATTGGATGATCATGGTATCCGAACTTCAGGCTTCGCAAATGGATTCTACCATAATCACGAGCACCGCAGTTTCTCCGACTTGGATAGTTCCGGCTTCTACTCGTTCCCAAAATGCTACCCCACAATCGGTGGTCGAGTTTCAAAACACGGAATACAAGGATAGACCATACGCTACAAGCATCAGGGGTAGGACCCTAAACGAGCTTAGTTTCAGAATCGGTGGAGACGACCTTCAACTTGTTGTTTCCGGGGGAGCAGGGACTGGCTCGTACTACTGCAACATGGTCATGTACGCTCAATAAAGATTTATTAGTTGTTGTAAAATGGTATCTTGAACCTAGACGCGCTGTTGTTTAGGTAAACCACTAGGTAACCTTGAGGCTTGGCTGGAAGGGCGGATGCAGCTCCAGCAGCAGCAGTAGTTGTAGTTAACAAATTGCCTGGTGAAGAACCTCCCAAATGTAACGTGTTTGCCTCCTTAGCGTTGCAAGCGTTCCCTAGCACTATAGCACCAGCGAAAGTTCCTCCGTTGCAACCGTTACCCAGTAACAACTGATTGCTTGCGCTCGAAGTTGTAAACGCCCCAAGTATGTTCGTCGAAAGCCTTCCAGTACCGTTTATCCCAGACTGCGAACCAACAACGACGCAACCACCCAATGTGGAAGGCGATGTAAAGCCAGAGTTAACGTCTTCCGTTAGAGCTCCTATTAGAACGTTTTGCCCTTGTCCTCCAACCTTGGCTTCCGTAAGCGTCGTTCCGCATTGCCAACCCATAATAACGTCAAACTGCCCATTGTTGTTCACCGAACCAGCCCTATCGCCTATTATGACTTGGTTCTGCGAGCCGGATGCTGTTTGTATTGCCGTCCCTATAAATGTGCTGTCTGCAGAAGCTCCCACGTTGTTACCCTGCCCGATGATGTTGACAGTCCCTCCGCCAGTTGATGTGGAACCAGCACCAACTATAACTGAATTGCTGGAGGTGGAGCCAGCAGAGGAAGCAGACCCGACCACGGTGTTGCTCGAACCAGTCTGACCTGATCCCGCGCTGTAACCCAGCCATACATTGTTCGTTCCGACGTTAAAGAGCGGCGTAGAAAGTCCCCAAGCTGTGTTTGAGTTGGTGGTGTAGCCGGTTCCGAAGATGGCGTTGAAGTCGGTGTTGGTCCAGTTTCCTGCTTGGTAGGAGAGGACGTTGTTGGTGGCCGGGTTGTTGATGAAAACGTTCGACAGGAACAGTCCTTGTAGGTCTCCTCCTGTTGCATTCATGTCCTGTCTGTTGTAGAAGTAGAAGAAAAAATTTTGTTCTTTCGCAAACGAAATCGCGAGATGACAACCGAAGGCAACGCCAACGCGGCCAACGTGTTCATACAGGACCCTGCGCTTTTCGATGTACTCACTTGGACTGGGAGCAATTGGACAAACTACCCGTCGTCGGGGCTCATACCGGGTTACGCGACGGTATCGAACACTGGGTTTGGATTATCTATACCAGCCTCGGATGTGGGAACCAACAACGTATGGTTGGGGTATCAGGCCGGAGGCGCTACCGTTTCTACGGGAAACAATAATGTTGTACTAGGAGCCGCTGCTTCTCTCGGTTTATCTACAACCAGCCAGAACGTGGTGATAGGATCTCTTGCTAGTAACACATCGGGAAGCGATGCTCAAACGGTTATTGGCTACGATGCTACAAATGAGAGCACTGGAAATCAGGATATCGTAATTGGAGCTTACGCAAAACTTACGGGGCAAGTCGGACCGGCAAACACCGCATCAACGGTTCTTATAGGTTCTGGATCTCAACACCAAGGCGCTGGACAAACGGTTATCGTGGGCTCTAATAGTGGATACCTCAGCAACACCGATGCGGACAACGTCTACGTCGGATACAGAGTCGGTCAAAAGGTTGCTGGATCTGCAACCGTACTAGGAGGAAACACTCTTGTAGGTTCTCGCGTGGACGGCGTTACGGGTCTTTTTCCTCAGCTATCACGAACATCCGCTTTCGGAGCGTACACCCAACTCGGTAGCAGTCTACAAACTTATACGACCGTGTGTGGAGCCAGCAACAACGTGTTATCCGACAGGACTTGCCTCCTAGGCGCAAATACGAGCGTGGCTGGTACCACACCGGCATGCGTAGTATTGGGTAACGGCTTGACAGTGACAGAAAGCAACACTTTCTGGTTGGGCGGTTTCGATTCAGTATGGGGTACAGGCGATTCTCTGAAGGTTCAAACAGCTTGCGGAGTCGGTTCTGCTACGGGATTGCCAGGACCGCCTCAGGGATACGTAAAAACCTACATAAACGGTTCGGGTCCTTACGTGATACCATTTTGGCCTGCCTAATAAAAAGTATTTTATTGAGTGTTGCTGTGAATTACAGCGCAAAGGTGTTTGGTGGTCTGCGTCAGCTCCTCGTAGAGTTTGATCGCATCCTCCATGGTGGGTCCGAGATCCTCCATCACCAACCCCATATGCATGAGAACGTTGTCCACTAGCTTGTTATGAAGTCCGGCCATGTGAAGAAGATAGACGGTCATGTTGCTGAGCTGGGACAACCAATCCTCCGGAGTCAACTTGGACTGAATCTCCATAAGGTTAGTTATCCTCTCAGCCCTATCCTTGTTCTCGGGGGCGAGGCGGTTCAGAACCGCAGTGGCGTGTTCCGCTACGCTGTCCTTGAACTTTTCCATGATGTCGAGTAGTCCTTCCCTGCTGTCCGCCGTCATATCTCTTATGCGCTTCAAGTCGGATGGCCCCCCCTCGCTCTTCGGAAGTACGGGAGCCTTATGCCCGTCCGCAGCCTGCCCCTTGTCGCCTGTGTCTTCGGGGTCCCTTTTCCTCTTCTTAGGCGGAGCGGTTTGAGGTTCGTCCTGACCCAAAGTGGCGTTGGAAGGGTCCTCCTCTACGGTGGGAAGCTCCTCGGTGGCTTCCTTCTGCTGCTGCTGCTGATCTGCGGCCTGTTGCTCCTCCATGGTGAAAAAATTGTAATGGCAGGTTTTTCCGGAATCGGTTTTTATTCAGTGCGGCTTCCAACCGCTAGCGAATACGGCTCTGGCTTGTCGAACGGCCTTGTTCCTGGCTGCGATCTTCTTGCGCGGCGATCCGAACGTGTACTTCTTTCCCCTCTTGCCCCACTGCACGTAGCGAAGGCGCTTTCCTCCCGAAGCCTTGACGGTACCGTAACGAAGAGGCATGACCTTTTACTTGTTTTTTATTTGGCTGACCAACTGCAAATACTTTTGCGCGACAGGGTTCTCTATGTACGGGTGTAGCTTGCTAAGACTGGCAAGGCTTCCGTGCGCCTCGTGAACGTTCTGGTTAAACGGATTTCGCTTACCCTTCCTAGGCTTCTTCCTGGTCCTTTTTGGCTTATCTTCGATATCGTCGCTTTCAGAGGTCTCCCTCTCCTTGCGTTTCCTGCTCTGATTGTCTTTCCTCCCTTTCCTGCTCTTCTCCTGCTTCTCTGTCACCTTCTGTCCATACTCCAGACGGAACTCTGGAATGACTGCGGGAGCCCGTACTATCCTCCACGGTCTGTCGTTGGCCTTGTCCTTCCAGCAGCAGTTATGAAGCTCCGGTGGCGTCGTGTTGGCGTTCAACCACGCGTGGAATGTCTTGTAGTCTGGAAATTCCACCCCGTATGCCTCGTAAGCTGCCTCTATCGACCTCTTCGAGTCCATCTTGAAGAGGCCCACATCGGTGGCGCATTCCCTGCAGGTCGTGCACACCTTGTTGATGTACTGTGACGCTATCGCCACGAACACGTTGTAGTGGCGGAACATCGTCACAAGGTCTATGAACACCGGGTCCTCCCACATCGCTTTCTCCGAAATGTTGTCGTCGAAGATCACGAACGCCAACGGCCTGCATTCGTCCGGGAACCCTGCTTGTTTGTTTAGTAGGGCTTGCAGCTTGGCAGGGTCCCACCTCATGTGCTTAAAGTTGTAATACTTTGCCTTGTCCTCGGGGGTTCCCTTGAAGTCGGGAACGTAGTCCAAGTTACCAGCCCTGAAGGCCGTTCTGGAGAAGCATATGCCGTAGCTGAAAAGGTGCCGGTACCGGTAGAAGATGTACCGTAGCATGTGGGACTTTCCTCCAGCCGGTTTGCTGTTGAGGAGAAGCACGCCGGGAAGGTTGATCTCGAAAGGGGTCGTGCATTCCGAAGGTCTTTCCGGGACACCCGTTCCGGTTTGCGGACGCACCGCCTCGTTCATGGTTGGTCGGTTGGTAAACCAATTAACCATAAATTCTTCTAAGCCCGAGTTTTCCTGTCATTACAGTAACAAACACACAAACAGAACACATGGCTGACGCTCAGCTATCCAGCACCACCTTCACACAGGTACAGGGTAAGGCAAAATCGAAGAAAACGAGGCGACTCAGCGAGGTCGACGTGACGGAAATGAAGCGCCTCAATCGCAAGGAACAATTCGAGCTTGTGAACGAACTTTTGGCGAAAAAGGTGCTCCAGCTAAAGAAAAAGAGGATACAGGACAAGGCCAAGCACCCTAAGCGCCAGCGTCGCGAGCCATCCGACCTTCAGAAGAAGCAGCACGACATCTTCAGGCAAAAGGTCGCGGCAGCCAAATTGGTTTACAAGGCTAGGGGAAAGACCGGAACCGAAGCTTGGGGAGAGGCTATGAAGGACGTCTCCGAGAACTGGAACAAGATCAAGGAACACGGCCTGTTCACCATATTCCCTGACGCCGCAAAGGTCGACACCAATGGGGTACCCGACCCAGCCGTAGCTGAGGTCATGAACTTCATCAACGAGAGCCTGGCTAAGGGCATCCCAAAGGATAAGAGCCCAGCCTCCACCCCAGAGGACATGTCAACAGACTAAGAAACAACCTTCACGCAAATTTTTTGTTGTATCCCATAACCCCTGAAATAAACCCCTTAATCGAAAAAAAATTTTTCATTTGCAACAAAAAATCTGGTCGCAGCGCAAGACACCATGTCCAGATACGTCAGGTCGGGAAACAGCACCGGCTACTTCAAGCTGTTCACAAGCAACGTAGGAGCTCAAAACGCTCCCAACGACGGACAGCCTTGGGGTAATGTGGATAAGAAGAAGGCGACCTTCGCCAGACGCTTCGGTTTGGCTAGGATGCACGAACGAAACGCCAACTTGATCAAGGTCCTCGAAAAGCCTGTCGACTCGCTTAAGGAGGTTAACGCGGAGCTACTTGCCAGAAGTACCGATAAGAACGAACGATACCAGAGTTATCTTCAAGACCTCCGTAACTTAGGTTTTGGAGAAGACGAAGCTGTATCCCGTGCGGATATCTTGATAGGCAGAGAGATAGAAAACGATCTAGCCCTCATACAGTTGAAATACCCGTACGCCGTTGGCGGAAGCGAGGCAGGGGGTTGGGACCCTGTGTCGTCAGCCCTGTACAACAACCCTTCCACATCGCAGCTACCTAGAACATTTGCCACCATTAACGGTTCGAGGGGTTTGGGTGTACGAGGTGGCGGCGTAAGAAAGGGCAAGAGGTACTACAAGAGAAAGTTCCAGGCCAAGTACGGCAAAGCATAAAGGAAACAAAATAAAAAAGGTTTATTTCTTTTCATTGTACAAAAAACGACCCATGTCCCTCGCAGGCCTACCGAAGCGTAAAAGGAGAAAGGTTCCGAGGTATTATCCAATATACTGGGCTCCTCTACCCGTTAGCATCGCAGGACAGAACGCTTTAAAGTTTCGCAGAAACGGGGTCACAAATCCCCTACGTCAGAACCTTCTACAAATGGGGTTGCCACCTGAAAGCACTCCGATAAGGTTGGGTAAATTCCCTCCTCAGGGGTTGGTTCTTCCCGATCCTTCCGACCTATTCGAAAGACAATTCAAGGGTGCCGAGCTCAGACCCGGTCTTTTGAAATCGCTAAGCGCGGGACCGGCGGACGATACCGAAAATGGTCATCAAGGAGCGGCGCCTCCTACACCTGTGGATAGCAATCCGCAGCAAGAGCTTCGGGACGAAGTAAGATTGCGCCGTGCTGTAAAAAGAAGTCGCAGAACATACTACAACACGCCGCAACCTGTGCCTCAGGCAGCCCCTGTACCAACCAGCAGCAACAAGAGACCACCCTCAGACAAGGTAGCACAGCAAGGTGTGGAGGATTTCATAAACCCCGAGAGACAAACCGCCGTTCAAAATTCGGGTAGAACCGCAAGCCTATCAAGGGATAAAGCGGCTCAGACAGTTCCTGAAGAGGGTTCGCTTCCTCCACCTATAAAGCAGAAAAGCAGACCGGCGGTGCTCAGCAGAGATAAAGCGCAACAGCTTCCGTTGGAAGACCTGATATCGCCATCGAGACCTACTCCCGATAGGAGCAGAATAGCCACACAACCTAAAGACAAACGTAAACAAGGGGAACCTGGTTACGATAGGCCAGGTATTAACGGTGAGACTCCACAGTACGCTCCATGGACGGGTGAGGAGGCCCACAAGCGTTTACTCGAAGAACAGCCCCCAACTCCGTCCGCTGCTACCACAAGGCGAACCGGAGAAAAAGGAAAGGAGAAGGTCACTCGTGCCGAAATCGAAAGGGAGGAAGCCGAAAACAGAAGAAGGCAGGAGAATGAGGCTGCAGAGAGAGCTAGAAAAGTTGCGGAGGATCTGGATCTTCAGGAAGACATAGCTATGTTCGAGGAACAGGAGAGGAGACATGCTAACGAAGACGCCTTGGAAGGGGAAGCTATAGACATACCACCGGAGGAAGAGGAGGAAGGCGACGGCAGCTTCGTGGAAAACGATAGCGCCATAGCAAGGGTCTTGCAGTATGATGATGGCAGCATACCGGCTATAGAATCAGACCCAGTCATAGAACTTTCCAACACATCGGACACATTCGAGAATGAATGGCTCAGTAATGACGTTATAGAGGACACGCAGCTGCCTTACTTTGACGATGGGGGCGAAGAGATATTACACGAGGCTTCAGGAAGCGCTCCTAGCAATCTGTACGGCGGTCAAGGGTTGATACAGTTGCCCACCGAGCTACTCATAAAGGCGCAACACGCGGTTCCGGAAGAGCAAAACGAATACCAGTACGTAAGCAACACGCCATCATCGAACAGTCGAGAAGAAGAGGGTGGACTGCCTTTCGACTTTCCCTACGCTACGGTTCAGGGGATACAGAAGGAAGCTCAAAAGAGGAGAGAGGAACATCTAAGCATCATAGAACAGGAGCGCAAGCAGCTGGAGCAGGAGAGAAGCGGATTCAGGCAGGAGATAAGCAGCAAGAAAGCCGCAACAGAAAGGAAGCCACGCAACGACAACGATGAAAACGAAATAAGGCGACGTAAGGAACGCGCTGTGTATGAGCAGGGAGTGCGCAAAAGACAAAAGCTGCACGACAAGAGAAGGGCGTTCGAGGAGAGGAGGGATAAGCTGCGCAGCAACAGGGAGAGGATAGAGGGACTTTTGGAACAGAAAGAGCGTCTGGTACGAGAGGCTGAGAAGAGGTTGGATAACAAGAGGAGGGAGGAAGCCTCCGCTAAGAGCCAGCAACAACAGCTCAAGGAGGTCAGCAGCGAAAGGGGTAAGGATAAGGGACAGAAGCTCGGCAAGGAGCGCAAGAAGCATAAGGTCGTCGTGGAAAAGAAGCTTCGAGAGCAGGCGGCGGAGGATCTGGCCAAAGCCAAGGAGGACGTCAGAGCCGTCGAGAAAAGGGTATCCGTTTTGGATAGGGGAAGGCAGAGCGTGAAGAGAAAGCTTTCGCAGAGGCAGGAGGAGCGCAAACCGGAGAAGGTCAGGGGCAGCCGGTTCCGAGCAGTCAAGGTAACAAGCCTGGCCGACAACCAGCCCAATCCCGAAACCGTAACAGGCTATTCGGTACTCACCAAAGACGTACCAGAATACAAGAAAAGGCCGGCGAAGATAGCCAAGGTGGACCCCTTGGTGGCTAAGAGGCAAGCCATAAACGAGAGAAACGCGCAGATAGGGAGGGAGGAAGCGACGCAGAGGCAAAAGGCTTACGAGGAAAGCGCACCGCAGAGGGCTAAAGAATTGGAAGAGAGCAGAGAGTCTGCGCGTCAAAAGTCCCTCCTGGCTAAGCTGCCAAAGACCAAATCTACGATACCCCCAACACCTGAGCAGGCCCTGAAAAGCAGACAACTTTTCGAGATAGACCAGCTACGAAAAGAAGCTAAAAAGGCTCCCAACCTTACCGCGCAGCTTCGCAAGGAGAACGAGCTGGCCCTTGTGCAGAAAAACTACGGCAAAGCCGGTCCGATCATAAGGCACTACTCGCAGCTCGCTCCCCCAGCTACACCGCAACCGACTGCGAATAGGAGGGAGCCGGTTTTTGTTCGAGCGGCTCCGAGCGAAGGGCAAGGGGCCGAGAATCAGTACGTGTACGCGACTACTGGGAGGACAAGGGAAGGGGAATCCCAAGCGGATACCGAGCTCTCGGAAGCAACCTTTCAGAAGAGGTTGCAGGAGGCGAAGGAGAAGCGCAAGGAAAAGCTCAAAGACTTTCGGGAGAGCTTCGGCAAGAACCAGGAGAGACAAAGGAAGAAGGGGGAGAGCAGGAAGAGGAGGGAGGAGAGCGAGAAGGAAAAACAACCTCCAAAGTCTCAGGCACCACCACCAGCAAAGAAGTTGAGGAAGCAACAGCAGAGTACAGCGGATAGCTTGAACGAGCAGCTGCGCAAGGAGAGGGAGAAAGCCTTGAAGGAGTACAGACAAAGGACCAAGGAAAATGAGAAACTAAAGGCCAAGAAATCGAAAAGGAAGGAGGAGCTATCCAAGCAGGAGAAGGAGGAGCAGTCCAAGAGCTACAAGGCCTTCCGCGAGAAGCTTGCCACCAAGACCGCCACCCGAGAGAAGAAACAAAAATCCGCCGCTAGGACGGAGGAACGGTTGGACCCAAGGAAGGCTCAGGACATATTCAGGGAAAAGTTTGCAAAGAAGCAGAAACAGGAAGAGGCGAGGAAGAGGTTCAAGGCCAAGTCGCAGTTGGCCAAAGCGCTTTCCAAGGCTTCAGCATTGAAACCCCATCTGGTCAAGTCCAAGACGTACAAGACCAAGGTCAAGAAACCAGCAAGGATAAGGACGCTCAAGGACGTGATTCGCGAGGAGCCCGCAATCGGCAGGCCCAAATAAAAGAACCTCCCAGCGCATTTTTTTTTAGTAGTCAGCAAAACAACGATGAGCAACGAGTGGGCGGGCATGGCGGTGGACGATCAGGGGGAGAGGGAACAGGAGCTCGCCAGGGAGGCCAACCAACTGTCCGAAGAGGGTTCGGATCTGGAGGAAGAGGAAGAAGAGGAGTACGTTAGGCCCCCGCCTCGCCAACCAGCAACAGCTGCTGCCTCGGGTGGCAGGCCCAAAAGGAAGAGGCGCGACTACGAGCCATCGGATAGGGAGATGATGCAGCGAGCCAACGAGCGCGCGGTCAGGTCCCGGATGGAAGAGGCTATCTACAAGAGGCAACTCATAAACAGGATAAAGAACTGGCAGGCTGGGTTGAGACGACACGTGGACCCTATCATAGGCGATAAGAACCTTGAGAAGATGAAGATACACGAACTGGAAACCCTTTTCATCGAGATCAAGACCACGGTGGGAAGCAAAACGAGCTCTGCCGTTTCAGCGCAGATGAGCGCCGGCATGGTCGCCATGACCCAAGAAGCCCTCACGGAATTTACACCCTTAAAATTGGACGGACCGAGGGTGAAGCTGGTCGACATCATGGGCACCGTAGAGGCTAGGGAACTTTCCACCGAGCTGGCTCTGACGTTCGCAGAGGAGATCTACACCAACCCGATCTACCGCGCCGGAGCGTTTCTTGTAAACTCGATAGCCCAAGTGCACAAGATAAATACTATGGAGACCCCACCCGGTGCGGCTCAACAGCAGCAGCAGCAACCTTCTGCTCCTCAAACATCCGCACCCGTACCCGTGGGTGATGGCAAAAAGGATACCAACGGATTCGAGATGCCTCAGGGCAAATAAAAAAGAACTCCCTTTTTTCCCTAACCCTTAATCTTTTTTTTCATTTGCAACAAAAAACCTAGCAAAGTTAAGGAGGTCGAAGCAGCATGAGCTCCTCTACATTCATGGACAAGGCCCGCAAGGCCGTAATAACTGGCGCGATCGCGGGGACGGCCTCCGCTCTCGTTTTCGGACAATCCGGAGGCTCAACCATCCTCGGATTCGAGCTACCCACAAACGTGGCCGTCGGTGTCGCAAACGGCGCTTCATCTATGGCTGCGGACTACGCTCACGACTACATACTACCAGCCATACCAGGGCAAGCAAAGTGGGCAAACCTGGAATCGGCGGCACTCGGTTTGGGAGTTTCGGGGGCAGGGACGGCTTGGATCTTGAACAGCGAGAACATTGGTTCCGAGAGCACCATGAACGCTTTCCTACTGGGCGCCGGCAGCTACGCTGCGGGCGACTGGGTGGACAGCAAGGTGTTTGGAGGTCAAAGGGCTATAAGTTACTATTAATTAATTAATTTTTTAGATCTGTACAGAGATCAGTAGGTAGAGCGTAAAATAAATACTTAAAAACAAAATCAGCCACGCTATTGTTCCTTCTGCTGCGTCTTCTTGCTCGCGAGAACCCACTTCATGCACGTCTTCCACAAGCTCCTCCTCTTCTTGCCGGGAGTCCAATCGTGGTACATCCTCTCCAAGTCCTTGTTTATGGTGTACCAGTCCACCTTGTCCCATTCCAACCCAAGCGAGATCCAGACGCCCCTCCTTTCGGTAGCCCTGATGGATACATGGTCCGGATCGCCTTCCTCCTCCGCCTCCCACTGCATAAGCAAATCCAACAGCTTCACGGTGCTCTTCCAGGTACGGTTGAGAAAGTGCTGCCCATTCTTCTTGGTAAGGACCAGCTTCTCGTTCTCTATCTGTCGGATGAGGTTGCTGCAAGCGAAAGAGGGGCGGTGCTTCTTCAACGCCCTGGCTCGGTCCTTTATAGCCTCCATAGTAGAAGACTGTTTGAGGCTCAGCACGCTGATTGAAGGGTGCTTGGCGGCTTGCTTACCCCTTTCGTCCTCCAGTCTCTTGGCCTCCGCCTCGCCCCTCCTCGCGTCCACCGTAGCCTTGTGGGTCCTCCAGTCCTTGATGATGTTGGCGGGGTCGCTGTACCACAGGGCCACGTCGAACGTGGCTTTAGGCAGATCATTGTCCTTCGTGTGGATTACGACTTGGTGCGACTGCAGATCCATCATCTTGCCGACGCACTGTTGGAAAGGGTTGCCGTAGACGAACCACTCAGGCTTCCACATGTACTTGGGGTCTCGCTCGGGGAACGGCGCCAAGAAGTTGAGCTCACCCATGCAGCCTCTCCAAGTCCTGTAGCGCTCGTTCACGAGTACCGTATGCATGACCGAAATAGAGCCCGAAGGCTCCACTATGAACTCCTCCTGCTGGAAGCTCGGACGGTACTTCCACATGTCGAACCCGCGATACATCTCCAGCACGGCCGGCTTGTTGCGGGAGAAGTTTAACATGTTGGGCCTGCGAAGGACCTCGGCTATCTGTTCGGGATTCCAGTCGATCTTCCTTCTACCCTGCGAGCGGTAGCAGGTTCCCTCATTGGCCCTGCTCCCCGACGGCAGTGGCTCGAACCCGAAGAAGTAGCTCAGGCAGTGGCCTTGGAAGTAGGAAGCCTTCTGCCAGTCGGTCATGTTGGAGTAGTTCTTCATGTCGTCAACCCAAAGGCTGTTGTAGTGGTCGGGTTCTTCCCTCTCCTGTGGCCTGAGGTACCAGCGCTTTGCCTCCCTTATGATCCACTCGACATCCTCCTTGAGCATGTACTGAACCCGCTTCGTAACTATGTACCTTTCCGTCAACGCGTGCAACCTTCCTGTTACCTGAGGCCTACCCGTGTGCCACCTGTCTTTCCTTCCGAACGCGAATCCGTTAGAGAAGCCCTCGAAACCCGAGCCGCAGAAGGCCGCCGGATAATCTGGGTGCACGCAATACTTTAAGCGGGTATCGCGGGTGGTGGTTATATCCGTAATTGAAACGCCTCGCTCCTTGAGAAGCTCGCCGAGGTTCGAGGCCACAGGCACCTTGCCGCAGGCCCACGGGTCGAGGCCGAGCAGACGGAAGTTGATTTTGTCCGTCTCGAATCCCATCTCCTGCGCCCACTCGGTGTCCACTCGAACGCTCTTTATCCTCGGATTGTCGGGGTCCAGCTGCAGCATGTCCACGACTTGATCAACGCCCCCATCTCCCCCGGTGCACTCCAACTCGTAAAGCGGGTCGGGAACCAGCAGCTTGCTCTCCTCCATCATCGAGTAGGCGTTCATGAGAAAACTCCTCACGGGCAGGTAGCATAGGAGCCTCAGTATGAACGCCGGTCGGGTCGGGTCCTGCATAGGCGCATCCCTCTTCTGACCTCCGTAATCGGCGGTAGCCTGGAAGCGATCAACCCAACCCCTAGGCGTGTCGGTCAGTTCCCGTTCTAGCGTCATGTCCGTCAGATTCATGTCGTCCAACCCGAGTTTGTCCCAATGCCTCCTGGCGCCCCAGGTGCGAGCTATGAGGGGCGTGGAGCCGTCGCAGAATCGGGAGCTACGCAATCCCGGCAGACCGAACATGGGACCCAGCAGTTTGAATAGCTCCTCCCGGCTCGTATGAAGCGCATCGTACAGCGCGGGGTCGGTTTCGAGCAGACCGTTTTCCAGCTTTCGCACCTGGTTTGACCACGGGTCGGTGAGATGGCTGTAGATTCCGCCTGGAGGTAGGAACGAGTGCGGTCCGACGTTCTTGGGAGTCCTCAGCATGCGGACAGTGGTGTTGAACACCCAGCGCTGTCTTTCCCTAGCGTCGTCGTGATAACCTTCACCGTGAGGATAGGGCAGCAAGTTGTTCTGAACCATCACGAGTTCGTCCGGCAGCAGCTCGACGGATCTTTCGGTGACAGAGCGACTGCCCATGTCGAAGAGGCCACCGCTACCCGATATCCATATAGGATCGAAGGCCCTGTTCCTCACTCGGTTCGAGTCGACTATCCCCGCAAACTTGTGCACCGGATCAGGCTTGCCCGCCGCGTACGCCTGCGACGTGTTGGCCGTTGAGCCCATGCGCTGGAAGAGGCCTCCGTCGACGAAGCAGTGCATGTCCTCGGTACGGATGTTCGATATGCCTTGACATATCATACCCCAAGCGTCGGCCACCGTAACCATGGGTCTCCAACGGTTCAGGCACGGCATGCAGCGGGAGGCGCAGCCGAGTTTGTACACGTTGGCGCGCTGCTGGTTCGCGTACGTTTTGTCCTTCTCGATGAAGTGCATGGACACCTCGGTGCTGCTGCGATCCTCGAAATGAGGGGAGGCCATGTTCCTGTCCTTGAACGCGCTGGAAGCGTACTTCATGCCGTACTGTCCTCCGTGAATGCGACACTTTAGCGGGAAGTTGGCGAGCATCGGGTTGAGGGACATGAAATCGGTGCTCCAGGTTTTGAGCTTGCCTTCTTCCGCCCTTCGAAGAGTGGTCGAGTCCACGTCGGTCCTGTCTCGGAAGAACAGCGGCATGAAAACGTCTCGCACCTTGCCCCACCGTGGATTAAACTCTGCCCTCATGTGGGACTTGCGTTTGGGGTCCTTCATGCCCTTGACCTTCTCCTGCTTCGTCGCTCCGTCGCTTACGTCCAAGGTATCGCTCTTCTTCATGTACTCCAGAGAGTTCACCAGCTGCTGCCAGGTATTCCAAGTCCCCGCGTTCACCGCGCTATTCCAACGCACCCGCGTGTGGTCCCCACAGTATAGCTTGGCGAAGCTTTCCATGAGGTAGTCGCGTCCCTTCGTGTAGTAAGATCCGTCTATTCCCAGAAGATGTTCGGTCTTGTCGCGCACGATGTCGTTTACAACCAGACCCGAACCGTCGCCGCGGTGAAAGCGATCAAGCTCGTCGTACTGGGGCCACATAGCAGAGCCAGCTATGTTGAGCTCCAGAGGTCTTAGGCAGTCGACGCAGCGACCCAGGACTATGCCGGCGTCCAAAGCGGCCAGGAATATCGCCCTCTGGTGGGTGGTCCTCTGCGTGTCCCAGAACGTTATGAACTCGTGACCCTGGCACTCTGGCAAAGGCATCTGCAGGTGGCACATCGGATGGACCTCACGACCAAAGAAGCACCAACCGTTGTAGCGGGCAAAGTTCTCCTTGATCTTCTTCCAGCGCAGCTCGGCGTAGACGGCTTCCCAGTCGACGCAGCCGTTGTAATTGACCGTCTCCTCGGGCGTCATCCAGAGTGCCACCATCCAATTGACAGAGTGGACCCAGGCACCGTAATTGATCTCCTGGTAGTTTGGGTACACCCACCTGGTACCGCGGTCCACGTTGTAAACGTCTGCATCGCACCAGTACGGAACGTCAACCGCATGCGGCCTTCCGATAGAGTCTTTAGCTTTGTACTTGTCGCCGAGCGAGCTTGGAACCATCTGCGACGGGAAACCTTGAAGCGAAGGCCTCCAGTAGCAGAAGATCGTAGGCTTGCACAAGTTCTTGGGATCGTTTATGTATCTAACCAGTGGTATGAGCTCCGGCTTCAGTCCAAGGACGACGTTGGCGCACAAAAGGCTCTTGGTGGGAACGCTGTCAGGCTTCGGGACATCCAGTTTCATGGAGTCCTCGCTCGTCATGTAGCTCATGATGATGTCCTCGCTGTATTCACCTGCAGGCGCGACTTGATCCGCATGGAGGGCTGTGTTGAAGCCCTCCTCCCACATGCCGAACATGGGAACCCTGGCGCAGTTCATCGTCGGGATCTTGACGTACTTGTAGTTACCGGGGAAAGGTTGCCACAGCTGCTCGCCCACCGGACCCTTGAGCGGGGTGATGCTCCGCCTCAGGAGAACGTACACTCGGGTCATGGTGGTGAGGGCCATCGCAAAGTGCAGGGCGTCCCTCGGATTCTCCATAAGGAACTCCATGATCATGTAGGAAACCTCCCAAGTCTGTAGCGCTGGGTGAGCCGTCCAGAGGGCAACGTTCAGCCTCCTCTCGTCTGCGCTGTTGGCGTTCCCACCAACCAGAAGCTCGTCCCTGGTCCACTCGGAGTAGCCTTCCGTCTGACTAGTCATGACAGCTCTCTCCGTCCAGAAGACCCTGATGTGGTCGTTGAAGGAGTAAGCCCTGCGCGGTTGAGAAGTACGCTCGGTTGCTTCGTGTTGCATCCTGTTAACAGTGTACGTTTGTTGGTCGTTTAAAGGAAAAAAGCTTCGAGCTCCTCTTAAGTAGCCGCCTTTCTAACCCCTTAACCGCAGGCGAGCAAGCGGCAACGGCACCCAGCAATAAATTAATTAATTAATTAATTTTATTATTGATGGGTTACGCTTGTGACACGGTAACACAAAGTTTTAATTACTTGCCGCCCTCTTTTTCGGTTGGTCCCGCAAACTTGTTGCATAGGGCGAGATAGTTTTCGAATAGCGCTGCATACTTCTTTTGGGCATCCTGGAAAGCGTCAACCATGATTATGAAATTCTCGCGCCATAGCCTAGATATCTCCCGGTAGTCAGGTTGCGGATCATCCTCCGGAGGCGGTGGTAGAGGAGTAGGTTCGGGCTCCTTTTCGGGACTCGGCGGGGGCACCCTTTCCTCTTGAGCCTTCTTCAGGGCCGCTGCATCCGACAGAGCATCGAGAGGCAGAAAAAGTCCTGGGGCCACGTTCGTCATTCCGCTCAGGGCCAGCTTGCGTCTGGGTTCCTTGATACTCCTGTTGTTCTTGTCCATTGCTGTTG
>WBZL01002642.1_pt1 | contig 17220 bp, 7 predicted proteins | sample 5204291 | NCBI WGS metagenome assembly WBZL01 (sample SAMN12344345, study PRJNA552823) | activated sludge metagenome | biome: Activated sludge suspended growth; feature: Nitrification reactor; material: Wastewater; isolation source: activated sludge from nitrification reactor of wastewater treatment...
AGGTAGCACAAAACAAAGTCAACCCCGATGCCATCAACTGGCTCCCTCATCGTCTCGACCAACAGCTCCTCAATACTTTTAGGGATTAGGCAAGGTGGGGTGAGGTGGGCGGATACTCGCTTTCGACAGGCAAGGGATTTTGGTTCTAACCAAGGCGAGGGTTCGCGAGCTTAGCCATAGCTAAGTGAGCCGGTTCCTCAACGCCGGGTAGAGCCAAAAGCCCTCCTGGAAAATCTGACAGTTATTATTTCAGCGGTCCTTAGCTTAGATGATTGATTAAAAAAAAACGGTTTCGCTCATATCCATTAGGGTTAGGCAGTTCAATTAAGTGTTTTTCTCGCAAAGACGCAAAGATTTGATTTTCAACATGCTGCGCATGCTGAAAATCCTGTTGACACAAAACTCTGAACGGTCTCTGCTGTCCTGGCAATCAATAGAATTTTAATCCACTTTCTTCGCCAACACCACATACACCGGAAAGTGGTCGCTGTAACCGCCGGCGTATACATCCCCGTCGAAAGTCCGGAAAGGATACCCTTTGAAATGACCTGATTTCTGGAACAGATAGGCCGGATTGTGGATCTTGACCTGGAAATACTGGTACCCCCCGACACGAGGGCTGATCAACCCCTTGGAGAGGATGATCTGGTCGAACAGGTTCCAGGCATCCTGGTAGGCGAGGGTGCCGATCCCCTTTTTGTACAAATCGAACATCGGATTGAACAGGCCTTTGGACCGGACATCTTTTATTTTCCCCTCCGCGGCCAGCACTTTCCGGACACTGGGGCTGGTGGGGTCGTCGTTCAGGTCGCCCATGATCATGACCTTGGCGGAAGGGTCGGCATTGATCAACGAATCGACCACCTGTTTGCAGACCATGGCCCCGGCATTCCGCAATGGTTGGGAAGCCGCCTCGCCGCCGCGCCTGGACGGCCAGTGATTGACCAGCACATGCAAAGGTTCGCCGTCGAGTTCGCCGGAAACAAAAAGGATGTCTCTGGTCCGGATCCGCTCGCCGCTGTCATCGTAGATCATCAACGGGATGGCCCGGCTGGCGGTGACCTTGAAATATTTGGGTTGGTACAACAAGCCGACGTCAATGCCGCGCATATCGGGAGAGTCGAACTGAACGATCTGGTAATTCCTGGCGGCGATTTTGGGCTGTTTGACGAGGTCCTCAAGCACTTTCCGGTTTTCGATCTCGCTTACGCCGAGGATGGCAACCCCGTCAGGGGAGATCTCGGTGCCGAGTTCTGAAATGACCTGGGAAAGGTTACCCAGTTTATCGGCGTATAGCTCGGGGGTCCATTTCCGGAGTCCGTCCGGTGTGAACTCCTCGTCGTTGATATTCGGATCATTGTCGGTATCAAACAGGTTTTCGAGGTTGTAAAAGCCGACGATGCCGACCCGGTATTGCTGTTTTTGGGAAATGCCTTCCCGGCAGACGAACAGCGCCAGGAACAGAAGGATTTGAATGACTTTCATCGTGCAAAAATTGCAATTTATTTGTTTAGACGCAAAACAACGGACAAAGTTCTTAAATAAAGATGGGGCAAAGAATTAAGTTAGTGTTAATTTTGGCGCCGGAAGAAAGCAAGATTGTCAATTAGTTTTAATTTTGCCCAGCTTTTCAAATCTAAAGTATGTTTGAACGTCTACCATTTTTTGCAGCGCTTGCCTTTGTCTGCTGCATGCTTAGCTTCAACCTCAATGGCCAAACCGTATTCCAGGGTAAAGTAATTGACCAGCTTTCAGGGCGGCCCATCCCGGGAACCACAGTCAGCCTGTTAACAGCCAGCACGACTTCGGATGCCGATGGCGCTTTCAAACTGGAAGCGGTGGTCGGTGCGGACGAAGTTGTTCTGACCTTTTCCGTGGCCGGCTACCGGACGCTGAACCTGTCGCAGAAAGTCAACGGCCAATCGGTTGTCGAGCTGGGATCGGTCAACCTGGATGTCGAGGAAAACCAGGATTTGATCGGTTCCGAGGAAATCATTCCCACGGTCACCCTGAGCACGGACGAGGATATCAGTTCGGGTGCGCAAAACATATCGGGGGTGTTGACAGCCTCGCGCGATGTGTTCATTTCCGCGGCGGCTTACAACCTGAGCACGTACCGGTTTAACATCAGAGGTTACGACTCCGATTATTCCCAGGTATTGTTCAACGGCGTGCCCATGAACGATCCGGAGAGCGGCAGCGTTTTCTGGAGCGAATGGGGCGGCCTCAACGATGTCACCCGCAACAGGGACAATATCATCGGCCTGGAAGCCGGTGAATTCGCCTTCGGCGGCATCGGCGGCGCTTCCAATATCGATACCCGGGCTTCCAATCACCGCAAACAATTCAGGGTATCCTACGCCCTGTCCAACCGGGCTTATCGCCATCGGGTGATGGGGACCTGGTCGACCGGCCTGCTCAAAAACGGATGGGCGCTTTCACTGAGCGCTTCCCGTCGCTGGGCCGAAGAGGGTTACGTGCCCGGCACTTTCTACGACGCCTGGTCCTATTTCATGAGTGTCGATAAAAAGATCGGCAGCAAGCACCTGTTCAACTTCACGTTCCTCGGCGCGCCGAGCAAGAGGGGCAGATCAGGCGCTTCCACTAAGGAAATGTACGATCTGGCCGGTACCAATTTCTACAACTCTTATTGGGGGTACCAGAACGGCGAGAAGCGAAACTCCCGGGTTTCACAATACAACCAACCGATGGCCATTTTGCGCCACGACTGGGATATCAGCGATAACGCCCGTTTGACCACGGCCGCTTCTTACCAGTTCGGCAGGGCCGGCACCACCGCCCTCGACTGGTACAATGCCCGCGACCCGCGACCTGATTATTACCGCCGCTTGCCCAGCTATATTCAAAACGGACAGTCTGCCATCGTCGAAGCCCTGCTCCGGGAAAACGAATCCCTGCGGCAGCTCGATTGGGATTATATGTACGACGTCAACCGCCACAACCTGACCACCGTGGAAAATGCCAACGGCATCGAAGGCAACAGCGTGACCGGCAACCGCGCGCAGTATGTGGTGGAAGAACGGCGGTTTGACAGCAAAACCGCCAACCTGAACACGATTCTGGCGATTGACGTCAACGAGCACTTCACCATCAACGGCGGGCTGAACTACCAGCTGTACGTCAGCGAAAACTTCAAAGTGCTCGACGACCTGCTGGGCGCCGATTTTTATGTGGATATCGACAAATTCTCGGAGTTTGTGCCCGGCGCCAGCAATGATTACATCCAGAATGACCTGGCGATCCCCAACAGGATACTCAGACAGGGGGATATCTTCGGGTACAATTACAATATCAATGTCCGCAAGGGCGGCGGCTGGCTCCAGGGGGATTTTTCCTTCAAACATCTTGACTTCTTCCTGGCCGGCAGCGCCGACAAGAATACGTACTGGCGGGACGGCAAGGTGCAGAACGGCCGTTTCCCCGATAACTCCCTGGGCGAATCCGAAAAAGCCGACTTTTTTGAATACGGCGCCAAATCCGGGGTTACCTACAAACTCGACGGCCGGAACTATTTCTTTGTCAACGGCGGGTATATTTCCAGGGCGCCGATGTCCCGAAATGCCTTCCTGGCGCAACGGACGCGGAACGCTCTGGTGGAGGGCCTGACCAATGAGAAGATCCTGTCCTTCGAAGGCGGGTACCTGCTCCGCGCGCCGTACGCCAAAGCCCGCCTGGTGGGGTATTATACCGATTTCAAGGATCAACTGTTCAACAGGAGCCTGTTCCTGGACAGCAACCTGGGCGACGGCGTGATCTCCGAAGGCGGATTTGTGAACTATATCATGACCGGCATCGATACCCGGCATATGGGGCTTGAGATCGCCGGCGAGATCAGGGCTTTCTCCCGGCTGAAGATCAGCGCGGTGGCGGCTTTGGGCCAGTATACCTACACCAACCGGCCGCTGGCACGGATCTACCTGGACAACAGCGCCGCCAAACTGGCCGAAAAGGTGATTTACCTGAAGAACTTCTACGTACCCAACGGCCCGCAGAAAGCGTATACGTTCGGCTTGAACTACAGCGGCAAAGACTTCTGGTTCGCAAGCCTGAACTTCAACTTTTTTGATGACATCTACATGGATTTCTACCCCGAAAGGCGTACGCTGGAGGCGGTTTCCTACGTACCCAATCCAGACTACACCCAGCAGGCGGTAGATCCTGACTCGGACCTTTGGAAGCGCATCGTTCACCAGGAAAAAGCGCCCTCGGCGTATACGCTTGACTTTTTTGGCGGCAAATCCTGGAAGATCAAGGACCTGTATATCTACCTGAACGTCGGGGTGAATAACATACTCGACAAGAAGGATTTCATTACCGGGGGATACGAGCAGTTTCGCTTCGATTTCGAGAACAAGAATCCGGATCTGTTCCCGAGCCGGTATTTCTATAGTTTCGGCCGGAATTATTTTGTCAGCCTGGCCTTCAGAATTTAATGTTTAATCCAAAATCACTGTTTATGATCCGTTTGCGTGGTCAGTGGATAATGCTTCTCGCTGTTTCCGCTCTCTTCTTCTGGTCGGGCTGTGTCGACCAGGATTTCGATGAACCCCCGGTGAGAGGACTTTCCACTCTGGAACCCAATAAAACCATTGCCGACCTGCTTGCGCTCGGCACCGGCGCCGGAGACGTGGAGATCAACGATGAATTCAATATCGGCGGCGTTGTTGTTGCCGATGACAGATCCGGAAACCTCTACAAACAAATTGTCATTCAGGATAATACGGGCGGCATACTGGTCCGGCTGAATGCTGTGGGCCTATACAACGACTTTCCCGAAGGGTCCCGCCTGGTGATCAAGTGCCAGGGGCTTTCCCTGGGGTATTACGAAGGATTGCCGCAATTGAACGGCAGCCCGGGACAGGCCGTTGAAGAAGTGCGCATCAACCAGCACGTTTTTGTGACCGAACGCGATGTGACCGTTGAACCCCGGATCGTTACGATTCCGGAACTGGCGGACGACGCATTCCTGAAAACCATCCTGAATACCCTCGTCAAATTCGAAAGCGTACAGTTCGCATCGGCGGATGCCGGCGCCACCTACGCGGACGCGGTCAACCAGTTTTCGCTGAACCGGAATGTGGAAGACTGCAACAAAAATGCGGTTATCCTTCGTTCCAGCGGTTTCGCTGATTTCGCGGCTCAGCTGACGCCGACCGGCAGCGGCACCCTGACTGCGGTCATGAGCGTTTTCCGGGGGACCCGCCAATTGGTGATCCGCGATCCGGATGACGTGCAAATGACCGGCGATCGCTGCGATCCGGTTTCGGGCGGCACCCTCATGCCGATCAGCGATTTGCGTACGGTTTACACCACAGGCGGCGTAAAAGGCCCCGACGGCAAGAACATCAAAGGCGTTGTGATCTCCGACCGGACCAACAACAACTGGGATGGCCGCAATCTGGTGATCCAGGACGGAACGGCCGGCATCATGGTTCGCTTCACCTCCACCCATACCTTTAACCTGGGCGATGAAGTAGAAGTGGGCATCGGCGGCCAGGAACTTTCTGAATTCAGGGGCTTGCTCCAGGTCAACAACGTTTCCAACGACAACGCCGTCAAAAAGGGCGCCGGCCAATTGCCGACCCCGCGTGCAACGACCGTACAGGAATACAAGGCCAATGCCGAGGCGTGGGAGTCCACCCTGGTCAAATTCACGGAGGTGGAATTGACCGGAAACGCAGTCTATTCAGGCACGGTCACCATTACCGACGGCGCAAATACGCTTCCGATGTTTACGCGCAGCCAGGCGAATTTCTCCGGAAGCGCTGTACCGACCGGGAAAGTGAATGTGACCGGTGTCGCTTCCGACTTCGACGGGGCGCAACTCATCATTCGCAACCTCTCGGACGTCGAAGGCGGCAATACCGGCAGCGGCGGAACACCGATCTCCCTGGGCGAACTGCGCCAGCTCTTTGCCGGGGGCGCCAGCACCGTTCCAACCGGTAAAACCATCAAGGGAATTGTCATCTCTGATTACGCCAACGCCAATACCACCACCAAAAACCTTGTCTTTCAGGATACTTCCGGCGGGGTGGTTATCCGCCTCACAGCGGACCATACCTATTCGCTCGGTACGGAACTGGAGATCCAGGTCGGCGGTCAGGAACTTTCGGAATTCAACGGGCTGTTGCAGATCAATAACGTGCCGAATGCCCTGGTAACGGATAAGGGCGCAGGCACGCTGCCGACCCCGAAAACCGTGACCATCCAGGAGATCCTGACGGATATGCAGGGTGCGCAGAAGCTGGAATCGACGCTGGTGAAAATTGCGAATGCTACCTTCCCGGAAGGCGGGTCCTATTCAGGCAGCAAGAATGTAACAGACGGTACCGGCACGATTGTGATGTTTACGCGGACGCAGGCGCCGTTTGCCAATTCAAATGTACCTGCGGGCGCGGTCACCATTGTCGCAATGGTTTCCGACTTCAACGCTCCGCAAATCAATATCAGGTCGCTGGCCGATATTCAATAGTAGTAGGCTCGTTTCTCCCGCAGATCCGGAATGGTCAGCCGGATCTGCGGGAGAAAACGATCACCTGTTTTCAGGCCTGGTCATTCGGCGCCTGGTGCCCCTTGCGGTAGGCCAGCGTGCTGGGCGCAACGCCCAGGTTCTCGTCCAGATCAGCGCCTGGGGCCACCCATTTCCAGCCCACTTTGATCAAAGCCAGATGGTGTATGGCGTGATCGCATATGAACATCAGTTCCCTGCCTACGGAAGATTTCAGCATCGTATGCTCCAACGGCCCTTTATCCTGATCAAAATGGGCCCTGACGGACATATCCCTTTCCTCCTCAAGTTCGCTCAGGTAGGGCAATAAGCGGGAAAAGGCCTCATTGGCATAAGCCGGGTCTTTTTCGATCATCGGATTCCTTTCCCTTGCGGCATAATCAAGTTTCATTTCGGGAAGTCCTTTCACAAAACAATCGTAAAAGTCAAAGATATGTCTGAAATGCTGGCCTAATGTTGCACCATTGAAAATGGAAAGCGGCTGGCTGTAATGGACCCTGTCGATCTGATCCAGCAGCCCGATAATTTGTTCCGCCATGTTGACGGCGGCAGTTTTTCCGTTCATTTATCTGAATTTAGGGATAAATTTCTTTCCGGTTGGCTTTGAGGGTGTTCAACAATAGGGAGACAACGGTCATCGGACCCACGCCGCCGGGTACCGGCGTAATGAAGGAGGCTTTTGGCGCTACGCCGGCAAAATCGACATCTCCGGCCAGTTTGTAGCCCCTTTTGGTTTCTGGAGCGTCCACCCGGTTGATCCCGACATCGATCACAACAACGCCTTCTTTGACCATATCGGCCGTTACAAAATTGGCCCGTCCGATAGCTGCGATCAGGATATCGGCCTTCAGGGTGTGTTCCCGCAGGTTTTGGGTCCGGCTGTGACATATCGTTACGGTCCCGTTGCCCGGATTGGATTTTTGGGACAACAACAACGCGATCGGGGTACCGACGATATTGCTCCGGCCGATGACCACCACTTCCTTGCCTTCAGCAGAGATATTGTAACGCTTCATCATTTCGATGATGCCGCAAGGGGTGGCGGGAAGGTAACAGGGGAGGCCTTGCGCCATCCGCCCGAAATTGACCGGATGAAAACCATCCACATCCTTTTCCGGTTTGATGGCCAGGGTGACCCGGTCTTCGTTGATATGCCGGGGTAAGGGAAGCTGAACGATAAACCCGTCAATCTCGCTGTTCCGGTTGAGGTCGTCCACGATGCCGAGCAGTTCTTCCTCCGAGATCGCTGCATCCCTGCGGATCAGGGTGGACTGAAAACCGACCTCCTCGCAGGATTTGACCTTGTTGCGGACATATACCTGGCTGGCGGGGTCTTCGCCGATCAATACCGCAGCCAGATGGGGAGGCCTTTTGCCTTCATTTGTGATTTTGAGCACCTCTTCCGCAATTTCTTTTTTGATTTCCTGAGCGAGCAGCGTGCCGTTAATTTCTGTCATAGCTTAAAATTGAAGGGTTTACCTGGTTGTGTTTCAATGATTATGCCGTGAAGTCAGGCAAAGGTAAACCTTTTGGCAAAAAAATTATTTTCCGGGTTTAACACAAAATTTTTCATAATGCATATGATATTTTCACAATTTATTATCTTTGTCCAATCTGAAAGTACGCCCTACGCACCTGTTTTCAAGTCTATAGCCCTTCTGATTGCCCTCGGAAGCGAGCCGTTTTTTTTTCAAATCTCATGACGACCGCCTAGGCGAAGAAATCCCTTATCCATTTAATTAGGCACTGTCTTCCATTACATAGTGGAACTTATTTGATCAAACAATCAAAACGCCATGTTCATGCGGACATTTTTATTCGTCATTCCATTGCTTCTATTGATCAGTGTAACAGGTTTTGGTCAAAATTATCTGATGAACGGAACACCCATTAACGATTGTTCCGGATTCTTTTTGGACAGCGGCGGCAACGGCAACTACGGCGCCAATGAAGATTTTGTCACCACCATTTGTTCAGACGGGACCAATACCCACGTAAAACTGACCTTTTCCGGGGTTGACATGGTAGAAGGAGATACCATTTTCTTCTACGACGGGTTAACCCAGAACGCTACTACCTACCTTTCCACCAACTGGGATTTTCCGCCGAACGCTCCATTTATCATTCAAGCCACAGCAGAGAATACCTCGGGATGCATTACGGTCCACTTCGTTTCCAACGGCAGCGATCAGGCTGCCGGGTGGAGTGCACAGATCGAATGCGTAACCGCCTGCCAGACTATCTTGTCTGACATACTGGCCACCGATCCGGCTATGGTGCCGGCCGATACCGGCTATATCGATATTTGCCCGGGCCAGCGCGTCAGCTTCAACGGCAGGGGGATCTATCCTCAAAACGGGATCGTTTACCAGCATTCGGACGCGACCTCTTCCTTCCTCTGGGAATTCGGCGACGGCTCCACTGCGGTCGGACCCAACGCCAGCCACGTCTACGAAGAACCGGGCGGTTACCGGGCCCAGCTCAAGATCAAGGACGTCAAAGGCTGCGAGAACACCAACTTCCTGGGGCTCCGGATCAGGGTTGCCGGCCCGCCCACCTTCAATACAGATGAACTGCCCGACCATATTTGCGCAGGAGATACCATTGCCCTGAATTCGGGAACCGTTATTTCCCAACCGGGCTCATTCCTGGCAGGGGCCATCGTTTCGGATTCCCTGGCCCTCCCGGACGGCACCGGCGCCACCTACCAGGCCACGGTGTTCATCACTGACTTTGCTCCGGGCCAGACCCTCACCAGCGCAAGCGACCTGGAATCCATTTGCGTGAACATGGAGCACTCCTGGATGCACGACCTGGATATCTTCATTTTCTGTCCAAACGGGGATTCCATCAAGCTGCAGGATCAGGAATTCATCGGCAATGAAGTCTACCTGGGCATACCCTATACCCTCGACGATACCCAAAACCCCACGGTGCCTGCCCCCGGCGTAGGTTATGATTATTGCTGGACGGCGGACGCACCGTATACCTGGACGCAATACACCCAGCTTTTCGATCCGCAAACCCTGCCTTCGGGCGATTACGCGCCCTTCCAATCCTTCTCCGGCCTCCAGGGCTGCCCCCTGAACGGGGAATGGACGCTGGAAGTGCGGGACCTTTGGGGCGAGGATAACGGCTGGATATTCGAGTGGAGCATTAACTTTGTCAAGAGCCTGTACCCGGCACTGGAGGTCTTTGACCCCGGTATCGTGGATTACAGTCTGGTCGAAAGTCCTTTTTCCATTTATTATACCCAGGATTCCATGATCACGGTGCCCACCAATGCCGGTGAGGCCAATTTCATGGTGACCGCTACCGACGGATTCGGTTGCGTATGGGATACCTCCATGGTGGTGCCGGTGTTGCCGCCCACCCACCCCGACTGCCGTTCCTGCGCCGCGTTGATCACCCCCCCGCAGGATGCGGTGATCTGCCAGAATGAGGATGTCGCATTCGACGTGCTGGCGCCGATCGAACCGCAGACGAACATTACCTTCGAATCGTTCCCGAACGAGCCCATCGGTTTTTCGAATTATCCGAATACCTCACCTTTTCTGGCAAAAATCAACGTAAACAGCATAAGACCCCTGACGCTCGCCAGCCCGACAACCCAGATCGTTTCGGTTTGCGTCAACCTGGACACGGACTACGATTCGGATATCCGGATGTTCCTGATCTCGCCGGGCGGACAAACCCTGGAGCTTTGTACAGGCAACGGCGGCTCCGGCGATAACTTTATCAATACCTGTTTTACACCGACCGCTATTACTCCGATCACGGCGGGTACGCCTCCTTTTACGGGAGACTTCAGACCCGAAGGAAACTGGAATGTATTCAACAACGCCACCATCGCAGGCGATTGGACCTTGCGGGTGTCCGATCAATTCGGGGTCAACGAAATGGGCCTGTTGAAATCCTGGTCGATCACCTTCAAATCGACCAACTCGGTGACCTATACCTGGACGCCGCCGACCGGACTTTCCTGCACCAACTGCCCGGACCCGACTGCGGCGCCCGGCGCCACGACTACCTACTATGTCAATGCCTCCGACAGCTACGGCTGCGTGGCCAGGGATACGGTCATAGTGGGCGTGGTGGGCGACCTGGCCGCTCCGGATGTCACCTGCGATATTACGGGCGACGGTCAACTGACCTTCTGGTGGTCGCAGGTCGAAACCTTTGACCTCTACGAAGTGCGCGCCACCATCAACGGCGTTCAGGGCGATTGGTCCGGCCCGGTATCCGGCTTGAGCTATGCGGTGGAAGACCTGGAAAACAACGATAACGTCAGCCTTCAGGTCAGGGTATACGGCGGTACGCAACCGCTGAACTGCATCATCAATTCCGGCAATTCATCCTGCGTTTACGACCGGTGTTTCCTGACCTTGAGCGAAACCAATGTCCAGGGCGTGACTTGCAACGGCGATTCAGACGGGACGGCTTCGTTCTCAGCCCTCAATAATATGGGCTCGCTGACCTATTTCCTGGACGGAACCGATGACGGGCAGCCGACGCCTGATTTTTCAAGCCTGACGGGGGGCGACCACTTTGTAGTGGCTGCCGACATTGACGGCTGTACGGATACCTTGTATTTCAATGTGCCGGAACCCACGGCGGTCGTTCCTTCCATCCAGGTGGTGGACGAAGTTAATTGCAACAACGGCCAGGACGGCGCCCTCACCGCGTCTGCCACCGGCGGCGACGGCGTTTATACCTATTCCTGGAATGCGGGGACGCCAGGCAGCAATCCCCAGATCAACAGTTTGTCGCCGGGAACCTACGCACTCCTGGTGTCCGACTCCAAGGGTTGTACCGGAACGGCATCTGAAACCCTGGCCAATCCTGAAAAGATAACCATAGAACTTGCGGCCCAGGATCCCAGCTGTTTCGGCAGCACCAACGGATCGGTCACCGGTGCGTTTAACGGCGGAACGGGCGCTTTCTCCTATAGCTGGAGCGGCGGTTTACCCGCTACCGCCAATGCCGCCAACCTGGGCGCCGGCAATTATTGCGTGACCGCAACGGATGCCAACGGCTGCCAGGAAACGGCCTGCGCCGACCTGACGGCTCCGGCCGAACTCAAGGTGGTTTCCTTTGACGTAACGCCGGTCGATTGTTTCGGCAACGAAACCGGAACGGCGCAAGTGAATGCCACCGGCGGAACCGGTACTTTGTCCTATCTGTGGAGCGATCCGCTGCAGCAGATCAATCAGGAAGCTTCTTTCCTGGGCGCGGGGGCCTACACGGTACAGGTTACCGATGCAAACGGCTGCCAGGTGATCGAGTCGATCGAGGTCACGGAACCCGGCGAACTGACGGTTGCCGCCTCCGGGACGGATGTTCTTTGCAACAGCGGAGCCGACGGCTCGGCCAGCGCCACGCCCGCCGGTGGGGTAGGGCCTTATGCCTTCCAATGGACGGGCGGCCTGTCGGGCCAACAGGTCAATAACCTTACGGCCGGCGGTTACACGGTTACCGTCACGGATAAGAACGGCTGTTTGTCCACTTCCGATATCACGATCAGCCAACCGCAAAATCCGGTCCTGGTAACGGCGTCCCAAACGTTTAACGGGTGCAACGGCGCTGCAGACAATGAAGCTACTGCCATGGCTTCCGGCGGCGTGGGCAACTTTACCTACCAATGGAACGATCCGCAGAACCAGAGCGGCGGTCAGGCGGTGAATCTCGCCGCCCAGACCTTCACGGTTGTGGCAACGGACGGGAACGGCTGCGCGGCTGAAACCACGGTAACCCTGAAAGACCTTCCGGCGGTTACCATCGGCATTATTGCCAATGAGCCTACCTGTAACGGCTACTCCGACGGTGAAATGGGCGTGAACCAGGTAACCGGCGGAGTCGGCCAGGGCAATACCCTGAATTATACCTATTTGTGGAGCAATGCCCAATCCGGCCTTACCATTAACGGACTTGCCGGTGGCGTCACCTATACGGTTACAGTTACGGACAGCCAGGGTTGCGAGGGCATCGGAAGCCGGTTTTTACCCAACCCCGAGCCCGTCAGCTTTGAATCCGCCACCACGGATGTTTCCTGCTTCGGTTCTGCTGACGGAACGGCTTCAGTCGTCAATATTGACGGACCGAATACCCAATATAACATCAAATGGGGACCGAATGCCGGCGGCCAGACCACGGCAACGGCAACCGGATTGAGTGCGGGGACCTATACGGTTACGGTTACCGACAACAAAGGGTGCTTTATCAGCAACTCCGTGGCTGTTGCTCAGCCGGCCGCGCTGAAGATCAACGCGAAAACCAAGGACGCCGGCTGTTCCGGCGAACAAACCGGCTTCATCGTGCTCAATGCGGAGGGCGGCGTTCCGGGCTATCAATATCAGTGGTCCAACGGCGCGACGCTGGCCCAATTGAACGACATCGGTGCGGGTGAATACTCGGTGACCATTACCGATTCCAATAACTGCGAACTGATCCAGGCTATCCGGATCAATCAACCGGAACCGATCAAACCCGATCTGACGGCACAGGATGTAACGTGCTTCGGCCGGCAGGACGGCCTGATCTCCATCCAGACCAACGGGGGGACCCCGCCGTTCAAATACAGTCTGGACAACATTGAGTACAAAGGAACACGGACCTTTATCGGCCTGCCGGCAGGGAACTATACCGTGTTTGTGAAAGATGCCAACGATTGTACCACAGCCGGGCAGGTGGTAGTGGGCACGCCGCTTGAATTTGTAGTGGACGCCGGCGAAGACCGCACCCTGATCCTGGGAGATTCCCTCCAATTGGAGGCTACTTCGGCCAACCCTGCTCCGGGGTTTGTGGAGTACATCTGGACCGAGCCCTATGCCGGGACATTGAGCTGTACGGAATGCACCAACCCATGGGCTTCACCGATGTACAGCATTATTTACGAATTGCTGGGGATCGACTCCAAAGGGTGCGAATCAACCGACCTGATCCGGGTAAACGTTGAAAAACCGAGGGTCGCCATGGTCCCCACAGGATTCACGCCGAACAACGACCTGACCAACGACCTGCTGGTTGTTCACGGTATGGAAGGCACCCTGGTCAAAACCTTCAGGATATTTGACCGGTGGGGTGAGTTGTTGTATGAGGATAAAGACTTCTACGTCAATGATACGGCCAGAGGTTGGGACGGCACTTTCCGGGGGAAACCCATGAACGGCGGGGTGTATGTCTGGTACCTGGAAGTTGAATATCCTTATGACAAAGCAGAAGCCACCTTCCGCGGTCAAACTACGCTCATCAGGTAACAGAACGTTGTTCCGCCTGATCAGAAAAAGGGGTTAACCCAATTGAACCATCATTAAAATTAATCTTATGCGTCCTTTTTACGCACTCACTTTTACGGCTGTTCTTTTCTTTGGCCTATTGTCGGCCGGCTCCGTGTCGGCGCAGGACACCCGGTTCGCGCAGTTTTATACCAGTCCCACCCAACTCAACCCGGCCTTGATCGGGGTATTTGACGGCCAATACCGCCTGACGGCCAACTACCGGTCCCTCTATTCCAGCATCCTGGGCAGGGAATCCTTCAAAACCATGGCAGCAAGCGCCGAGTTGCGCCAGCGGGTGAGCAGAAGCCGCGATTATGCGGGGTTTGCGCTGAATTTTCTCCGGGACCAGGTCGGGGCCTCTGAATTCAAGCAAGTCAGGGCTTCTTTGGGTGCTTCCTATATGAAACAAATGGGTGGCAGCGGTTACCGCTCGGCAGACCAATACCTGGTTGCAGGGGCGCAATTGGGTATCGGTCAAAGGGGTTATGACTGGGGGAAACTCTGGTTTACCCAGCAGTTTGACCAGGCCCAGGCCATCGTCAATTACAGTGCAGACAACGGAGAGGGCTTCTCCCAGAACAATACCGGACTTTATGTCGATTTCAATGCCGGCATTCTCTGGTATGCCAGTTTTGAAAAGAATATGAGCATTTACTTCGGCGGGGCTATCCACCACCTGAATACGCCGAATATCTCCTTTCTGGATCAGGCGGATGAAAAGCTCTATTCGCGCTATACCATCCATGCCGGCGGCGAATTGCCGTTTACCGACCAGTTGAGCTTTCTGCCGGCGGTGGCTTTCATGAGCCAGGGCCCCTCATTGAGCACGACAATAGGCGGTAATTTCCGGTATACCAACAAGGATTGGCGGGAACTGGCCATCCGGGCGGGGGTTTGGGGCCACGTCGCCAATAAACTGGATAAAGGCCTTGAAATGGATGCCCTGATCTTTGCGGCTATTCTGGAAACCGGCCCGCTAAACTTCGGATTGAGCTACGACGTGACTACTTCGCTCCTGTCAACAGCCAATAATTCAAGAGGAGCATTTGAGATTTCCCTGATCTATACCAGCCCGCCGAAGACGAAGCGCTTTGCAGTGGCCTGCCCACGATTGTAACCGTTGTTGTTTCCATAGTCAGCATTAAAACAACATGAGTCATCCCGGATTTTGTAACACGGTAAAAACGGGATGACTCATGTTGTTTAATGGATTCCTGCAGAGGAATCCGCTTGTTTATTCCAGGACCAGCTTTCCTTCCTTCGTTTCCCCGTCCTTTTCCACCAGCAGCTTATAGGTGCCTTTGAACAGGTAAACCTTCCCATTGTCGGCCTTTTCCGCCTTGATCGGCCGGTCATCCGGTTTTTTATCCTTATTCAATGTTTTATTATACTCAGACAAAATTTTCTCATCAATTGAATAATCATAAGAAACGTAATTCAACCCTGTTACGGCATCCCGGTCTCCTTTGTAGAGCTCCAATCCGTCAGCTGTCTGGATCCGGATGGTCATCATGCCTTTCGACTTGCTGTAAACCGGGATCTTTGTTTCCGGATTATTTTCACCAAAGAACGATTTTGACCCCCAACGTGAACTGGTGCGGGCCTTCTCCATGGCAAACAAATGCAGGTTTTCTTCCAGCAGGGCAGGGGTGAGCAGTTCCAGCTCTTTTACACTGCCGATGAAAAGCGAACGCCCGTGGGTTCCTGCGATCAGGTCCTTTTCGCGGGGATGGACGACAAGGTCGTGAATCGCAACGGCAGGCAATCCGTTGTTCATCAGCATGAAGCTTTTTCCCCGGTTGAGGGAAACATAGAGCCCGTGATCCGTCCCGACATAGAGGATATCCTCGTTCTCAGGATCTTCCTTTACGACGTTGACGGGTTCCAGCGGGAGATCCGCGCCGATTTTTTGCCAGGTTTTGCCGTAATCCTCGGATGCATAGAGATAGGCCGAAAAATCATCCCACCGGTAGCCGTTCAGGGCTGCGTAAACCCGGCCTTCTTTGTGGCCGGAAGCCTGTACCCGGCTGACATAAAGATCCTGCGGCAACCCGGCAGAGACGTTCTCCCAGGAAAACCCGCCGTCCTGCGTCACATGGATCAGTCCGTCATCGGATCCGGTATAGATCAGACCGAAACGAAGGTGGGATTCGTGGATGGTCGTCAGGGTGCCGTAGGGTACATCGCCTTTGACCCCGCCTTTGGTCAGGTCGCCGGAAATGATTTCGAAATTCTCCCCCTGATCCAGCGACCGGTGGAGTTTGTTGGATCCCATGTACAGGATGTCCTGGTTGTGTCCGGAAAGCCAGATCGGCGTTTGCCAGTTCCATCGATAGGGTTCTTCTCCCAGGTCGTGCCGGGGAGTGATGAATTTTCGGTCGCCTGTCCGGGTATTCAGCCGGACATAATTGCCGAATTGCGACCCGGTGTAAACGGTCTCGTTGTCACGGGTATCGACGGCTACCTGCATGCCGTCGCCGCCGAGGATGGCTTTGTAGGGGTATTGCCCGTCCGTTTGCCAGCTGGTGCTTGCCCGGTAGTTGCTGGGGCCCATCCATACGCCGTTGTCCTGAAGGCCGCCGTATACATTGTACGGTTTGGCCATATCCACGGCAATGGCATAAAACTGGCCGACCGGAGGGGTATTGCAGGCAATCCAGTGCTCGCCGTCGTCGTAGGAGATATTCACGCCGCCGTCATTTCCCAGGATAAGGTGCCCCGGCCGATTGGGGTCGACCCACAATGCGTGGTGATCGCTGTGGACATTGTCCCCGTTGATCGATTTCCAGGTTTTCCCGCCGTCGTCGGAGCGCAGGATGGGCACGCCCATGGTATAAAGCTTGTTGGAATCGTAGGCGGCAACCCGCAGGACGCTGAAATAATAGCCGTAGGAAAAAACAACCCCGTCCAGGTAGTCCTCGTGCGTTTTGGTCCATTTTTTGGCATTCGGGTCGGTGCTGTAGACCTCCAGGCCGATCACCGGGGTATCAAAAAGCAGGGCGTTTGCATTTTCCGTGTATTCCACAAGGGTTTTGGGTTGGATCTCTCCCTTCTTGATCATTTGTTTCACCTTGGCGGGATCGTATTTCCTCGGGAAGCCGTTGCTGCGCAGGTAGTCTTCCAACTGGTAATTGGGGATATTGTCAAAATCCCCGGCGCTCATGGCGCGCAGGGCGTCCTTGGTGAGCTCATCCCCGCCGGTTTCTTCCTTCGGTCTGCGGAAGTTGTTGTCGATACAGGCAAACAGCTTTTTATTGCCTTTCTTGTCCTTGGAAAGGGCCAGGCCTATCCTGCCCGCTCCGTCGCCTGCGGGAAAACCTTTGGTGGCCGTACTGATGAGGTCCCAGTGGTCGCCGCCGTCCCTGCTCAAATAAATGCCCGAACCCGGACCGGCTTCCGTGAAATCCCAGGCCC
>WBZL01002643.1_pt1 | contig 17218 bp, 29 predicted proteins | sample 5204291 | NCBI WGS metagenome assembly WBZL01 (sample SAMN12344345, study PRJNA552823) | activated sludge metagenome | biome: Activated sludge suspended growth; feature: Nitrification reactor; material: Wastewater; isolation source: activated sludge from nitrification reactor of wastewater...
GCCCTGGCCTCGCTCACACCCGACGATGCGGATTATTTGCTGGCGACCACCTGGGCGGGGCGCAAGCTGGCCGGGTATCGGAATATTGCGCCTGGAGATGAAACGGCCGTGCGCGAAACGCTCTTCCGGTTGGCCCAACTCGTCAGCGATTTCCCCGAACTGACGGAAATCGAGATCAATCCCCTGCGCGTTCTTACAGGCAGCCAAGGAGTCTATGCCATTGATGTTCGGGGGGTATTGGGTTAAGTAGACCCTAAGGGTTTACTTCGACAAAATCGGTAGCCACCCAGCCTTCATTGCCGGCCAACGTGCGCACAAAAATCCAGGTGTATTCATCGGCTTGCGCTTCACCGGGTAAGACGATAAGCTGCGTACCTTCCAGCAGCCATTCTACATCCGGGGCAGTGGTTGAGGGTTCTGAACGGAGATAAACACCAACGGGGCTGGTGACAACGGCCGTTTGCGGCGCAGGTTCGGGCGTGTTGGTGGGCGTAGCGGCCGGTGGCTGGGTTGAAGTTGGCAAAACCGTGACCTGAGAAGTGGGAAACGGCACAGGGGTAACGGTGGCTGTGGCTAAAACGGTGGTGGGAACGGCCGTGGCCGAAACCGCTGTCTCTGTCGGCGACAACGTCGGCGCAAATGCCGGTTCAACCATCGCTTCACCATCGCTGGGGACAATGGCATACACAGCAAAAAAGATCACGCCAACAAGCAAGGCAACGACAGCCCAGATGAAATCAGCCTGCATCGATTGGCGCGCTTCCAACTGCCCAAACCCATACGATTCCTTGCCAAATCGGGAACGAGCCGATAGCGCGCGAATCAGAAAATAAGCCGCACCAAGAAGACTTATAGCTCCCAATAACGGGAGAATGAGACCAAAAACAACCTGCACAGCAACTCCTTCACGTTAAGCACTGAGCCTACTTTAGCCAAGCCTGTTTACTTTGGCAAGTTTCCTGCCTGCTTTCTACCCATTTTCTTCTAAATCCGCCGCTTTAAGCGCGACCTTCACCTCTTGCCACAAGGTTTCAATCGCCGCCAAATCCATCTGCGTGAGATCCAGTTTCCGCGCCGCAGCCAACTGCTCAACTGCCTGAAAACGGCGGGTAAAGCGCAAATTGGCCTCCCGCAAGGCGCTTTCCGCATCCACATCCAACCAGCGCGCCAGATTTACCAGCACAAACAAGATGTCACCCAATTCAGCCAAACGCTCTGCCGGGGTGTTGGCGGCCTGTAATTCGGCCGTTTCCTCGCGAAGTTTATCGTAGACCCCAGCGATATTGGGCCAATCGAAGCCAACTTTAGCAACCTTGTGCTGTATTTTTTGCGACCGGGCGAGGGCCGGCAAGGTGAGCGGGATATGATCCAGAATCGAATCGAGTTGCCGCCCTTTTTCGTCTTGTTTGATTTTTTCCCAGTTATGCAGAACGGCCGCCGTATCTACCGCCTCCCAATCGCCCCAAACGTGGGGATGTCGCCGCTTCAATTTAGCCTCAATCCCGGCAATTACGTCGCTGAGGCGGAAGATTTCTTCTTCAGAAGCCATTTGGGTTTGCATAACCAGGTGGTAAAACATATCGCCAAGTTCTTCGCGCAGCCCATCATCATCGAAGGTATCCAGCGCTTCTAACACTTCGCCGGCCTCTTCGAGAAAATCGGCGCGCATACTTTGCCGCGTTTGCTCGCGGTCCCAGGGGCAGCCATCCGGGCTGCGCAGGATGGCGACGGTTTCAGCCAGGGCGGGCAAGGAGGCTTTGTAGGGCAGGGCAGGCACATAAAGGCTGGTAAGATGGCTGGTCTGCTCGCTGTGGTCGATGGCATATAGGGGGAGCTGCTCAACAGATTGCCCGTCTAATCCGGCGGCGTGAATAAGGTAGACGGGATGTTCTTCGGGGTAAACGGCCGTCAATACCAATTTCAAATCACTGGCCACCAACCGGCTGTATACCTGTCCCAACAGCAGCGGTACATCCGGGTTCAGGGGCGGGTAGTGAAAAGCCAGCATCTCCACGGCGTCGAACAATTGCAACCCATCCAGGCCATCATAACCAACGGCCGTCAACATCGGCTCGATAAAGCTAATACCCGGCACAATGCGCACGGCCACACCAACTTCTTGCGCGGCCGTTTCCAGAGCTGTCACCGTCGATTCACCCACATGCGGATGACCGGGCACGGCATAAACCACCGGCCCAGTCTGGGCCAGACGCAGGAGTTCGGCCACAATTTGGGCATAAACCGATTCGAAGTTAACGGCCGTTTCGTAGATGCCATCAAAACTGACCAGCGTCACGTTCTCCGGCAAATCGGCCACCGCCGGGTGGCGTTTGGTCCGCAGGTGTACTGTGCCCGCTTCTGTTAATATTTGCCAAGCTTCACGGGTCAGGAAACGGCCGTCGCCCGGTCCTAAGCCTACAACTGTAATGCCCATCATACGCACCCTGCCGCCTTCATCATCATTTCCAAAGCAAAAAGGCGAGTTCTAAAACTCGCCTGATTATTGTCTGATAAACCTGCAATTTACAACATGCTGCCACAAAGCAAGCAGTCGCCAATCACTGTTAACTTAACGCTTGGTATAGGTCGGCGCCTTGCGGGCACGCTTCAAACCTGGCTTCTTACGTTCCTTAATGCGCGCATCCCGTGTCAGATGACCGCCAGAACGCAGGACACCGCGTAAGTTTTCATCATATTTTACCAAAGCACGCGCCAAACCCAGACGCACAGCGCTTGTTTGTCCGGTAATGCCGCCACCTTCGATATGAACGGTGACATCCATTTTGCCCAGCAAGTCAGTCGCTGCCAACGGCCCGCTGAGGATCTCATGATCCCCAAAACGCGGGAAGTATTCTTTGACATCCTTGCCGTTCACCGTGAAATCCCCTACGCTGTCTGCGCCGGGATAAATGCGCACACGCGCAGAAGAACGCTTACGACGGCCAATTCCCTCGATGTATTGTCTGTCTGCCATAAATCTCTCCTAAAACTCCATCGGGACGGGCTGCTGCGCTTGATGCGGATGTTCCGGCCCTGCGTACACTTTCAACTTCTTAATCATCTGTCGCCCCAGCTTGTTCTTGGGCAGCATCCCTTTGATTGCCAACTCGACCGGGCGGGTTGGATGACGATCCAACTGCTCTTTGAGTGATGCCTCGCGCAAGCCGCCAGGATAACCGGAATGGCGATAGTACATTTTCTGGTCCATGCGCCGTCCTGTTACCTTGATTTTATCGGCATTGATGACAACGACAAAATCGCCGGCATCAACCGAGGGGCTGTAAATGGGTTTGTGCTTACCGCGCAAAACTGCGGCCACCTGAGAGGCCAAACGACCCAGCGTTTGACCTTCCGCATCTACCACGTACCAACTGCGTTCTATATCAGCCGGTTTTGTTACGTATGTTTTCATCCTGTTCTTCTCCGTACGTTACAGATACCAGGTAAAGGCCATGCGCCGGAGCGGCCATGCCCGACCGGTTACGATCAGCGGCGTTCAGCGCTGCCTCAAACTCTGCAATCGACCAACGGCCGTCACCCACAGCCTTCATACTGCCCACCAAACTGCGCACCATTCGGTAGAGAAAGGCGTTGGCTTCAATAAAAAAGACCAACAAATCCTCATTCTGCTGCCAATGAGCGGCAAAAACTTCGCGTACCGTGTTGTCGCCTTGCGGCGGCAGGCCAAAGGTTGCAAAATCATGCACCCCCAGCAAACAACTGGCCGCCTGATCCATCAACACCATATCCAGAGGCTGGCTTACGTGCCAGCTTCGGTGGCGGCGTAATGGACTGCGAACGGCCGTGTTGTAAATGTGATACGCATAAGCCCGTCGTTGGGCATTAAAGCGTGGGTGAAACGTCGTCGTCGTTTCGTCTAACTGTAAAATTACAATATCGGCCGGTAAATTAGCATTTAGAGCGCGCTGCAAATTCTCTACTTGATGACGCCACTCAATGTCAAAACTAATCACCTGGCCTGTGGCATGAACACCACTGTCTGTCCGCCCGGCGCCCGTTACCGTAACCGGGTCATGAACAATCTGGCCTAATGCTTGCTCTATCGCCCCTTGAATCGTTGGTTGATGGGCTACCTGGCGTTGAAAGCCAAAATAAGCTGTACCATCATACTCGATTCGCGCGCGATAACGAGCCAAACATTACTCCTCGTCCACCAACATCAACACAGCCATATCCGCATTGTCCCCGGGACGTTTGCCAACCTTGACCATGCGCGTATATCCACCCGGACGCGTCTGATAACGCGGGGCGATTTCCTCAAACAGTTTCTTAACCACGTCTACTTCTTCCGTCACACCTTCTTCATCAGTAAACGAGCGCGTCTTGGGCAAACGAGCTGCCGCCAGACGGCGCGCATGAACTGCCGCCGCCGGATTTGCGCTGCCTTTATCCAGGCCACGTTTTGCCAGCGTAATCATTTTTTCCGCTGCCGGACGAATGGTGCGGGCTTTAGCTTCTGTGGTCAACAGTTGTTCGTAACAGATCAGATCTGCCACCAAATTCTGGCGCAACGCTTTGCGGTGTGCAGAACTGCGATTCAGTTTACGACCATGTACTCGATGTCGCATTGCTCTTACCTCTTACAGTCCGGAAACCGAGTCTGGTTTTCAGGCTCGGTTTCCAGGCGATTATTTTTATTTAGAATGAGTCGACCAGGGTTTAAGCCCCGCGTCCTTCATCCTCATCTGCGAGAAAACCTTTGGCCTGAAGCTGTTGTTTCAACTCATCCAGCGATTTTTCACCAAAATTCCGGATGGCCAGCATCGTTTCCTCACCACGTTCCAACATGTCCAGCATTTCACCAACCTTGGTGATGCCTGTCCGCTTCAGCGAGTTGAAGACGCGCACACTCAGATCAAGCTGCTCGATTGGCGTATCATAGATTTCGTTCGGGATAGCGCCTTCTTCTTCTTCTTCATCATCCACAGGCAGGAAAGTTTCTTCACTAACGCCAGCGATGGGACGCAGGTATTGCATCAGAATCTGAGCCGACTGAGCCAGCGCTTCTTCTGGTTTGATGCTGCCGTCCGTCCAAATTTCCATTACCACCCGATCATAATCGGCGACCTGACCCACGCGGATATTGTCAACCTCATATCCAACGCGGCTGATGGGGCTGAAAATAGCATCCACGGGCAGTTCACCAATCGGCAGACGGCTGCGTTCCTCGGCTGGGGAGTAACCACGACCGGTTTCAACCGTCATTTCGATTTCCAGGAATGCGTCGTCGGAATCGACAGTAAACAGATACAAATCCGGATTGATAATTTCTACTTCCGGTGGAACCTGTAAGTCAGCTGCCGTGACAACGCCTGCTCCATGAACCTCTAGCCGCAAACGTGAAGTGTCTGTGTTGTGTAATTTGAGACGGAGCTTTTTAATGTGCAAAATGAGCTGCATCATATCCTCACGGACGTGAGGAATGGCCGAAAACTCATGTGGCACATCGGTAACACGAATGGACGTGATGGCCGCTCCAGGTAAAGAAGCCAACAGGACGCGGCGTAAAGAATTGCCGACTGTTGTTCCATAACCGCGTTCCAGCGGACCAATCACAAACCGCCCATAGTTTTGTGACATGGCGGTGCTTTCTATCTTAGGTAAAATCAAGTTGCTAATACTCAACGATATACCTCCCTTCCCTAACAAGTTAAACCCTACTGGCCTCACAAATTTTAGCGGGAGTAGTATTCAACAATTAACTGCTCATTCAAGGAGACGTCAATGTCTTCTCTCACAGGCAAACTCAGGATTTTACCCGATAGGCTGCCGGTATCAAGCGATAACCAGCGCGGTACCTGACGGTCATCAATATTTTGGCGCAGATCTTTGAAGTAAGTGCGCCGACTGCTTTCGGGCCGAATTGAGATCAGGTCTCCTTCGGAAACAAGAGCAGATGGGATGTTGGTTTTACGGCCGTTTAACATGATATGTCCATGCGCTACCAACTGCCGCGCCTGTGGGCGCGAAGCAGCCATACCCAGGCGATATACCACATTATCCAACCGGCTTTCCAGCAAGATCAGCAAGTTTGAACCAGTCAAACCAGAACGACGTTCAGCACGATTAAAATAAATGCTAAACTGATGTTCCATAAGCCCATAAATACGCCGAGCCTTCTGTTTCTCGCGCAACTGCAACAAATAATCAGACGCGCGCCCACGACGGAACTGGCCTTCACGCCCATGCTGCCCAGGCGGATACGAACGCCGTTCAAAAGAACACTTCGGAGTCAGACAACGCGACCCCTTCAGAAACAGCTTCTCGCCTTCACGACGACAAAGCTTGCATACAGGTCCTGTATACTTTGCCAACTTATACCTCCAAATAATATAGATTTAGAGAGGTTTACAGGTGTGGCAACCTTTCATCCCTCTCAAATGAATCTGAACGTCGGCCAGATAGTTTTTCTCAACGAATAACTTTAACCGACGCCAGACAAGTAAATAATCTCAGACACGCCGCTTCTTGGGCGGGCGACAGCCATTATGCGGCACCGGGGTAATATCGCGGATCGCGGTAACGCGAATCCCAGATGTCTGTAACGCCCGAATCGCCGATTCACGACCAGGTCCCGGTCCTTTTACAATAACTTCCATCTCTTGCATGCCATGATCTTGAGCCACTTTAGCGGCATTCTTGCTGGCCAAACCAGCGGCATAGGGTGTGCTCTTACGCGAACCCTTGAAGCCGGAACTGCCGGCGCTTGCCCAGGCCACAGTGTTGCCTTTGGCATCCGTGATCGTGACAATGGTGTTGTTAAACGTTGCGTGAATATGGGCCTGCCCTTGCGGCACCATCTTCTTGATTTTCTTACGTACTTGGGTTGTTCTTCTGCGTCCCATAATTTCTCCCGTCAACAGTATTTGCTGTCAGTGGTGTAATTAACCACTACACACAAACACACCACAACAATTACTTGCCCTTACGACGACCACGACCGGCCACTGTCTTCTTCGGACCTTTGCGTGTGCGCGCGTTTGTCTTGGTGCGCTGCCCATGAACCGGCAAATGACGGCGATGACGCAGCCCACGATAACACCCGATTTCAGTTAACCGTTTGATGTTCATGGCCACTTCGCGGCGCAAGTCACCCTCTACGGTATAGTTTTCATCAATAACCTGCCGCAAACGGCCAACCTCAGCCTCGGAAAGATCTTGCACACGTGTGTTTGGATCAATATTGGCCGATGCCAAAATGTTCTGGCTGGCATTTTTACCGATGCCATAAATGTAGGTCAGGCTAATTTCTACCCGCTTATTACGGGGAACGTCTACACCAGCAATACGTGCCATAATTCCTCCAGCTTACCCTTGCCGTTGCTTGTGATTCGGATCAACACAGATCACACGCACAATGCCTTTGCGCTTAATAATTTTGCATTTCGGACAACGACGTTTTACAGACGCTGATACTTTCATGATTCTTTACTTACCTCTCATTGTGTGAGTCGCAGCTACACAATGAATCAACTCCACATATGTTTAACTATTTTGACACAACCTCTAACAATTGTTGAAAAACTTTATCAATGTCTTGTTCGCCGTTTACCTGGACCAAAAGACCTTTATCCTGGTAATAATCGAGCAAAGGCTGTGTTTGTTCCGCATATACCTTCATTCGGGTGCGGATTGTTTCTTCGTTGTCATCAGAACGGCCTTCGATTTCAGCTCGTTTGAGCAGTCGCTTTACGAGTTCATCCTGGCTCACATGGATGTATGGTACCACTTTGATGGTGCTGTGGAATTCTGCCAATAGCTCTTCTAAGGCTTCAGCCTGGTTCGTGTTCCTTGGGAACCCGTCTAAGATGACGCCCTGAGCGCAATCTGGTTGGATCAGACGGGCGCGAACCATTGCCACAGTCACATTATCTGGAACCAATTGTCCTTTATCGATGTACGTTCTGGCAAGTTTACCTAGTTCTGTTTCGTGCTTTTGATTGTACCGAAACAGGTCTCCTGTTGCTACTTGTGGCAGGCCTAGTTTGTTTTCCAATTTCTTGGCCTGGGTCCCTTTTCCGGCCCCAGGAGCTCCCATCAAGACCACGTAGGTAGCCATCGCTAGATAAATCCCTCGTAGTTGCGCATGAGTAGTTGGGCTTCCAACTGGCGCATGGTGTCGATAACCACACCAACAATAATGATTAAACCTGAACCGCTAACGACAACGACACTTTGCTCAATGCCAGGCAGTCCCAAGATGGCGCCAATAGCCTGCATAATGCCTGGCAAGACAGCGATGATGCCCAAGAAGAGCGCACCTGCCAGGGTGATGCGGCGAACGACGGCCATGATGTAGTCGGCGGTCCGCTTGCCGGGGCGTATGCCAGGGATGAACCCGCCTTGACGCTGCAAGGTTTGTGGTATGTTTTGCTGCTGGACCATCACGTCGGTGTAGAAGAAGGTGAAGCCTACGACCAACAAGAAGAAGAAGAACCAGTAGAAGAAGAACAACCAGGGGTTTACCGTGGGGTCTTGCCGGGAACCGAAGGCCGCAATGGTTTGAGCGATGCGATCGAGCGCGCTGCCGCTGTTGGTGACAAATAAGCCAGCAATCAGGGGCGGGAAGGTAAGGATGGATTGGGCGAAGATGATCGGGATCATACCGGCGGTGTTTACTTTCAGGGGGATGAAGCTACTTTGTCCCTGGTAAACTTTGCGTCCGCGGACGCGACGGCCGTATTGCACCGGAATTCGCCTCTGCCCTTCTTGCACAATCACAATCACCAAAACAGTCAACACTGTAATGACGATGAAAGCGACAAAAGTAAAGACACGCGTCACCATGTCGGGCAAGGAGAACATCCCAGCAATATTGGGTAAAATTCCCGAAACAATGCCACCAAAAATGATCAGCGAAATGCCCTGGCCGATGCCATCTTCCGTAATCATTTCGCCTAACCAAATAGCGAACATGGTCCCGCCTAACATCGCCAGCAACGTCGTAAACGTCGCCAACAATTGGTCAGGCGCAAAACCAAAGTGCGGCATAATGACTTCCAAACCACCAACCGATTGGTAGCTAAAGCCAACCAATCGTATCTGGCCTACGGCATTCACAATCGCCAGCGGTACCGTTAGATAGTAGGTATAGCGGTTAATTTTGTTGCGGCCAGATTCACCCTCTGAAGCCAGTTCTTCTAATTGAGGAATAATCGGCGTAATCAGCTGAATGATAATGGAGGCTGTAATATAAGGATACACCCCCATCGCCATCACTGAAAAATTACGCACCGCTCCTCCAGATAGGAAGTCCAAGAAGGTTATTACCTGATTGTTGCCAATTGGCTGCGAGGTAAACGCCAGCCAAGCTTCCAGGTTAACGCCTGGCACCGGAATATTGGCAACCAGGCGGTAAATAACCAATAGGAAAACCGTGAACAAAATTCGCCGGCGCAGATCGGGCAGCAAAAAGGCTGAACGTACAGAATCAATCATGATTTTTCTCCGTGTTCAATGGCCGGATAATCATTCAGCCCTCAAAAGGGAGAATTTCTACCTGACCGCCGGCTGCCTCAATTTTTTCTTTGGCCGACTGTGAAAAGCGATGCGCTTTAACGGTTAAGGCCTGGGACAACTCACCCTCGCCCAGGATAACGACCGGATCCGTTTCTTTTTTAATGAGTCCCAGAAAAGCCATCACTTCCGGGTCTACATCAATATCTTCAAATTCGAATTCGGCCAGATCTTTGAGGTTGACAGGTTTGTAATAAACCTTGTTGTCGTTGGTAAACCCTCGTTTGTAAGGCAGGCGACGAGCTAATGGCAGCTGACCACCTTCAAAATAGACGCCCTTGCCACCACCGCTGCGGGCGTTCTGGCCTTTGGTACCACGCCCGGCAGTTTTACCCTGCCCGGCGGAAATACCACGACCCACTCGCTTGCGCTTTTTCTTTGATCCGGTATTTGGGCGCAGATCGTGTAGTTTCATTATCTCACCTCTTCAACAGAAACCAGATGTTCTACTTTTCTAACCATACCCCGAATGGCCGGGGTATCGTCGTGTTCTACGGATTGGTTTAATTTTTGCAGGCCCAACGCTTTAATGGTTGCTTTTTGCCGCTCGTTATAACCAATCGCGCTTTTGGTATAGGTTATGATTAGCTTAGCCATTAGCTGCGTCTCCAGAAAGGCAGTACCTCGGCAACATCTTTACCACGTTCGGCAGCTACCTGATTGACATCTTTCAACTGGCGCAGGCCGTCCATAGTGGCCTGAAGTACATTGAGTACGTTTTGGCTGCCTAAGGACTTAGAAAGAATATCTTTGTACCCTGCGGCTTCAACGATTTGGCGTACGGCGCCGCCAGCAATAACTCCTGTACCAGGCGATGCTGGTTTTAAGAGTACTTTAGCTGAACTGTGCGCACCGATGACCTCATGAGGGATGGTGTTGCCAACCATTGAAACGGTTTCCATGTTTTTGCGGGCGGCTTCTAGTGCTTTGCGGATAGCATCCGGTACGGATCGGGCTTTGCCCACACCGACAGCGACGTTTCCCTTGTTGTCGCCAACCACGACAGCTACTCGGAAGGCAAAGCGACGACCGCCTTTGATAACTTTGGCTACGCGCGTAATGTCTACGATACGCTCGTCTAGTTCGTTACCTTGATCATATTGACGTCTTTGTCCCATTGTATTCTCCTGTTTAGAACTTGAGACCGCCTTCGCGGGCGCCATCGGCTAAGGCTTCGATACGGCCGTGATAGAGGAAACCCCCTCGATCAAATACGACCTGTTCGATGCCGGCGGCCAGAGCGCGTTCGGCGACTGCTTTGCCGACCAGCGTGGCCTGCTCAGTCTTTGTTTTTCCATCCATCTGTGCTTTGAGTTCGTTATCGATGGATGAAGCGGAGACGATGGTGCGTCCCGCTACGTCGTCGACGAGCTGCGCATAGATTTGTTCCGTGCTGCGGAACACGCTTAACCGTGGACGTTCCGATGTGCCGGATATCTTCATCCGAATGCGACGTCGGCGGCGTTCACGAGATTGGTGAGATTTTACAGCCATGATAATACCTCTTACACCTTGCCAGTCTTACCGGCTTTACGACGAACGACTTCATCGTTGTAACGAATGCCTTTCCCCTTGTAGGGTTCTGGCGGTCGCTGTTTGCGGATTTGCGCGGCGATTTCGCCCACAACTTGCTTATCAATTCCGGAGACGATGATGGTCTTGTTGCGGTTTTCTACTGCGAACTGTACATCGGCCGGGGGATCGAAGTTGACGGGGTGCGAGTAGCCCACGTTTAACACGAGGACGTTGCCGTTCATTTCAGCGCGATAGCCGACGCCTTCGATCTGGAGGGTTTTGGAGAAGCCAGTGCTGACTCCCACAACCATATTGTTAAGCAAAGCACGGGTTAATCCGTGTAAAGAGCGATGGGCTTGGGAGTCTGACGGCCGTTTCACCATCATCACACCTTCTTCCATCTCGATCTGCATCTCCGGATGAAGCGCCTGCGTCAGTTTACCCTTCGGGCCTTCTACCGTGACCAGATTTCCATCCTGAACATCAATCTTTACTTTGTCAGGTATTTGGACGGGTGATCTACCAATTCGAGACATGGTTATCCTCCAATTACCAGACCTTGCAGATAACTTCGCCGCCTACACCCAGGCGCCGAGCTTGCTGTCCAGTCATTACGCCCTGAGATGTGGTGACAATGGAAACACCCATGCCGCTCAACACCCAAGGGACATTCTTAGTACCAACATATACACGACGACCTGGCCGGCTTACTCGCTCCAGTCCCGTGATAACGGACCGACGATGACGGCGGTCCCCAACATATTTTAACGTTACATTCAGCACAGCCTGCGGTTTTTCAGGTAAAACCTGATAATCCTCAATGTACCCTTCAGCCTTCAAAACGCGGGCTAATTCCACCTTCATTTTAGAATTCGGCATGGACACCGTCGGATGTAACCGCATCTGCGCATTACGAATGCGTGTCAGCATATCAGCTATCGGATCACTCATTGACATAATGCACCTCTTACCAGCTTGATTTCACAACGCCAGGAACATTGCCTTTCAGCGATTCTTCGCGGAAGCAAATGCGGCATAACCCAAAGCGGCGCATGTAGCCACGAGGACGACCACAAAGCCGACACCGGTTTCTGACCTGTACGCGATATTTCCGCTTGGTTTCCCGTGCGATCATTGATTTCTTCGCCATTTTTTCTCCTACCTCAACTCTGCCAGAATGGCATCCCTAGCATGGTCAACAGACGGCGACCTTCTTCGTCTGTTTTGGCCGTCGTCACAATGGTCACTTCCATTCCGCGAATTTTATCAATCTTGTCATACTCAATTTCTGGGAAGATCAATTGCTCGCGCAAGCCAAGTGTGTAGTTGCCACGGCCGTCAAAGGCATCTGGCGAAATCCCCTGGAAATCGCGGGTACGTGGCAGCGCCACGTGGATCAGACGGGTTAAAAAGCTCCACATCCGCTCACCGCGCAGTGTCACTTTCACGCCAATAATGCGGCCTTCGCGCAACTTAAAACCAGCGATAGATTTCTTCGCTTTGGTTACGACAGGCTTCTGGCCGGTAATTGCCGTCACATCGTTCACGGCAAATTCGACAGCTTTGGCATTATCCAAAGCCTCGCCCAACCCCACGTTTACAACCACTTTTGTGATCCGCGGTACCTGCATGACAGATTGATACTCAAATTCTTTCATCAGAGCAGAAACAATTTCTGTTTGATACTGCTCCTTTAACGGTGTAAACATCCTTACCTCCAGGTAAAGTGGCAGGCCAGCCAACGGTCTAGGCTTTCACCGGTTGTCCCCACTGTCGGTAGACAACGTAACCGTTACAATGGCGCCTGGCTCACCTTGGATTATGAACAATAATTATTTATCGATAATATCTTTGCCGCTCTTTAAGGAGTAGCGAACGCGACGGCCGTCATCATCTTTGCGAATGCCCACTCGTGTAGGTGTGCCCGTATGTGGGCAAACCAACATCACATTAGACACCGCAATTGGAGCTTCAAACTCAATGATACCGCCCTGAGCTTGTGAACTACCGCCAGTATTTTGTGGTTTTTGGTGCTTTTTTACCACGTTCACACCCTTCACCACGATGCGATCCTTGCTTGGGATTACACGCTGCACTGCGCCGCGCTGCCCTTTATAATTTCCGGCAATTACTTCGACTTCGTCACCGACTTTAATGCGCATCTCTTAACCTCTTATCCCGATAAACGATGATCTGAAAGCCATCGTCCTATCATTTAACTCTTACAGCGCCTCTGGCGCCAGCGACATGATGCGCCCAAACCCTTTGTCACGCAGTTCGCGGGCCACCGGGCCAAAGATACGCGTGCCAACCGGGTTGCTGCCCGATGCATCCAGGATAACCGCCGCATTGTCATCAAAACGAATATAGCTGCCGTCGTCGCGTTTGTACTCTTTGCTCGTACGCACAACTACAGCCTTTACGATGGTTCCCTTTTTTACCGCTGAATTGGGCGCCGCTTTTTTGACAGACGCCGTCACAACATCACCCACGCCGCCATAGCGGCGCACGGAACCGCCCATCACCTGAATGACCAGGAGTTCGCGGGCGCCGGAATTGTCTGCTACTTTCAACCGACTTTCTTTTTGGATCATGACAATTCCTCGTTATTTCGCGCGTTCCAGAATGGAAACGACAGCAAAGCGCTTGTGGCGGCTGATCGGTTGCGATTCGATGATCTGAACCCGATCGCCTATGCGGCATTCATTCGCTTCGTCGTGCGCCTGATATTTCTTGCGCAGACGTAGCACTTTACCATATACCGGGTGACGTTTTGTGGTGGTCACTTCAACAATCACTGTTTTATCCATTTTGTCACTGGTGACCACGCCTACCAGCCGTTTACGTTGTTCTCTCATCTCTCACCTACCCTGCCACTTTATAGCTGGTGACCAGGCGCGGCAGCGACTTTTCGCGTCGGGCCTGCCGCCCATGGAGGCGCTTTTTATTCAGGTCGACCTGTGCCGAGGCGATTTGTTTGCCTTCTTTTTCTTCAAAGGTTACCTGCCAGGCACTGTCTTCATAGCTGAAGGAAGCGGTTGCTTCCCATTCTTTGCCGGCTAATGCGGCGGCGATGTCGGGTTCGACAACGGCCGTTTCCACAGCCAACTGCCGCATACGCAGCACAGATTCAATCTGAGCGATCTCGCGCCGCACAAATCGGATGCGCGTATAATCTTCCAGACGTGCGCCAGCTTTCTGAAAGCGAAGGTTAAACATCTCTTCGCGATCATTTTCCAGCATCTCTTCCAGCTTCTTATTACTCATTCCACGCAGCTCAACAATTTTAGCCATTAGAGCTTATCCTCCCGTGAAACAACCTGGGACCGGATGGGCAGTTTATATGCTGCCAGGCGCAAAGCTTCTCGCGCCATATCTTCCGGCACACCACCTACTTCAAACATGATGCGTCCAGGCTTCACTACGGCAACCCAATGGTCCACGGAACCTTTACCTTTACCCATGCGGGTTTCGGCGGGTTTCGCAGTCACCGGTTTATCTGGAAAAATCCGAATCCAGTATTTACCACGGCGACGCATATGGCGCACCACAGTTCGGCGCATTGCCTCGATCTGACGGCTGGTGATCCAACCGGGTTCCAATGCCTGTAAGGCAAATTCCCCACTGAGCAGGTCAGTGCCACCCTTGGCCATGCCTTGCATACGCCCTCGGAACTGCTTCCGATATTTGACACGTTTTGGCATTAACATGATTCCAACTCCGCAAAATTGAAGATTAGCAGGCAGTGGCTTGTGCCAACGGCCGACAATCTTCAATTGTCATTTATTCACTAATGTAGACGTCCATGGCGGATTCGGCTTTTTGGGGCAAAATTTCGCCACGATAAATCCAAACCTTGACGCCAATTTTTCCAAAGGTGGTCAGCGCTTCAGCAAACCCATAATCCAGGTCTGCACGGATGGTGTTACGCGGGACACGGCCGTCCCAAACCTTCTCTTTCCGCGCCATTTCCGAACCGCCCAAACGGCCCCCAACCTCAATGCGAACACCTTCCGCGCCCTGACGCATCGCCTGCTGTACAGCACGCTTCATCGCCCGGCTGTGCGAAATACGGCGTTCCATCTGATTAGCCACATTCTCCGCAATCAATTGCGCATCTGTGTCTGGTTGGCTAATCTCTTCGACTTCCAACTTCACGGCTTTATCGGTCAGCTGCCGCAGCTTGCCACGAAGTTCTTTCACCGAAGCGCCTTTGCGGCCAATCACAATACCCGGTTTAGCCGTGTGAATGGTCACCTGAACCTGATTGGGCGCGGCCCGCTCAATGTTCAGAGCCGAAATACCAGCCTGGGGCATTTCTTTACGGATCATGGCACGAATGGCAAAATCCTCGTGCAACAAATCCTGGTATTGCTGCTTTTCCGCATACCAACGCGTGTTCCAATCACGGATATATTTCAAACGAAAACCGACAGGATGTACTTTACGTCCCATTACTCCTCCACCTAAACGTTGTAATCAACAACTTCGCGCTCGGCCAAAACAACAGTGATATGGGACGAACGGCGAATAATCGGACGGAAACGACCACGCCCAGCAAAACGACCACCATGAGGCGCTTTGCGGTGCTGCGGCCCCTTGTCGGCGTATATACGGCTCACATAAAGCTCGCCAATTTCCAAGCCAAAGTTCTGCTCTGCATTAGCCACAGCCGATTCCACCAGCTTATACACCACATCGGCCGCATTCTGCGGCATAAATCGCAGAATCGCCAACGCTTCTTCGGCATCCTTGCCACGAACAACATCACATACCAACCGCACCTTCTGTGCAGCAATCGGTATGTGGCGAACACTCGCTTTCACTTCAAATGCTTCAGACATAATTACCGACGCCCCTTACCCTTCTTCTCAGTTTTCGAGACGTGACCACGAAACATACGAGTCGGCGCAAATTCACCCAGCTTATGGCCAACCATATTTTCAGTAATATAAATCGGAATGTGGCGACGGCCGTCATACACAGCAATCGTATGCCCCACCATCTGCGGGAAAATCGTGCTCGCCCGAGACCAGGTACGAATCACCTGACGAGCCTTCGTCGCATTCAGCTTTTCGACCTTCTTCATCAATTTCGGACTTACAAACGGCCCTTTCTTTAAAGAACGTGACATCTTCTTCTTACCTCCTACCGACGCTTCTTAGTACGACGACGGAAAATATAACGATCCGTAGCCTTATTCTTACGCGTCCGTCGACCTTGCGCCGGTTGACCCCACGGGGTCTTAGGACCAGACATACCAATCGGCGAGCGACCCTCACCACCACCATGCGGATGATCATTCGGGTTCATGGCCGAACCACGTACCGTCGGGCGCACCCCAATATGACGCTTACGCCCAGCCTTACCCAGCTTCACGTTACCGTGCTCCACATTACCCACCTGGCCAACCGTCGCCAGACAATCCTGTGGCACATAACGCTCCTCGCCAGAAGGCAAACGCAACGTCACATACTGCGGATGATCCTTCGCCAACAACTGCGCCGACGTACCCGCCGCACGCACCATTTGCGCACCCTTACCAACCTGCATCTCAATGTTATGGACCTGAGTACCCAACGGGATATTAATCAATGGCAGAGCATTCCCCGGCCGAATTTCAGCCTTCGGACCACTCATCACCTGATCCCCAACCCGCAGACCAAGCGGCGCAATAATATACCGCTTTTCACCATCCACATACACCAACATCGCAATGCGCGCAGAACGATTCGGATCATACTCAATCGACGCTACACGGGCCGGCACATCAAACTTATCACGCCGGTTAAAATCAATCTCCCGAAATCGCCGCTTATGGCCACCACCACGGTGACGAATCGTAATCTTTCCACGATGATTACGCCCGCCATGCTTCCGCAAACCTCGTGTCAACGAAGGTTCCGGCGCCACACGGGTGACTTCTTCATATGTCTGGCTGGTCATATCGCGCCGGCCAGGAGAAGTCGGTTTATACACTTTGATCGGCATCTTACCTCCAGAGACGGACTTCAGCTCGCATAAACAATGGGAACATCAACCCCATCATCCAACAAACCTCGTCACTGCTCAATAATATCGCTCACCCCAAAATGGGGAACAACTTACACACCTTCAAACAAATCAATGCTATCGCCAACAGCCAAAGTCACAACTGCGTTTTTCC
>WBZL01002644.1_pt1 | contig 17218 bp, 16 predicted proteins | sample 5204291 | NCBI WGS metagenome assembly WBZL01 (sample SAMN12344345, study PRJNA552823) | activated sludge metagenome | biome: Activated sludge suspended growth; feature: Nitrification reactor; material: Wastewater; isolation source: activated sludge from nitrification reactor of wastewater...
TCAACGCGAACGACGAACGCTTCTGGGTCAAGCTGCACTTCAAGACCCGCCAGGGCATCCGGAACCTGACCGACGCCGAAGCCGCGGAACTGGTCGGTCGCGACCGTGAAAGCCATCAGCGCGACCTGTACGACGCGATCGCGCGCGGCGACTATCCGAAGTGGACCATGTACGTGCAGGTCATGCCCGAACTGGACGCGGACAAGTACCGCCTGCACCCGTTCGATCTCACCAAGGTCTGGTATCGGAGCGACTATCCGCTGATCGAGGTCGGTGAGTTCGAACTCAACCGCAACCCCGAGAATTTCTTTCAGGACGTCGAGCAGAGCGCCTTCGCACCCAGCAACCTGGTGCCCGGCATCGGTGTCAGTCCCGACAAGATGCTGCAGGCGCGCCTGTTCAACTATGCCGATGCGCAGCGCTACCGTCTGGGGGTGAACCACCACCAGATCCCGGTCAACGCGGCGCGCTGCCCGGTGCACAGCAATCACCGCGACGGGCAGGGCCGCGTCGATGGCAACTTCGGAGCCACGCTGCACTACGAGCCCAACAGCTTCGGCCAGTGGCAGCAGCAACCCGCGTACAAGGAGCCGCCGCTCAGGATCACCGGCAACGGCGATCACTGGAGTTTCCGGGACGACGACAGCAACTACTTCGAACAACCCGGGAAGCTGTTTCGCCTGATGACGCCGGCGCAGCAGCAGACGCTCTTCGACAACACCGCCCGAGGCATGGGCGATGCGCCGGACTTCATCAAGTTTCGGCACATCCGCAACTGCCACGCGGCCGACGTGGCTTACGGTGCAGGGGTGGCGAGGGCGCTGGGGCTGGACCTGCGCGCTGCGCTGGACGCAGAGGGAGATGGCTCGGGCTGAACGAGCGTCGAACCTGCAGGCCGACGCGAGGCCTCGGCACGGCGTGCGCCTCGCCCCGGGGATCGATCGGCACGACTGACAGCGCTCAAGGGGGCGGCAGACGTCCGGCGTCGGCGACGCCGGCGTCGCCGCCAAGGTCGATCGCCATCTGGGTGCAGACCGCGCGGCACAGCATCGCGACTTGCTCGCTCTGCACCCTGTAGTAGATCTGGTTGCCGTCGCGACGGCGGGCGAGCACGCCGCGCTGGTGCAGCACCGACAGGTGCTGCGACATGTTCGGCTGCGTGGTGTCGATCTCGGCGAGCAGTTCGGAGACGTTCTTCTCCCGCTGACAGACGGCGCTGATGATCTTCAGCCGGATCGGCGTCGACAGCAGCCGGAACAACCCGGCCGCCGAAGCGAACACCTCGTCGTCGGGGGCGTCCTGCAATGGGCGCGTCGACGCCGGTGTGGCGGGTGAAGCCATGAGCGTCACTCCCCGCTGTCGCGCCGGTGTTCTCGTCGGGTCGGCTTCATCGACGATTCAACTGGTCCGGGTCGCCGCCCTCGGCCAGCCAGCGCGCGAGCGTCATCGCCTCGGTCTCGCTGAGCGACTGGGCAGGCATGTCGACCGACCCCCAGACTCCCGAACTGCCGTTCCGGATCTTGCCCGCGAGGTACGCGGCAGCGTCGGCCTGGTCGGCGTACTTGCGGGCCAGGTCGCGAAAGCTCGGGCCCACGATCTTGTTGGAGACGCCGTGACAGGTCAGGCAGGCGTGGCGCCGGGTCAGCGCCGCGACCGATGGCTGCGCAACGGCAGCGTTCGCCCCCTGCGGCGGCGGGGCGCTGGCTGCAGCGGTGCTTGCGCCGCGTTGCGGGCCGACCGCGCGGTTCTGCTCGGCGAGGTTGCCGTGTGCGTCACGCGCGTGGTCGGGCAGGAACGATGCGACCTTCGGCTCGGCTGCGCACCCGGTGAAGCAGGCGGTGGCGGCGACGTCGGGCTTGCGACCGGTGGTGATGGTGCGGCCCGGCCACAGCGCGTGATCGACGGTCATGCCGTTGCGGTTGGGCAGGCGCCTCTGCACGTCGGCGATGTTGCGGTCGGTCAGCGTGAAGTCGTCGGGCACCACGCCGGCGAGGTTCAGCATGTACGCGGTCACTGCGTAGACCTCGTCGGGTGACAGTGACTTGGGTTGCGTCCACGGCATCGCCCGGCGGATGTAGTCCCACAGCGTGGCAACCGACGACAGTTTCATCATCGTCGTGCGGCCCGGGAACGAGGTGTCGGTGAGCCTCGCAACCCGCCCGGTCTCGATGTCCTTCGCGGTGGTGCCGCCGATCAGCGGCGTGAACGTCTGATTGCTTTCGCCGAACACCCCGTGGCACGACTCGCACCGGGTTTCCCAGATCTGCTGCCCGCCGGCGACCGACCCCGAACCCGTCGGCAGGCCCTTGAAGTCGGGCCGCACGTCGATGTCCCAGGCGGCCAGTTCCTTGGCGGTGGCGGCGCGGCCGATCCCGGGGAAGCGCTCGGCCGGCTGCGCGTGCGCGACGGTGAGGGCGGCGCCAAGCAGCGTGGCGGCGGCGAACGCGTCGACACGTCGCGCCCTACTGGAGCTGGACATTCTTCACCTCGCCGCTCTCTTGCACCAGCCAGGTCTGGATCGCGTTGTTGTGATAGATCGAGCGCGTGCCGCGCACCGCGCGCAACTGGCGCATCTGCGGCTGCACGTAACCGGTCTCGTCGATTGCGCGACTCTGCACCAGCGCCGGCCGCCCATCCCAGACCCAGTCGAGGTTGAAACGGGTCAGGCACTTCGCCAGCACAGGCGTCTGCAGACGAGCGGTGCGCCAGTTGCGCCCGCCGTCCACCGACACGTCGACCCGTCTGACCCGCCCGCGGCCCGACCAGGCGAGCCCGCTGATGTCGTAGAAGCCGCGGCCCACCAGCACCTGGCCGCCCGACGGCGTGGTGACCACGCTCTTGCACTCCTGGATGCTGGTGTACTGCCGATGCTGCCCGTCGGGCATGAGGTCCACGTAGTGCAGCGTCTCGTCCTTGGTGCCGTATGGCCGGTCGCCGACCTCGATGCGGCGCAGGTACTTGACCCAGCTCACGCCTTGCACGCCGGGCACCACCAGGCGCAGCGGGTAGCCGTTCTCGGGACGCAGCATCTCGCCGTTCTGGCCGTAGGCGAGCAGCACTTCGCCGCTCTCGACCAGTTCCATCGGCACGGTACGGGTCATCGACGAGCCGTCGGCCCCTTCGGCCAGCACGAATCGGCCGCGCCGGTAGTCGGCGCCGGCCATGTCGAGCACCGTGCGCAGCGGCACGCCGGTGAACTCGCAGCAACTCAACATGCCGTGCGTGTACTGACAGGTGGGGACCGCGACGTTGCCCCACTCCATGCCGCTGTTGGCGCCGCACTCGATGAAGTGGAAGCGGCTGACCGACGGCAGCCGCATCAGTTCGTCCACCGTCAGCACCAGCGGCTTGCGCACGATCCTGTCGTCGGAGCCGTTGATCATCAGCCGGTGCTTCGATGGATCGACGTCCCACCAGCCCTGGTGGTGGCGCTCGAAGTGCAGGCCACTGGGCGTCACGATGCCGAACAGCGACTGCAGCGGCGCAAACGACACCGATGCCTGGGCAGTCTGGGTCAGGCCCGGACTCTGGCGCCGCTGGACGTTCGCCTCCCACTTCGACGGCTTGCCGTAGCCGTCGGTCACCACCGGTTGGCCCAGGCCGCGCGTGTGCTCGGGCAGTTCGAGGATGTCCGGATCGCCGTCGGCAGAGGCGGCGGCCCCCGGGCGGGCCACCGCGGGGCCTGCGGCAACGGCACCCGCGGTGCCCGCCGCCGCGAACGCGCGCCGGATGAAGTCGCGGCGGCCGGTACGTGCCTCGTCGAACACCCGGCGAACACCGTCGGCGTCGAGGAAGTTCTCGGGTGCCTTGACCAGGCGGCCTGCTGTCGGGTGGTCGGTGCGCAAGCTGTCTCCGGTGTGTCAGGGGGGCGGCGCGGACGCCGACCCGGTGCGTGCCGCGGAATCCGCGGTCACTTATATTAGTCGTGGCGAATATGGTCGATGACAGCCCCGCTGTCAAACTCGCTAACATCGTTTCATGTCGATACAATGATCGAGATGGAACATCTCAACGATCAGGCCCTGGGGCTGGTGGCCGAGTACTTCCGCTCGCTGTCGGATCCGATGCGGCTGCGCATCCTGAACGTGCTGCGCGGCGGCCCGATGAACGTCAGCCAGCTCACCGAGCAGCTCTCGTCGAGTCAGGCGAACGTCTCGAAGCACCTGGCGACCTTGGCCGCGGCCGGCATGGTCTCGCGCAGTCCGCGCGGCACCAGCGTCTGGTACGAGATCGCCGACCCGGCGATCTACGAATTGTGCGACGTGGTCTGCGGCCAGCTCGGCAAGCGGTTCACGCAGACCGCCGAGCTCGGTGCGCTGTTCGGCGGCCCGGTGCCCCCGCTACCCGGGCGCCGCCCGCGCCGGGCCAACTGAGCCTTCTCGGCTGCGCTGGCCGGTCACCGGCGGGCCGCCCGCCTCGCGCAGGCGTTCGCGTTCGGTGCCGCGCGGGCCGGCGCCCCCGCTATCCCGTTCAGGGGGACGACCGCGGGCCTGCCCGACATCGCCTTCGAGATCTCGGCCGTGCGCATACGCAGATCCCGCCCCAGCGCGCGGACCGCCGCCTTGTCGAACTGGGCGCTGATGCCAACCGTGCTGATCGCCATCAGCGGCTGGCCGGCCGCACCGATCACGGCCGCCGACACCGCGGTGATGCCGCGGGAGAAGCGCCCGACGTCGATCGCGTAGCCGAGCCGCCGCGCTTCTTCGACCTCGGCCAGGTAGGTGTTGAAATCCAGCGGCTCTTCCCAGCGCAGCGCGCTGAATCGCGCCTTCAGCTGCGCGACGGTCAGGTCCGAATGGGCGGCCATCACCCGGCCCAGCGCCGCGACCCACATCGGCAGCCGTTGCCCGATGCTCATGTGCACGCGCACTGCGGCATCGTTGTCGGCCCGGTCGATCAGCACGACCCGCTCGTCGAGCGTGCGGTGCCACAGGGTGACGGTGACATTGTGGCGCAGCGCGAGCTCATCCAGGTGCGGCCGGATCATCCGCAGGTACGACTTCTGCTCCAGCGCCCCCTTGGCCAGCTCCACGACGCCGAGGGTGATCGCGTAGGTCTTCGTCGCTTCGTCGAATTGCACCAGGCGTTCGTGCACCAGGGTCTTGAGCAGGTTGAAGCAGGTGCTGGAATGCAGACCCAGGTCGCGCGCGACCCGGCTCACGCCGACCGGCGCCGACGCGGCGGCGAGGTAGCGCAGCACCGACAGACCGCTCGCCAGCGCCCCGACCAGCTTCTCGGGAGCGGCCGCGCCCGGTTCAGTCAAGCCGCACTCCGACGTTCGCCACGCAGCGTCACTCCACCGGCAGGCCGAGCTGCCGGGCGATTGCGCGCTGCTGGATCTCGAGGCTCCCCACGGTGACCGGCGCGACCAGTGCGTCCATCGCCCAGCGCATGGCCGGCAGTTCGGAGGTCAGACCCCAGCCGCCGGCGGTGTGCAGCACCGTCTGCGTGACCCGCACGACGGCCTGCGTCGAATGCAGCTTCGCGGTCGACACCGCGAGGATCACGTCTTCCAGCGGCGCGCCGCTGTCCCAGCGTTCGGCCGCGTGATAGGTCAGCGTGCGCGCGGCTTCCACGTCGACGTGGGCCTGCGCGAGCGCGAATGCGATCGACTGGTTGGCGCCGATCGGCTTGCCGAACTGCCGGCGGGTGGCCGCGTACTCGCGCCCCCAGTCGAGCGCCGTCTGCATGTGGCCGAGCCAGCGGGCGGCGACCATGATCCGTTCGCGGTTGAAGCCGGCCATGATCTCGGCAAAGCCGGCGTCGAGCCGCGCGCTGTCGGCCACCCGGGCCCGGTCGAACATCACCCGGAAGGTCGGCGCCGGGCGGTTCACGTAGGTGTCGATCTGGCTGGTGCTGATGCCTGCCGTCTCGCGCGGCACCGCGAAGAAGCGCATGCCGTGCCGGCCGGCCGCCGGATCGGTCTGCGCCAGGGTCACCAGGATGTCGGCGTCGCCGCCCAGCGTGATGAACGACTTCATGCCGTCGAGCACCCAGTGGTCGCCTTCGCGGGTGGCGCGGGTGCTGACGTTCTGGATGTCGTTGCCGGCTTCGGGCTCGGTGATCGTGATCGCGACCATGCACTCGCCGGCGATGTTGCGGGCCGCGAGTTCCCGGTGATGGGCCGCGCCGTACTCGTAGAGGATCGACCCGGCGACGTTCTGCACCAGCACCGACACTGCGAGGTTCGGATTGACACGCGACAGTTCCTCCATCGCGATCGCCTCTTCATAGGCGCCCAAGGCAGCGCCGCCGATGTCCTCGGCGGCGGTGATGCCGATCAGCCCGGCGCGCGCGGCGGCCACGTAGAACTCGCGCGGGAAGCGCTTCTCGGCGTCGGCCTGCTGCCAGCGCGGCGCCACCTCGCGTTCGGCGAAGCGGCGGCACATGTCGCGGAACGCCGTGCGGTCGACCGAGTTGACCGGCGTGGGACGGGGTTGCCTCCTGCTCACGATGATCCTTTGCATTGTTCGCTATCGCGAGTATGATTCTCGCAAGAGAATACCGCAAGCCGCACCACGGCATCGAATGCGTCTGGCCGTGGGCGCGTCACCCGTCCTGGCGGGTTCGAGCGGCGGTACCGGGGCGGTGCGCGCAACGAGGAGATGACTCTGGACTTCACCTTCGCTCCCGAACACGACAGCGTGCGCGAAACCGTGCGCCGCATGTGTCGCGAGGAACTCGCCCCGCTGGTGGCCGACGCCGAGGAGAACGAGGCGTTCCCGCGCCAGGTGTTCCGGCGCTGGGGCGAACTGGGTCTGTTGGGCGTGCGCTACCCGCAGGCCGATGGCGGCAGCGGGTTCGACAAGATCAGCGACTGCATCGTGCGCGAGGAACTCAGCTATGTGAGCCAGGCGTTCGCGTCGTCGTGGTCGGCGCACAGCCACCTGGGCATCTGGCCGGTGTGGCGCGCCGGAACGCCGCAGCAGCGCGAGCGCTTCTTCCGTCCGGCCCTGGCGGGCGAGAAGATCGCCGGCTTCGGTTTGAGCGAACCCGACGGCGGCTCCAACGTGCGGGCGATGAAGACGCGGGCCGAGCGGGTCGCTGGCGGCTGGGTGCTGAACGGCAGCAAGCTCTACATCACCAACGCGCCGATCGCCGACTTCCTGCTGGTGGCCGCGCGCACCCGCGCCGAGCTGACGCCGCAGGCGATCAGCCTGTTCATCGTCGAGCTGCCCAACAAGGGCTTCGACATCCGCAAGCTGCGCAAGGAAGGCATCCGTGCCTCCGAGACCGGCCTGATCCACATCGACGGTGCGTTCGTTCCCGATGACTGCCTGCTCGGTGAAACCGAAGGTACCTACCCGGTGATCCTGGATTCGCTGAGCGAGAACCGGGTGGGCGTTGCCGCCAATGCGCTGGGCATGGCGCGCGCCGCATTCGATGCGGCCAGCGACTTCGCGCAGAACCGCATCGTCGCCAAACGGCGGGTCGGTGACTATCAGGCAATCGCGCACAAGCTGGCCGACATGTCGGCGCAGATCGAGGCCGCCCGCTGGCTGGTCTACTACGGCGCCTGGCGGGTCGACCAGGGCACGCTCGACGCGGCCACCGCCGCCCGCGTGAAACTGGTGGCCAGCGAAACGGCACTGGCCTGCAGCGAAACCGCGATCCGCATCCACGGCGGCGCCGGCATCATGCGCGAATACCCCGTCGGCCGCATCCACCGCGACGCGCTGGTCTACGTGATCGGCGAGGGCACCAGCGAGATCCAGCGCAACATCATCGCCCGCAGCCTGGGGTTCCAGCCATGACCGACTACGTCCTGCGCGAGCGCCACGGCGCCACATTCGTCATTCGCCTGAATCGCCCCGAGCGCCGCAACGCGTTCGACCTGGAGGTGCGCCAGGGCATCGCCGAGGCGGTGTTCGAAGCGCGCGACGACGATTCGGTGCGCGCGGTGGTGCTGACCGGCAGCGACGGGGTGTTCTGCGCCGGCGGCGACCTGAAGTCGCTGTCCGAGGGCAAGCGGCCGGTGTTCAAGGATCGTGACCGCATCCGCCGGCTGCATCCGTGGTTCCGCGAACTGGTGAACCTGGAGAAGCCGGTCATCGCAGCGGTCGACGGCCCGGCGTTCGGTGCCGGCTTCAATCTGGCGCTGGCCTGCGACTTCATCCTGGGCACGCCACGCACGCGCTTTTGCGCGGTGTTCGGCCGCATCGGGCTGGTGCCGGATCTCGGCGGCTTCTTTCTCTTGCCGCGCATCGTCGGGCTGCAGCGCGCGAAGGATCTGGTGTTCTCGGCGCGCGAGGTGTCGGCCGACGAGGCACTGCGGCTCGGCATCCTGATGAACATCGTCGAGCCCGCACGGCTGTTCGACGAGGCGCTGGCGCTCGCCGAGCGCTACCACCACGCGTCCACCGAGGCGCTGGGCATGGCCAAGAACATCCTGAACCGTTCGTTCAACCTCGACCAGGACACCTTGGCCGAACTGGAATCCAGCGCGCAGGCGGTGGCGCTGCACACCGCGTATCACGACGAGGCGGTGGCGGCGTTCCTGGCCAAGCGGCCGCTGAAGTTCGGCGGCCGCTGATGTCCGCTGCCGTCCACGCGTTCGCGGTCTGCTTTGCGCCTTCCCACCTTCCGGAGTGCCGTCGATGACGAAAAAACCCATCAGGTTCGACGACTTCGTGCCCGGTCGCGAGATCGGCTCGACCGACGTGACCTACAGCGAAGAACTGGCCGCGCGCTGGCAGAAGATCTTCGGTTCGGCGCCTGAAGATGGCGCCGGCGGTGCGGCCGAGGGCGCGGGGCTCGCCGTCGTGATGATGATGCGGGCGTTCCTGACCATCGTGTCGCCGCGGCCGCCCGGTAACGTGCATGCACGCCAGCAGTTGTCGCTGCAGCAACTTCCGCGCGCGGGCGAGGTGATCCGCTCGGCGGTGACCTGCGTCAACAAGGAGATGCGGCGCGAGCGGCGCTACGTGGAACTGCAGGCGGTCGGCGTCGGCGAGGGCGGTCGGCCGATCTATTCGGGCCGGCTGACCTTGATCTGGGCGGCATAGTGCGGTTCTGCGCGACTCGTCCGCTCATCGATACGAGGATGACAACGACATGATGACCACGCTGAAACCGGCGACGCTGCGGGTGGTACCCGAAGTGATCCGCGCCTATGCCGAGCTGACCGAGGACTACAACCCGCTGCACCTGGACCCGGAGTTCGCGGCGCGCACGCCGATGGGCGGCGTGATCGCCCACGGCACGATGTCGATCAGCCTGCTGTGGCAGGCGCTGCAGCGTACCTTCGGCCCGCAGGCGTTCGATCTGCTGGACCTCGACGTGCGGTTCTTGAAGCCGGTGCGGCTGGAAGAGACACTGACCGCAGGCGGGCAGCCGAACGCCGAGAACCCGGAATTGCTCGATGTGTGGGTCCGCGGTGACGATGGCGTGGACCGGGTGGCCGGCACGGTGCGCCGTCGGGCTGTGGCCGGCTGAGCGCGGGATGACGCAGCGCGGCGCGTGCTGCGGCCGATGACGGAAGGCGGAGGGCGCGATGGTGTCATTGACTTCCAGCGTCGACTGGTGGGCGCGCACCGAGCCGACACGTACCGCGCTGATCTATCTCGATCAGCGGCTGACGTATGCCGACCTGCAACGCCGCGTCATCGCGCTGACCGGTCTGCTGGCCGCGCGTGGCGTGCGACCCGGCGACGTCGTGGCGCTGCTGATGAAGAACAGCGCCGCCTTCATCGAACTGTCGCTGGCGGTGAGCCGTGTGGGCGCGGTGCTGCTGCCGATCAACTACCGGCTGTCGGCCGACGAGATCGGCTTCATCGTCGCGCACGCGGGTGCGGTGCTGATGTTCGTCGACGACGAATTGCGCGCATCTGCGGGTGACTTCGCGGCGGTCATCGAGATCGACGCGGCCGCGCAGGCGGACAGCCGGCGGCTCGTCGCCGAGTCGGGGCAGTGCGATGCGCCCGCGCGGTCGAGCACCCCGGACACCCTCTTTCGGCTGATGTACACGTCCGGCACCACCGATCGGCCGAAGGGTGTGATGCACACCTATGGCAACTACGCGTGGAAGTGCCTGGACCACATCACCGCGCTCGGCCTCACTCGTGATGACCGGCTGCTGATCGTCGGTCCGCTCTATCACGTCGGCGCGTTCGATCTGCCCGGCCTGGCGGTGTCGATGGTCGGCGGCAGCCTCGCGGTGATGCGCGAGTTCGAGCCGCAGGCGGCACTCGAACTGATCGAGCGCGAACGACTGACCGGTGGCTGGATGGCGCCGGTGATGCTGAACCGCTGTCTGGCGCTGCCCGGCCGCGACCGGTTCGACGTGACGAGCCTGCGCTGGCTGGTCGGCGGGGGCGAGCGAACACCCGAGGAACGGATCCGCGAGTTCGCACAGCTCTTCACCCGCGCCCGCTACGTCGATGCCTATGGTCTGACCGAATCCTGCTCGGGCGACACGATGATGGAAGCCGGCCGGGAACTCGACCGAATCGGCTCGACCGGGCGTGCGATGGCGCACGTGCAGATCGCGATCCGCGCAGACGACGGCACGTGGCTGGCGCCCGGCACCACCGGCGAGATCTGCCTGCGCGGGCCGAAGGTGTTCGGTGGTTACTGGCGCGACGAGTCACGCACCGCCGCGGCGTTCGACGGCGAGTGGTTCCGCACCGGCGACGTCGGCCATCTCGACCACGAGGGCTTCCTGTACCTGACCGACCGCAAGAAGGACATGATCATCAGTGGCGGCGAGAACATCGCATCGTCCGAGGTCGAACGGGTGCTGTACCGGTTGCCACAGGTGGCCGAGGCGGCGGTGGTCGGCCTGCCCGACGACCGGTGGGGCGAACGCGTCGTGGCCGTCGTCGTGCCACGGCCCGGCACGACACTGACCTTCGACGAATTGCGCGCGCACTGCACGGGGCTGCTCGGCGGCTTCAAGATCCCGAAACAGCTGGTGCTGCAGGATTCGTTGCCGCGCAATCCGTCGGGGAAGGTGCTGAAGCGGGTGTTGCGGGACGAACTGACGAAGGCGGGATAGGGCCGCGGTGTCGACGACACGAGCGGCGTGCCGACAGGCCCTGGCGTGCTATCGTTCGACATCACGCCGCAGCCCTTGCGCCTGCCGGCGCAAGGAGGGACCGATGACCGTTCTCCCGTTGCCCACGGTGCGCGGATCGCGCGTCGGGGCATCCACAGTCGCGGTACTGCTGCTCGCCGCGAGCGCGCATTGGGCAGGCCCGGGCGAGGCGTTCGCCGCCGATGCCACCGGCAGCCTCACGGTTGCTTTCGGTGCCGAGTCGACCGTGCTCGACCCGCTGAAGTATTCGGCAGGCGTCGATCACTACTTCATCGGCCAGATGTTCGAGCAACTCGTGCGCCCCGACCCGGCGCTGAAATCCACGAACTGGCTTGCCGAGCGCTGGGACGTGAAGACGGTCGGCGGCAAGCCGGTGATCGACGTCACGATCCGCCGCGGCGTGAAGTTCCACAACGGTGATCCGCTGACCAGCGCCGACTTCGAGTTCGCGTATCAGAAGCTGCGCGACCCGAAGGTGTCGCGCTGGTCGCACAACCAGGCTGCCGTCGAGCGCTTCGAGATCGTCGACGACCTGCGCTTCCGGCTGCACTTCAAGGAGGGTGACGGCTCGTACGTGGCCAACCAGCTCCAGTTGTGGGCGGTTCCGAAGGCGTACTACGAGAAGGTCGGCGAGGCGGGGTTTGCGCAAGCACCGGTCGGCACGGGGCCGTGGAAGTTCGTCTCGCGCGTGGTCAAGGACGAGCTCAGGCTCGAGGCGTTCGACGGTTACTGGAACACTGCGCACCGACCGAAGGTCAAGAACCTGACGATCAAGATCATCCCGGAGGACCTCACGCGGGTGGCGGCGTTCAAGACCGGCGCGGTCGACTGGATCGACGCGGTGCCGTTGTCGATGGTGACCGAGTTCCGCAAGCTGCCGGGCGTGAAGACCCTGAGCGTGGTCTCGGGCAACAACCTGTACCTCGACTTCAACACGCACCAGCCGAACTCGCCGTTCCGCGACCTGCGCGTGCGCCGTGCGGTCGCGCACGCCATCGACGTCGACGCGATCATCAAGAGCGTGCTGTTCGGTCAGGGCCAGCGCTACGTGCAGGTCGGCGAAGGGGGGGTCGGCTACGACCCGGCGCTGAAGGCGATTCCGTTCGACCCGAAGAAGGCACGCGAGCTGCTTCGCGAGGCCGGCCACGCGCGCGGTCTGGACGTGCCTTGCTACAACCTCACGACGCCGCGCGAACCGAACGTCAAGGAGGTCGGCGAGGCGATGTTCGCCTATCTCGGTGCGGTCGGCATCCGCTGCAAGGTCCAGGGGCTCGAGTACGGCGCGTGGATCAACCTCGGGCGGCGTGGCCGAAACGCGCCGCCCGAGATGGACGGGCTGATCAGCTGGATGTGGAGCCACAACCTGCCCGGCGATCCGGGCACGCCGTGGGCCGGGCACCTGCACCGTTTCGTGGCCGGCCAGGGTTGGGGCAGCTACTCCAACACCGAGGACGAGCAGGCCGACCGGATGGTCGAGGAACTCAAGCGCGAGATGGATCCGACGAAGCGCCACGAACTCGCCCGGGCGCTCGCCAGGTACAAGAACGACAACATCCTCGGCGGTCTGCCGACCTATCGGCCGCTGGTGACCTTCGCCTGGCGTGACGACAAGCTCGACTTCAAGCCGTGGCCGTATCCGGGCTACTGGCGCGGCTTCCAGGAGGTGTCGCTGAAGAAGTGACCAGGGGCGGCGATCGGGCGGAGACCTGGCGATGATCGGTTTCCTGGCGCGGCGGCTGGCGCAGGGCGTGGTCAGCGTGATCGGCGCCAGCCTCGTGATCTTCGTGATCTCGCGGCTGTCCGGCGATCCGATCGCGATGCTGATGCCGACCGAGGCGCCGCCGGCGCTCATCGAGCAGTTGCGCATCGAGATGGGTCTCGCCGAGCCGATCTGGAAGCAGTACCTGATCTTCGCCGGCAAGGCCCTGGGCGGCGATTTCGGCCAGTCGTATCGCTGGCAGCAGCCGGCCCTGCAGCTCGTGCTCGACCGGCTGCCGGCGACGGTTCTGCTCGCGGTAGCCGCGCTCGCCTTCTCGATGCTGCTCGCGATCCCGTTCGGCGTTCTGTCGGCGGTGCACCGCGGCACCTGGATCGATACGCTGGGCAAGTCGTTCGCGATGCTGGGCCAGGCGATGCCGAACTTCTGGGTCGGGTTGCTGCTGATCCTGGTGTTCGCGATCCACCTCGACTGGTTGCCCGCTTACGGCATCGGCACGCCGGCGCACCTGGTGCTGCCGGCGATCGCGCTCGGCTGGTATCCGGTGGCCGCGCAGACGCGGATCGTGCGCTCGGCGATGCTCGACGTGCTCGACAGCGACTACATCCGCACCGGCCGCTCGGTCGGAGCGAGTGAGCGCGTGCTGGTGTGGAAGTATGCGTTGCGCAACGCGGCGATACCACTGGTCACCATGCTCGGCGTGTACTTCGCGTCGATGCTGGGCGGGGCGTTCGTGGTCGAGACCATCTTTGCCTGGCCCGGCGTCGGCCGCACCGTCGTCGAGGCGGTGTTCGCACGCGACTTCCCGGTGGTGCAGGTGGGCGTGCTGCTGACCTCGGTGCTGTTCGTCGCGTCGAACCTGCTGGTCGACCTGTCGTACGGCCTGATCGATCCGCGCATCCGCCATGACCGATAGCGCGGCCAGCACGAGCGAGCGGGTCGCCACCTCGGCCGGGCGCTGGCGGCTGAACCGGCTGGCCCGCGGCTTTCCGTGGGTGCCGGCGGCGATTCTCCTCGCGGTGTTCGTTGCGGCGATCGCCGGCGAGGCGATCGCGCCGCACGACCCGAACGGACTGAACCTGGCGGCGGCGTTCCGGCCACCTGTCTGGAGCGCCGCCGGCAGCGTAGAGTACCTGCTCGGCACCGACAACCTCGGTCGCGACATCCTGAGCCGCATCATCGCCGGCGCGCGTGTGTCGCTGGTCTCGGCGTTCTATGCGATCGCGTTCGCCGGCGCGATCGGCGGGTTGGTTGGAATGATCGCCGGTTACGCTGGTGGCTGGGTCGATACGCTGATCATGCGGCTGGTCGACATCCAGATGTCGATTCCGGCGCTCGCGCTCGCGCTGGTGATCGCGGCGGTGTTCGGCGCCGACTTCGGCACAGTCGTGATCGTCGTCGTCGTGACCTACTGGACCTGGTACGCGCGCATCGTGCGCGGGGAGATCCTGTCCTTGAAGGAGCGTGACTACGTGGCGCTCGCGCGTGTGGCCGGCTGCGGCACCGCCACCATCTTCGCCCGTCACCTGCTGCCGAACCTGGCCAACACGCTGCTCGTGCTCGCCACGCTGCAGGTCGGCCAGGTGATCGTGTTCGAAGCTTCACTGAGCTTCCTCGGCCTCGGTATCCAGGCGCCCGACGTGTCGTGGGGGCTGATGCTCGCCGACGCGCGCAACTACCTGACCAACGCCTGGTGGGCGATCACGATGCCCGGCGTCGCGATCATGCTCACCTGCCTGGCATCGAACCTGCTCGGCGACTGGCTGCGCGACACCTTCGATCCGAAACGGCGGCAACTGTGAGCGACGACACGTCGGAGCCGATCCTGCGCGTCGAGAACCTGCGCGCGCACCTGTTCCTCGAGCGCGGCGTGGTCCGCGCGGTCGACGGTGTCAACCTCGCCGTGCACGCCGGCGAGACGCTCGGACTGGTCGGCGAGTCGGGCTCGGGCAAGAGCATGACCAGTCTCGCGATCCTGCGTCTGTTGCCGCGGCCGGCCGGCCGGATCGTCGACGGGGCGATCCGGCTCGACGGCGTGGACCTCGTCACGCTGAGCGAATCCGAGATGGCGCGCGACTGGCGCGGGCGGCGGGTTTCGATGGTGTCGCAGGATCCGATGACGTCGCTGAATCCGGTCTGGTCGATCGGGGATCAGGTGGGGGCGCCGTTTCGCTATCACGGCCTGGCGCGCGGCCGCGCGGCGGTGCGCGAAGCGGTGGTGAATGTGCTCGCGCGCGTTCGCATTCCGTCGCCCGCCCGGCGCCTGGCCGACTATCCGCACCAGTTCAGCGGCGGCATGCGTCAGCGCGTGGTCGCGGCGATGGCGATCGCCTGTGCACCGCGGCTGTTGATCGCCGACGAGCCCACCAGCAACCTCGACGTCACGATCCAGGTTCAGATGATCGCGCTGCTACGCGAACTGCAGCAGGAGACCGGGCTCGGCATCATCCTGATCACGCACGACCTCGGCGTTGCCGCGGCGATCTGCCGGCGCATCGCGGTGATGTACGCCGGCCGGATCGTCGAGACCGGTGACGTGCGGCAGATCTTCCGGGCTCCGGCGCATCCGTACACGCAGGCGCTGCTGCGCTCGATACCGCATCTGGGCCGGCGGCGCGCGCGGCTCGACGCGATCGCGGGGCAGCCTCCGAGTCTGATCGATCCGCCCGTCGGCTGCCGGTTCGCTGCCCGCTGTGAGCGTCGCGACGTGCGCTGCGCCAGCGACTATCCACCCGACCGCGAGCTTGCGCCCGGCCACGTGGTGGCCTGCTGGCACCCGGGGCCGCCCGGGCGAGCGGAGGCAAGCGCGTGAGTCTGCTCGAAGTGCGCGATCTGAGCCGGTACTTCGCCGCCGGCGGCGGCCTGTTCGGCCCGCGGCGCCACGTGAAGGCCGTCGACGGTGTGAGCTTCTCGATCGACGAGGGTGAAACCTTCGCGCTGGTCGGCGAGTCGGGTTGCGGCAAGACGACGATTGCCAAACTGGTGCTGCGGCTGGAGCGGGCGACTGCCGGTTCGATCCGCTTCGACGGTCACGATCTCGCGACGCTGCCGGCGTCGGGCCTGCGTCGCCTGCGCCGCCAGTTGCAGGCGGTCTTCCAGGATCCGTACGCCTCGCTCAATCCCCGGCTGCGTGTGCACACCATCCTGGCCGAGCCGATCCTCGCGCACGAACGACCGGGGCGGGTCGAGATCGGTCGCCGCGTCGGCGAACTGCTCGACGTGGTCGGCCTGCCGGCGTCGGCGGCGCGGCTGTTTCCGCACGAGTTCAGCGGCGGCCAGCGCCAGCGGATCGCGATCGCACGCGCGCTCGCGCTCAAGCCCCGATTGCTGGTGCTCGACGAACCGATCTCGGCGCTCGACGTCTCGATTCGCGCGCAGGTGCTCAACCTGCTCGCCGACATACAGGCGCAGTACCGGCTCGCCTACCTGGTGATCGCGCACGACCTCGCGCTGGTCGAGCACTTCAGCGACCGCGTGGGTGTGATGTACCTCGGCAACCTCGTCGAGATCGGCCCGACCGACGCCGTGTTCGCCGAGCCGCGCCATCCATACACGCAGGCACTCATCGCGTCGGTGCCCCGCCCCGATCCGGACCACGCCGCGCCGCTCGACGTGATCCGCGGCGAGATCGGCAGCGCGCTCGCGCCACCCGCGGGCTGCAAGTTTCACCCGCGCTGCCCGCGGGCGATCGCGGTCTGCCGAACCGAACTGCCGCCCTGGCGGCATTTTCCGGGCACGCACGCGGCGGCCTGCCACCTGCTTGCCGCGCAGGAGAACGACGAGCCATGACACCCGAGAACCACCCGCTCTTGCCGCTGGACGGCCTGGTAGTCGTCGAACAGCCGGCGAGTGTCTCGCTGCGCTACTGCGGCCGCCTGCTCGTGGAGCACGGCGCGACGGTCTGGCAGGTCGGTGCACCGCCCGTGGGGGACGCCGGCTATGGCGGCGCGGCGAGCGAGGCCTACGCGCGCTGGCTCGACCGTGGCAAGCGGCGCGCGCCGGCCGATTTCGCCGGCGCGCTGGAGTTGGCGGGGCGTGTCGACCTGGTGCTCGCCGGGCCGTGCGCCGGCGCCGTGCGTGCCGCCGACGATGCGATAGCGGCGCGGTGGCCCGCCGACGCTGCGGGCACGGCGCACGGCGCGGCACATCACGGCGTGCCGCCGTTGCGTGCCGGCCTCACCTGGTTCGCCAGCGACGGCCCGTATCGCGACTGGCAGGGCGACGACGCGCTGATCCAGGCGATGTCGGGCGTCGCCTACGCAACCGGGCCGGTCGATGGTGACCCGCTGCTGCCGCGCGGTCACGCGCCGCAGGTGGTCGCCGGCGTCACGGCCGCGATCGCGGTGCTCGCCGTGCTGCTCGGCCGGCGTCGGGGCTCGTGCGCTGAATCGGGCGCGGGTGGGTTCGTACGCACGCTCGACGTCGACACGCTCGAGGCCAACCAGTGCTTCTCCGAGAGCAGCGCG
>WBZL01002648.1_pt1 | contig 17203 bp, 13 predicted proteins | sample 5204291 | NCBI WGS metagenome assembly WBZL01 (sample SAMN12344345, study PRJNA552823) | activated sludge metagenome | biome: Activated sludge suspended growth; feature: Nitrification reactor; material: Wastewater; isolation source: activated sludge from nitrification reactor of wastewater...
TCCTAGGCTTCCATATCGGACTTTGCCTCCCACTACTCGGCTGGCTCGTCGTGCGTGGACTCGTCGCGCATGGAGAGGAACGGCGGCGCGCCTACTTCTTTCTCACCGGCCTCGCCGTCGGATTGGGCCCGCCCACGCTCGATGTCTCCCTCCGGGCCGTTCTGTTGCCGTACCGCTACTGGCTGCTGAGCTCTCCGAACCTGGTCTACCTGAAGATCACCCTCGTCCCTCTCCTGGCGAGCGTCCCCTTCACCACCGCCTACGCCGTGCTGAACCACGGCGTTCTCGACGTGCGGGTGCTCGCTCGCCGCGCCCTGCAGTACCTCCTCGCCCGCTACACCACCCTGGCGCTCACCGTGGCGCCCTTCCCGTTCCTCGGCCTCTACCTGGTCCAGGAGCGCCACCGCACCCTGGCCGACCTCGCCGGCGACAGTGTGGTGTGGTTCCTGCTGGCCACTGCCGGGCTCGGCGGCCTCGGCCTGGCGCTGCGCCAGCGCATCTTCGACTGGATCGACCGCCGCTACTTCCGCGAGCGCTACGACGCCCGCCAGCTGATCAGCCAGCTGGTCGAGGAAGCGCGCCTCGCGGCCAGCCCGCGCGAGCTGGCCGAGCAGCTGAGCGGCGGCCTGGAGCGGGCCCTCCAGCTCGAATCGGCGGCGCTGCTCGCCCTGCGGCCGGAGACCGGCCAGCTGGAGGACCCGGCTGGCTTCGTGGCCCCCCTCGACCCGTGGTCACCGCTCGCGGCGCGCGCCCACGCCCGCAGCCAGCCCCTCGACCTCGAGCCGCGGGCCGGGCGGACCTGGCTCTCTCGCCTGCCCGCTGCCGACCGCCAGTGGATCACGGCGCACCGCGCGCAAGTCCTGGTGCCCCTGGCGGCGAGCGACGGCTCCCTCCTCGGCCTCGTCGCCCTCGGCGCCAAGCGCAGCGGCTTTCCGTTCCAGGAAGAGGAGATGCGCCTGCTGGCCACGGTGGCGACCCCGGCGGCCCTCGCCCTCGAGGTGCGCAGCCTGCGGCGCACGCCCAGCGGTGGTGATGCTGCCGAGGCCATCCCGGCGCTCGAATGCCCGGTCTGCGGCACGCTCTACGTGGCCCCCAACCCGCGCTGCCCGGCCTGCGTCGAGGAGCTGGTGCCGGCGAGCGTGCCCTACGTGCTGCCGGCACGCCTGCGCTTCGAGCAGCGGCTGGGAAGCGGTGGCATGGGGGTGGTCTATCGCGCCGTCGACCTGAGCCTCGGCCGCCAGGTGGCGGTGAAGACGCTGCGCCGGCTCGCCGCCGACGACGCCGCCCGCCTGCGGCGTGAGGCGCGGCACGCGGCCGCCGCCTCCCACCCCCACCTCGCCGCCATCCACGGCGTCGAGAGCTGGAACGGCACGCCGATGCTCGTCCTCGAATACCTCGCCGGCGGCACCCTCGCCGCCCGCCTCGGCGGCGGGCCGCTCGATCCGCTCGAAACCGTCGAGCTCGGGCTCGCGATGTGCCAGGCCCTCGCCTGCCTGCACGAGACCGGCCTCCTCCATCGCGACGTCAAGCCGAGCAACATCGGCTTCGACCACGCCGGGACCCCCAAGCTGATGGACTTCGGGATCGCCCGCGGCGCCGACGACTGGGCGGGCGAAGGCAGCCTGCCACAGGTGCCGGGCAGCGCCGGCGGGCCCCTCGACGCCACCCTGATCCAGGAGCACCAGCTGATCACCGAGCGAGTCAGCCGGCGGCTGGTGGGCACTCTCCTCTACCTGCCGCCCGAGGCCTTCGAGAGCGGCACGGCGGACGCCGGCTTCGACCTCTGGAGCCTCGTCCTGGTGCTCCACGAATGCCTGAGCGGGCGGACGGCCTTCGGCGGCGAGGTGACGGACGTGATCCGTGGGATCCGCGAGGCCCAGGTGCCGGAGATCCGCCGCCTGCGGCCGGACTGTCCGCTGGTGCTCGGCGACTTCTTCACTCGCAACCTGCACCTCGACCGCACCCGGCGGGCGGCGACGGCGCGAGCGCTGGGCGAGGAGCTGGCGACGGTGCGGCTCAAGCTCCTGGCGTAGAGACGGGCTTGAGGCAGCCGAGCAAGAAGCGAGCGACGCACCAGAAATAGCGCCGGCCGCCGGCGAGGTGCACGTCGTGGTGGCCGGCTCCCGGCACGACCAGGAGCTCCTTGGGGGCGCGGGCCCGCGCGTAAAGCGCGCGGCTGTGCGAGGGTGGGATGCGGGGGTCGGCGGCGCCGTGGACGAACAGCTTGGGCACCGCCAGCTCCTCCACCTTGCCCAGGTTGCGGAACTGGTTGCGGGCGATCACGTGCAAGGGGACGTGCGGGTAGGCGTTGCGCGCCATCGCCTTGAGGTCGATGAAGCTCGATTGCACGACGAGGCCGGCCACCGGCCGGTGGAGGGCGCCGTCGATCGCCACGGCGCCGCCCAGCGACTGGCCGAAGAGGACGACCCTCTCGGCGGCCTCGCCGAGGTCACCGACCAGCGTGTCGTAGGCCGCGCGGACGTCCCGGAACAGGCCCTTCTCGCTCGGTGTGCCTCCCGAACGACCGTAGCCCCGGTAGTCGAAGGCGAGGAGGTTCATCCGAAAGTGGCGCAGACCATGGTAGAGGTCGATGCGGTGGGCGATGCTGCCGGAGTGGCCATGGCAGCACAGCAGGGTGCCCTGGGCCGCGGGGTGGCGCATCCACCAGCCGTGCAGAGCAACACCATCCTCGGCGCGGAACCAGACGTCCTCGATCGGCAGCCCGATCTCCTCCGGCCCCCACTCGCCACGCGGGAAGGGCGCCGGCTGGAAGGTCTGGCGCGCCTGCAGGTAGCGCCGCAGGAACTCGAGCGCCCCCAACCCACCAGCCACGGCCAACGACGGCAGGGCCAACCGCCAGGGGCGGCGCGGGCGCAGCGAATGCCGCTCGGCAGGGGGTGGGGGTGGGCTTTCGGGCATCGTCATCCAATCGGTCGAATGTTCAACCGGCGATATCCGGTCTTCAGCAGAGTGCCCGCCGACCCTCCAGGCGTGGCACGACCCTCTCCCGCTGAGGCCGCCGCGGCAGCCGAACGTTACCTCTCAGGGGCTACCAGGGGCCGCCCATCTCGCTGATCAGGGGTCGCGTCTTGGTTGCCAGACCCACGCCGTCGCCCAGCGGCAGGATCACCGCGGCGAGCTGCGGGTGGATCATCAGATAGCCGTTGAAGGCGCGCAGCGCCCGCGCTTCCGGGCCCTCCTCCTCGGCCTCGACCGCCACCTGGCCCTTCCACAGCACGTTGTCGAAGACCAGCATGCCGCCAACCACGAGGTGCGGCAGGAGCAGATCAAGGTAGCGCCGGTAGTCCGTCTTCACGCAGTCGACGTAGGCGAGGTCGATGGGGCCTTCGCGGCGGCGCAGGACTTCGAGGGCATCGCCTTCGATCACCGTCACCCGCTCGGCGAGGCCGGCCCGCTCAAGGTAGGAACGCGCGGCGGCGGCCCGCACCGGGTCGGACTCGATGCTCTCGACGACGGCGCCGGGGGCGCCACGGGCGAGGCAGATCGCGCCGTAGCCGATGGCGCCCCCGACCTCGACGATCCGCCGCGCCCGGCTGGCGGCGGCCAGGGTCTCGAGCAGGCGGCCCACCTCGGGGTCCGAGATCGGCACGCCGTCGCGCTCGGCCTGGAGCTCGATCTCGCGGCGCAGGGCATCGCGCGGTGGCAGCAGGCGGACGAGATACTCCTCTTGCTCGCGCCGCACGAGGGTGCCGAGGCCGCTCTTCATGCACCGATTCTAGTCCGGGGACGATAGGATGCCCGCATGCGCTCATGCCGTCGCAGCCTTCCTCTCCTCGTCGCCGCCCTGCTGCTGACGCTCGCCACCCAGCGGCTTCCCGCGGCCGAGGGCGAGCCGGCCCCGGCCCCTCTCCTCACCCTCGGCGAGGTCAAGGTCAGCCCGGTAGCGCCCACCGCCAAGACCCTCTGCCACCTCGAGGTGCAGCTCAAGAACAGCGGCACGGCGCCGGCCTCGAGCCTACGCTTCGTGGTGAGCGTCGCCGGCAAGGAGCTGCCGGTCTACGCCAACCAGGTGTTCATGCAGGAGGTCCCCGCCGGCCAGACAACGACCGTCAAGCTCTACAACTTCTGGGCGAGCGAGACCGGCCGGCCGGCGCCGGCCGACGGCAAGCTCAAGGTCGAGGTGACGCTCGCCGAGGCGAAGTGGATGAAGATCGAGACCGACGCCGAGGGCGTGGAGGTCTGGCAGCCCCTCGACGCCGTGCCCGGCCTGCCGCAGACCCAGAGCGTCACCCTCGCCCTCAAGCCGTAGGCCCAGCGATCAGACGCCCGGGGACGAGTCTCCGGGCTAGGGACCTCGGCCCCTCCGGGGCCAACACCGGGACGAAACCGCTTCTGCAGCGGCCTGCCGGCTAGCGCCCGCCCAGCAGCTGCTCGACCCGCGCCACCACCATGTCGAGCGCCACCTGGTTCTCGCCGCCCTCGGGGATGATGACGTCCGCCCAGCGCTTCGACGGCTCGACGAACTCGAGGTGCATCGGCCGCACCGTCGCCAGGTACTGCCGCAGCACGTCGTCGAAGGTGCGGCCGCGCTCGTCGATGTCGCGCTTCAGGCGACGTAGCAGGCGGATGTCGGCGTCGGTGTCGACGTAGATCTTGAAGTCGAGGAGGCGGCGCAGCTCGGGCTCGACGAAGATGAGGATGCCCTCGACGAGCACCACCGGCTGCGGCTCGACCCGGCGGGTCTCCTGGCGCCGGCGGTGGATCACGAAGTCGTAGATCGGCACCTCGGCGGCCTCGCCCGCCCGCAGCGCCTTCAGATGCTCGACGAGCAACTCGCCGTCGAGGGCCGCGGGGTGGTCGAAGTTGAAGTTCTTGAGCTCGGCGGCGCTCCCCCAGTCGATGTCGCGGTAGTAGCTGTCCTGCTCGAGGAAGGCCAGGCGGTCCGCTCCCACCGAGTCGAGGATGGCCCGCACCACTGTCGTCTTGCCCGAACCGGTGCCGCCGGCCACGCCGAGAACGACCGGCTTCACGCAAGCTCCTCGCCGTCGAGGCCGAAGACGGGCGGCTGCGGCACTCCGAGCATCTTCAGGTAGGCGGAGAGCTGACCGCGGTGGTGGGCCTCGTGCTCGAGGACGACGAGCAGCATCTCCCAGAGCGGCGCCCGCAGGCGGGTGAGCGGGTGCTCGACGACGATCGAGAGCTGCTCGGGGGTGATCGTCGCCAGCTCGCGCTCGTTGCGCTCCTGGAGCTCCTCCCACGCCGCGAGGCAGGCGGCGGCAGTTTCCCCCAGCCGCGGCGAGTGGCTCACTTCGAGGTTACGGGGCCGGAAGGCCGCCATCCGTTCGGTGGCCGAGCCGCCGAGCCCGAAGGGGTCGTGCTTCTCGCCGGCGACGGCGGCGAGGAGGAGCTTGCGCCAAAAGCCCTCGGCCTGGATCAGGTGGCGCACGAGGTCTCCGCAGCTGAAGGCATCGGGGGCCGGCGCCCAACCGAAGTGCTCGTCGGGGATCGCCCGCACCAGGGCCCGCGTCCAGGCGCGCTGGCGGCGATAGTGAGCGAGGAAGTCGTCGAGGCTACGCATGGCGGCGATTCTACGTCGCCACCCCGACCGCTTCACGCGGGCCACGGCGCTCGGCGGCCTCCTCCCTGGCCCCTCCTCGCCGTGTCGTGCGTTGAACCCTAGAGAGGGCGGTCGTCGCCTGGCGGCGACGGCGCCTCGCTGACCGCAGTAACCGACCCGGAGGATGCCGATGAAAGCCCCGCTCCACCCCCGCAGCCGACTCGCCCCAGCCCTTCTCCTCGCGGCCCTGCTCGCCCCGAGCCACTTCGCCCTCGCACAGCCCGCCGACGTCCTCGACGTCGCCTACGGCAGCGACCCGATCCAGAAGCTCGACGTCTTCATCCCCTCGCTGAGCGGCCCACCCGCGCCGCTCGTCGTCCTCGTCCACGGCGGCGGCTGGTGGCGGGGTGACAAGGCGACCGACGCTCCCGCCGTGCAGTCCCAACGCCTGCGCGACCTGGGCTACGTGACGGCCTCGATCAACTACCGCCTGACCTCGCCGGCGAGCCCACTGATCGGCTACCCGCACCCGGCGCAGATCGAGGACGTGCGCGACGCCGTCGGCTTCCTGCGCGCCAACGCCGCCACCTACCGCATCGACCCCAACCGCGTCTTCCTGTGGGGGATCAGCGCCGGCGGCCACCTGGTCTCGCTCGCCGCCCTCAGCTACCCGTTGGCCCTGCGCGGGGTGATCGACCTCTTCGGGCCGACGGCCCTCGGAGTGCGCGGCTTCGAGGAGGGCCTCGCCTGGGACGAGGACATCGCGGCCGCCGGCTGCCCGGCTTTCGCCGACTGCAACCCCGGCCTCGAACCGGACCCCAAGGCCTGCTTCGTGGGCCAGGCGAGCGCTGAGAGCAACACCATGGCGCTCGCCGGCTGCGATCTCAGCGAGCCGGGCTGCCTGGCGACGATCGACGCAGCGAGCCCCGACCTGCCGGCCAACTGGGCGGTCGACCCACCGCCGCCCTTCCTCATCGTCCAGCACCTCGGGGACTGCCGGGTGCCGCCCCAACAATCGGCCCGTCTGGCGAACGCCCTGGGGAGCGCCGCGACGCTGTTTCTGAGCAAGGGCAACCACGCCTACCAGGAGCAGACCGACTCGCCGGTGATCGACGCCTTCCTCGCCAGCCACGACGACTGAGCGCTCGGGCCTGCTGGCGGGGTGGCCGGCGGGCTGCCCCGCGAGCACCCCGCAACCGCGCCTGCTCAGCGCTGGCAGCGCGGGCAGTAGTAGGTGCTGCGGCCGGCGTGGACGCTCTGGCGCACCGGCGCCGCGCAGCGCGGGCAGGGCTCGCCGGCGCGGTCGTAGACGGCGAGCGAGACCTGGAAGTAACCGCTGTTGCCAGCGCCGTCGGCAAAGTCGTTGAGGGTGGTGCCGCCCTCGGCAATCGCCTGCGAGAGGACGTCCACGACGCTCTCGGCGAGCCGCTCCCAGCGCGCCCGGCTGATCCGCGCCACCGAACGCGCGGGATGGACGCCGGCCCGGTGAAGGGACTCCGAGGCGTAGATGTTGCCCACCCCGACGACCACCGAGGCGTCCATCAAGAAGGGCTTGACGGGGCCACGGCGGCCGCGCGCCGCGGCGGCCAGCACGCCGCCCGCGAAGCCGGCGGCGAGGGGCTCCGGGCCGAGGCCGCGAAAGTGGCGGTCTTCGTCCAGGCCGACCGTGGGGCGGGCGAAGACCACCCCGAAGCGGCGCGGGTCGCGGAAACGCAGGCGCTCGCCGCCGGAGAGCGCAAAGGCGAGGTGCTCGTGAGGCTCCGCCGGGGCCGCGCCCGGCGCCACGGTGAGCCGGCCGCTCATGCCGAGATGGACGATCAGCGTCGAGCCGCCGGCGAGGTCGATCAGCAGGTACTTCGAGCGCCGGCGCAGCGCCTCGATCCGCCGGCCGAGCGTGCCGGCCCGCAGCGCCGCCTCGTCCACCGGCTCGCGCAGCGCCCCGGAACGGACGGTGAGGCCGGTGATCGAGCGCCCCAGAAGGCGCGGCTCGAGGCTGCGGCGGAGGACCTCGACCTCGGGGAGCTCGGGCATGGCGGTCAAGTCTACCCGCGGCGGGCCCAGGAGGGCGGCGGCGAAACCACCATTGACGTCGCGACATCCAAGCTCGCGAGCCGGAATGTGCCGGGCTCGATCCCCCACTGAGGAGCCTCGGTATGACGAAGTTGTGGTCGTGGTGTGCCCTCTTGATCCTCGTTCCCGCGGTCGCTCTCGCCGGCCCGGCCCCCAACTCGGCCTGGCCGAGCCTCGCCGCGCAGCTCACCCGTGACCGGGTTACGCCGGACAGCGCGCTCGCTCGCTTCATCGCCGCCAACCAGGAGCTCCAGATGCTGCGCCCCGACGAGGCCCAGGACCGCCTCGGCCTGCCGGCCTGGCTGCGGGTGGCCTGGCGCAAGGCCCACCCTGCGGACGCCTACTCAGCGACCGACCCGCTGGGCGGTTACCCCTTCTTCCTCAAGGAGGTCCACGAGTGGATGGTGAGCCACCAGGACCTCCGGCGCCAGCCCCGCGAAGCCGCCCTGCAACCCAGGCGGACGGCGGCGCCGGCCGGTGACCGGCGGATCTCCGGCCCGCAGCTGCGGCCCCGCAGCGAGAGCGACATCAGGATCAACTTTGCCAACCCTGAGCAGATCGTCGCTGCCTCCAACAACCTTGACGGCTTCTCCGGCCGCCTCGGCATCTACTACAGCCCGGACGGCGGCGCGAGCTGGGGGCAGACCACCCTGCCCTTGGTCTCGACCGACGATTACCACGGCGACCCGGCCGTCGATTGGACCTCGGACGGTACCGCCTGGGCGCTTACCCTGGGCATCCGCGGCACCAGCCTCAACGAGCTGCGAGTGCGTGCCTATCGCTCGACCGACGGTGGTGCCACCTGGACGTTCGACGGCACGCCCAGCGGCAGCCAGCGCGGCGCCGACAAAGAACGGCTGTGGGCCGACCACAGCGCCGCCTCGCCCTATCGCGACACCCTCTACGCCACCTGGCGGGCGAGCAACGGTCCCACCTGGGTGGCCCGCCGGACCGCCACTGGCTGGGACAAGGCATTACGGGTCTCGTCCACCGGCCTCGGGACCTTTGGCGGCGACGTCACCAGCAACAGCGCCGGCGACGTCTTCGTGTCGTGGACGGCGCCGGCACCACGCACGATCCAGATCGCCCGTTCGACCAACGGTGGCGCCTCCTTCGGCACCCCGGTCACCGTCGCCACGACCTACGACAGCTTCGACATCGGGGTCCCGGCGATGGCCACCCGCCGGCCGGTGATCGTGTTGACCAGCGGCTCGTACCGGGCCCCCGGCCGCGACGACGCCTACCTCGCCTGGATGGACCTCGCTGGCGAGCCGGGCTGCACCGCCGGCAGCCAGGAGCCCGGGAGCAACGTCGCTTCGCCCTGCAAGACCCGGATCTGGTTCTCCCGCTCGACGGACGGCGGCGCCAGCTGGTCGGCCCCGGTCCGCCTCTGGCACCAGGCGAGCCTCAACGACCAGTTCAACCCCGCCTTGGCGGTCGACGAGACCACCGGGAGGATCGGCATCGCCTACTACGACACCGTCGCCGACCCCGGGCGGCTGAAGACCCATCTCTACTACCAGTCCTCGGCCGACGGGGGCCTGAGCTGGACGCCGCCCCTGCAGGTCACCTCGGCCGCCACCGACGAGTCCGTGGCCGGCACCGACTTCGCCAACCAGTACGGCGACTACAACGGCATGTCCGCCTTCCTGGGCCGCTTCTTCCCCAGCTGGACCGACCGCCGCGGCGGTGAGCGCGAGGAGGTCTGGACGGCACCCATCCTCGACCCCTGAGCCTGGATCGGAGCTGGGCCCAGGGCTCGACTACCGCTTGACATACGCCCATGAAGTGGCGTAAACAAGGCGCACCAAGACGACAAACGAGGCGGAAACGACATGCTCGCTGACAGCACCCTGCTCCCCCGCAATGGCCTTCTTTCCCGTCCCGCGGCCGCGGCCGTCCCGCTGGCACCCCACGTCACCGCGGGCCCTGGGCGGCTGCTCCTTCACCCCGCCGCCTTCGAGCGGCGGCACCTGGCCGCCGGCGAGGAGCGGTCCGGCGAGGCCGCTCTCGATGTGCTCGGCCGGCTGCAACGGATCTGGCAGGAAGCCCGCCTCCTGGGAGCGGCGGTGCCGACGCGGGCGGTCTCTCTCGGTGGCGCCCGCGACCCCTACGCCGACGAGGCCGACGCCGCCCTCAGCCATGCCGTGCTCACCGAGCTGCGGCAGCGCGAGGGCTACGTGGTGACGATCACCACCGCCTCACCGCGGGTGCTCGCCGACCTCGACCTGCTCGCCCAGCTCGACCAGCAGCACGCCGTGCGCATCGACTACCGCCTCTCTCCCGCGGCGCCACCGCGCTGGCGCCTCGCCTCGCTCGCTCCCGAGGCCCTCGAAGTCCGCTCCCAGCTCCACACCGTGGCCCGGCTGGCCGCCGAAGGGCTCACCACGCGCCTGATCTTGAGCCCACGTGGCCCGGCCCGCGGCCTCGGGGCCGCCTTCCTCGAACCCTGGCTGGCTGCAGCCGACGAGGCGGGGGTCGTCGACGTGCTGGCCGACGCTAGCGCCTTCGGGCCCTGGCTCGCCACCTTCGAGCGCCTGCGGCTCGAGGCGGGCTTCCCGCGCTCGCGGCCGGGCCGAGGCTGAGGGAACGAGGCGCGATGGCGGGCTACGGCCAGAGGACGACGATCTCGTCGAGGAGCTTCTGAATCTCCTCCAAGCGCGGGTACGCCACGCCTTTGCTGCTGGGAAACCGGCCGGGGCGGAAGAGCGGATGGCGGGCGAGCTGTGCCTTCAGGGCATCGATCAATTCCGCCCGAGTGACAGTCAGCGCTTCGCTGTCGAAGACGAACCGGATGCCCTTCAGGCGGGAGAGATCATCACCGATGTTGGTGACGATGTCGCGGACCAGCTGCTTGACGATCGAGCGGGAGAGGCGCTTGACCGATTTCATCTCGATCTTGAGCCCCGGCAGCAGGATGTCAGTGTAGCGCTCGTAGAGGCGCGAGACCCCGGACTCGAAGACGATCTTCCAGGGATCGACGTCCTTGAGCTCGGCCAGGCAGTAGCGGAAGACGAAGGCGGCACCCTTCTGCTGGTTGCGCCCCAGCAGATCGGTGCGCTGGATGCCACGCAGCCAGTTGCCGATCACCTCTTCGAAGCCGGTGCTGCGTTGCAGACGCTCGATCGCCTCGACGCCCTCGTCGAGGTACTTCGTTCCCACCACCATCGCTTGCTCGGCGAGGTCGGTCAGCCGGTGATCGGCGAGCCAGATGCGGGCCGACTGGCTGAGCGCCTTGAAGCCGCGGGCGGCGACCGCCCCGAGGCCGCCACCGCCTAGCTCGCCCAGGACCTCGCTGCGGGCGATCTTGCCCACCGGTGAGCCGGCACGGTCGAGGATGACCGCGTCCTCTCCCGAGAGTGCCAGCACGTAGCCGGTGTCCGTGGCGAGCTGCGGCACACCCAAGATGAAGAAGCTCTTCAGCCGCTCGACCGTCAGCCCCAGGGAACGCAGCTGGGCGACGGAGAGCCGGACGGCCTTCTCGGCCAGCCGCCCGAGCGCTTTGAGCGCCTTGGGCAGCTTGCCGAGCGAGGTGATGATGGTCAGGAGGGTGGTGACGAAGGAGCCAAGCTGGCGACCGGCCTCGAAGAACTCGAGGTTCCACAGCTTCCGCCCGAGCTCCTGCTCGAAGTCTTTGAGGGCCAGGCGGGCGAGCTCCTCGGGCGAGCTCGCCAGGCGACGCAACACGGCGAAGGTCTCAGGAGAGGCCAGCTTCTGCACCGTCGCCCAGAACTGGTCTCGCTCGCGCGCCAGCTCGGCCGAGAAGGGCGCGCCCACTAGGGTGACGACGAGGCGCAGCACGTCGGTGAGGCTCTCGCCGGCCCCGACCACGAAGCCGGCGAAGAACGTGCCGCTGTCGTTGACCGAGGGCTCCCAGTTCTGGAGCACGAACACCCAAGGCACACCGTGCTCGCGCAGGTAGCGGCGCAGGTCACGGTGCGAGACGAGATTGAGGAACTCGCTCAGATGGCCGCTCGTGCGCAGCCGGCCGAGGATGTCCATCACCTCCGCCGGGCTGAGCTCCTCGCGCTCCAGCCAGGAGAGCATGGCGCCGACCGTCGAGCCGCTGCCACCGAGGCCGGCGAGGCCGCGGTTGCTCCCTTCGAGAATGGCGACCACGCGGCGGTGGAGCTCTGCCGTTCCCAACGTCGTGGGCATCGCCGGCTCAGCCCTCGTGGGCCTCGACGTTGATGTTGGCCGTCACCGAACCCCCCGCCTCTGGCACGTCAGCGAGCACGCAGCGGCCGGCGATCGGCTCCAGGTGGAAGCCGTCGGTGGGGATGGTGAGGTCCTGCTGGTCGGGGAACACGAGGTCTTCCTGGGCCGGCGGTGGGCCGCCGGTGAGGTCCGCGATCAACCGCAGGGCGGCACCGAGGCTCATCGCCTGCCGCAGGGGCACCACGAACTGCAAGCCGTCGAGGTAGCCCAGCCGAGGATTGAACAGCTCGAGCAGAGCTTCCTCTTGGCCGGGGTTGAGGGCCGCCAGCGTGCCGCTGCGCACGATCTGCGAGAAGGCCTCGGCGAGGGCATAGCCGTGCGTGCGCTGTGACAGGCCGGCGAGGAAGCGCTCCACGTAGTAGGTGCGGTTGCATTGGATGTGGCGCAGCACGCGGTCGATCACCGCCTCGGCGCGGTTGCGCGCCTCGGCGGCCTCCCGCTCCTCTTCGATCGGGGTCAAGAGCGGCTTGATCAGGCCGTCGACCAGGCTCAAGAAGCCCGAGATCCGCCGTGCCACCTCGGTGCGGTCGCCGACGTCGAGAATGTTCTCGACCGAGTCCGGCCCCAACGCCGTCCAGGGCTCGCGGATGGCCTGCGCCAGGCTCAGCGCCATCTCGACCTCGAGGTCGTGGCCCCGCCCCGAGGCCCCCGGCCACGGCGGCGGGTTGGGCAGGATGGGGGGCGGCCCAAAAGGTGGCCGGCTGTAGATCTCGGCCTGCAGGCGCAGATAGACCCCCAGGGTCGTGAACACGCGGCCCAGCTCGTTGTCGATGGCGTCTTCGAGGCCCTCCTCGTCGGCAAAGGAGGCCCACGGGCTGTTCTCTGCCGGGTCGCCGCCGTCGAGGTTGAAGAGGTTGTTGGCCTCGAACAGGAAATGGAAGGCCAGGCGCGCGTAGCGCCGCGCGAGGGCGCGGTGGTCGGTCACCACGGTGGTGCGCACGGCGAGGAGCGCTTCGCGCAGCTCGGCGGCGAGGGAGCGGTCGAGGAAGATCTCATCGAGGAGCTCGCCCTGGGCGAGCACGAAGTCGCGATCGAGGTCGAGGTCGGTGATCTCCATCACCAGGGCGGGCCGCACCTCGGCGAGGTCGGTGGTCACCGCGAAGCGCTTGGCCAGCTCGTAGACGTGCAAGGTCAACGAGCGATCGCGGTAGGGATTGGTGATCGTCCGCGTCTGGGCCGTCTCGGTCGTCAGCTCGTCCTGGCGCGCCACCTCGATCTTCTGCAGCGCCTGCAGGCGACGCGCCGATTTGGTGGTGACCTCGGCGATCTGCTCGATGGCGGTGTTGGCGCTCTCGGTGGCGGAGCTGGTGAAGCCGCCACCACCCCCGACCGTGAGCACTCCCAAGAGCGAGACGTTGGCGTTGGCGTCGACCCGCCATTGCTGGGTGCTGACCGACGAGCGCTGGATGTTGAGCACGTCCTTGTCCACCACCGAGCTCTCGAAGGAGTCGAGCGACTCGGAAGAGTTGAGCGTCGTCTGGTTGAGCTGGGTGCGCTGCGTCTTCTTGATCGTCAGGTTGAGCCGCTCGCCCGGGGCGAGCGAGATGCTCGACGACAGGTCACCGATGTAGAGCTGCTGGAAGGACCAAGTCTGGCGCAGGCGCAAGTCTGCCACGATGCTGAAGCGGCCGGCGAGCACCGGTACGCAGGAGACGGCGACCCGCGGCGGTGGGTTGGCGGGATCGGCCACGGGGAGTGGCAGGTCGACCAGCGTCGCGATGTCATAGGGCAGACGGAACTGGAACTGGTACTCCGGGGGCGTGCGCTGGACCAACGTCTCGCAGGCCTCGAGCACCGCTGGTACCGGTGCGCCAGCCGCCCGTCGCAGCGGCCGCTGGCTCGCCTCCGGGGCACCCAGCCGCCCTGGCAGCTCCTCGATCACGCTCCCCAACGACAGCTTCGCCTGGCCACGGCTCTCAGTCATCTTGCGCTCTCCTCAGCAGCAGGGGCTCGAGCGGGGGCTCGCCGCTCCGCGGCCAAACCAACCCATCGAGACATGGAAGTTTCAATACGCCTCAGAAGGGCGGTGAGAAGGGCGGATCGTTACCGGCCGGACCGAGACGGCCCGCTCAGGACGGCAGCGAGGCAGCGGCGAGGCAGGCCAGGAAATGCACGAAGGCCGCGTCGGGGTCGCTCGCGCCACCCTTGAGCTGCACCTCGGTTTCCAGCACCAGGCTGGGCAGGCGGGCGGCGATCTCCGGGCGAAAGCGACAAGCCGTCCCGTAGGCCTTGAACAGGCGGAAGGCGTTGAGCCCCTTGAGCGGGCTCTTGTGGCCGGTGGCGAGGTCGGCGGTGAGGGTGGGATAGAGGCGCTCTTCGAAGCGCTTCGGGTTGCGCTCGCCCGATGGCAGCCGGGCCTCGGCCATCAGACCGCGGATCGCCGCTACCTGGCGGCAGAGGGCGGCGAGCAAGGCGAAGAGCGACAAGCGGGCAGCGATCGGCTCCTCGGAACTCGCCATGTAGCGCCGGTAGCGGTCGATCGCCTCGCCAGCGCGGCCGGCCCCCACGGCGTCGAGGAGCTTCCAGACATCCTCCTGGCCACGGTCCTCGACCCCCTCTTCCACCATCTGGCGGTCGATCTCCAGCCGCGCCCGCCCGGCGGCCCGAGCGAGGTTCGAGAGCTTGCGGTACTCGCCGGCGAGGCGCGCGGCCGAGTCGCTCTCGATGCTGCCCTTGCCGCCGGCCTGGCGCAGGGTGCGGCGGGCCAGCTCGGCCAGGGCATCGCGGGCGATCCCCACCCCGGTCTCGGCGGCGAGCTCGCCGGCGAGGGCGTCGAGGCCGGCGATGGCGCCCCCGCGCTCCGCCTCGAGCTCACCGGCGAACCAGGCGGCGCCCTGTGTGCTGAGGGCCTTGAGCAAGGGGTGATCGCTCGCCACCGAGCGCTCGACGAGCACCAGATGGTGGCCGGCCGGAAAGCCGTCCGCGGAGGCTGCCGAGAGCTCGGCCAGGTCGCCTTCCGGGGTGCCCTCGAGGCCGGCGGCGCGGGCCGCGACCAGCAAGTCGACGAGCCCGGCGGCCAGGGCCTCGGCCTCTTTCTTGGGCCGGCCCCGCGGTCTCTTCGCCCGCAAAGAGCGCCCACCCGCCAGGGCCCACTCCGGCAACGCCGCGATCGTCGCCTGGGGATCGCGGCCGAACGGGTCGATGCCGAAGAGCCGGAGGGCCTGGAGCAACCGCGAGGCCCCCGGGCGCGCCCGAGCCGAGAGCTCGCCGTCGACCGGCAGCGCCTCCTCGGCGTCGTCGATCAGGTCGGCGGCCTGGGTGGAGTCCGCCAGCACGGCGGAGTCGACCACGAGCACCACCTTGGCCGAACCAAAGAGGGAGAAGGTCCGCAGGTCGTCGAGGATCGGACCCAGGCGCGGTGGCCGCCGCCGGGCGTCGAGCTCACAGCCACCGGCCGCGGCCAGGGCCTCGGCCACCCGCTTGCCGGCCGGCTCGGCGAGCGCCAGAGCACCGTGCACGAGAAAGACCGAGCGGCGGGTGCCGCCGGCGATGGCGGCCAGCAGGGCCTCGGCCATTCCGAGGCCCTCAGCCGTGCCGCGGGGCGCCTGCCGGCGCTCCCACCGCCCCGACCTCGGCCGGCTGCGGCGTCTCGGTCGGGTCCCAGTCGATCGGGCCCTCGAGGATCACCGCCGGACCGAGCCCCAGCTCCTCCTCGCTCACCTGCTCTTCCGCGAAGCTCATCTCGACGGCGCTCCACGAGCCGCAGGCCTCGCAGCGGTCCTGCCAGTCAGGATGCGAAGCGCCACAGACGCGGCAGGCATACTCGGCGTGCGGCAGCCCGAGCTCCCGCGCGGCCGTCCGGTAGGAGACGACAGCCGGCCGCAGCTCGCCCCGCCGCTCGCGCAGGCGGCCCATCAGGTAGTGGTAGGTCGGGGAGGCGTCGAGGCGCTCGGCCAGCCCCTCGAGCACCTTGGTGGCCTCGTCGAGCATCTCGAGGCGGTAGTAGAGACGACCGAGGAAGAAACGGGGCAGCAGGTCGTGTGTGCGGTCGGCGATCAGGCGGCGCAGGGTCTCGATCGCCCGTTTGGGGTCCTGCCGCTCGATGAAGTGGTCCTCGATCCGCTGCAGGAAGACCGGCCGGCCGGTCTGCTCGAAGCCGGCGAGCCAACGGCTGACGGCGGCCTCCTCACGCTCGGCGACCAGCTCGGCCTCACCCCACAGGATCCAGGCTGGCACGAAGCTCGGCTGGCGCTCCAAGACGGCGGCGAAGATCGTGCTGGCCTCGTCGACGGCGTCGGCTTCGAGGCAAGCCACGCCCCGTTGGTACTCGAGACCCAGTTTCACGCGCTCGCGCCAGGTCGGGTCCTCCCCACTCCCCTCGGCGCCCACCAGGGACTCGATCTTCGCCTCGAGCTCGCTGGCGGTCTCGAACCGGCGAGCCCCCAGGGCAGCGTTGCGCCGGCGGATGAGCACCTTGAGGCCGAGGTGCGGCATCTCGCGCAGGATGCGGTTGCGCACCTCGCGGGCCACCTCGGGCTCACCGCGAGCGTCGTAGTCCTCCACCAGCTCGTAGAGCAGGGCGACGCTCGTCGGGTACTGCACGCAGGCGCGGCGGTGCACCTCCAGCGCCTCGTCCAGCCGCCCGGCCCGGCGCAGCACCTCGCCGTAGCGCAGCAGCCCCGAGAAGTCGTTCGGCTGCGCCGCCAGCACCACCTCGAGCTCGCCGGCCGCCTTGGCCCATTGGCCATCGGCCGCGAGGTCCGCCGCCCGCCGGAAGCTGGCCCCCAAGCTCTCGGCCTCGCGCGCCTTGCGCCGCTCCTCCCGCTGCGCGAGGTCCCGCCGCACGGTGTCGATCACCAGCACGGTGACCACCGGCAGGAAGCCGAGCAGGAAGACGACGAGCAGCACTGCCCACAGGGGCAGCGTCGCCTCCTTACCGAAGTAGAACGGCTCGCTCAGCTGGTGCTGATTGAGGTGGGACAGGTAGGAGCCGAGAAAGATGAAGCCGACGCCGAGGAGCAGCCCGAGGAGGGTCCTGATGCGCATAGGGCGGCTCGTGCTGCTCAGCCCGAGCCCACTCCCCCCTCTTCCTCGAGCAGGCCCTTCTCTGCCAGTTCCTGGTACTCGATGCTGTAGCGCGCCCAGGGGACCGCTTGCAGGCGGGCGAGCGCGATCGGCTTGCCAGAATAGAGGCAATAGCCGTAGGTCCCTTCGTCGATCCGCCGCAGCGCCGCATCGACCTCGACCAGCTGATCACGCTCGGCGCTCGACAGCGAGAACATCAACTCACGGCTGTAGGAGCTGTTGGCGCGGTCCACGAAATCGTCCGTGCCTTCTTGCGTCGCCTCTTGTCCGGCCCTCACGTCGCTGGCGTAGAGATCCAGGATGCGCTGTCGCTTCGCCAGAAGCTGCTCGCGCAGGGAGGCGACGACCTCGGGCGCCAAGATGTCCGCAGTG
>WBZL01002649.1_pt1 | contig 17203 bp, 12 predicted proteins | sample 5204291 | NCBI WGS metagenome assembly WBZL01 (sample SAMN12344345, study PRJNA552823) | activated sludge metagenome | biome: Activated sludge suspended growth; feature: Nitrification reactor; material: Wastewater; isolation source: activated sludge from nitrification reactor of wastewater...
ATTATCGCATTGCTGCGGTCTGCCGCCGATCAGTAACCGGCTTCCCCCGGCTTTGACCGGCCTGTCCATCGTGTCTTGTTCGCAGGGTGGATAACGTGGAAACCGGCATAAAACCAGAGTCCGGCAAGTGCCTGATTTTTGCGCACCGTGGTGCAAGTGCGGAAGCGATGGAAAATACCCGGGCGGCTTTTGACCGAGCGCTCGCATACGCCATTGACGGCATTGAAACCGATGTGCAGCTCAGCCGCGATGCGGTTGCCGTGCTCTGGCATGACCGGCATCTCAATCACATCGGTTTTCCGGACAAGCGGATCGATGATTTTGATTATGCACAGCTGAAAACCCTGCCTTTTCCACAGACCGGCGGCGAAGGCATCATGACGCTGAAGACGTTTCTCGACGACTATCGTCGGCGCTGCCGTCTGCTGATCGAAATCAAGAATCGCGACTGGGAACCCGTGTCACGGCATGAAAAGAAAATGCAGCTGACACTGGCGCTGGCCGCCCCGCCGGATGAGCGCATCATGATTTCCTCGTTTAATCTGCCCAGTCTCGTTTATGCGCATCGATTGAATCCCCGGGCGCAGCTGATCTACAACCTCGATGATCATCATTCGGCTCGGGATGTGCAGCAGGCACTGAACGACAATCCCTTTTTATCCGGCTTCTGCCTGCCGATTGCACTGCCCGATCCGGCGCTGCTCGCCCTGCTGCGCAAGCAACACAAATACGTCGCGGTGTATACCTGCAACACCGAAGCGGATATCCAGAAAGCGTTGCGACTGGGCGTCGACATGCTCATCAGCGATGTGCCGGACAGGGCCATCCGGTTGCGCGACGATCCCGGCAGCGTGTGAATGGCGAATGAACCGCAACCCTTCCTCACTTTGCCATCGTTCCTTTGATCTGCTCGTCTGCGGCGGCGGCATTTATGGCGCATGGACAGCCTACGACGCCGCATTGCGCGGCCTCAAAGTCGCACTGATTGACCAGGGTGACTGGGGTGGCGCGACTTCATCCGCTTCCAGCAAGCTGGTGCATGGCGGCCTGCGTTATCTGGAGCAATTCGAATTCAGACTCGTGCGCAAAACGCTGGCGGAGCGTGAAATGCTGATCAAAGCCGCGCCACACCGGGTATGGCCCTTGCGCTTCGGTGTGCCGGTGTATGCGCACAGCCGCGTAGGCCTGTTGCGCATGAAACTGGGGTTGATGCTGTACGACCTGCTGGCAGCCGGTCAGGCGTCCAGCAAGCGGCATCGCTTCTTCTCGCGCCATCGGTTTGCCGAACGCTTTCCCCTGCTCAATGCCGCAGCGCTGAAAGGCGGGTTCACCTATGCCGATGCGCAGACCGACGATGCGCGGCTGGTGCTTGAACTGGTCGACGGCGCGATCCAGGCCGGCGCGGTTTGCGTCAATTACTGCCAGCTCACCCGGTTGATCGAAGAAAACGGACAGGCATGCGGTGCTGAGCTGGTGGATCTGTCGACCAATCAGTCCTGTGAAATCCGCGTGCGGCAGATTGTTTTTGCCACAGGCCGCTGGCAGGCCGCCGATCAACAGATCAAAAACGATTGCCGGCTGACGCGGGGGATTCATCTGATTTTGCCGCCGCTGCTGAAGGATGAAGCGCTGCTGCTCACCGCGCCATCGGACGGGCGTGTGTTCTTTGTGATTCCCTGGTATGGATTGACACTGCTCGGCACGACTGACACGGCTTATCACGATTCTCTGGATGCCATTGACATCGACCGTGCGGAGATCGCCTACCTGCTCGACGCGGCAAACACATATCTGAAAAAATCCTGGTCGCAAGCGGACATCATCGGCGCATTTGCCGGTTTACGGGTACTGAAATCCCCATCCGCGGCTGAAGCAGCCGCCGCACCATCATCGATCAGCCGCGACTGGGAACTGAGAACGGCAGGCAATGGTGCGCATTACTCGATCGGCGGCAAACTGACTTCGGCGCGTCAGGATGCCGCGCAAATCGTCGACCGCGTCTGCACAACGCTGGATATCCAGCGTCCCTGTGCGACACAGGGGCGTCTTTTTCCCTGGTATCCGCACGAATCAGCGATGGATTTCCCGGCGTGGTCACAAGCCTTGCAGGAACAGGCCATTCAATCCGGCATTGACCGGGAAAGCGCATTCTGGCTTATCCGGCGTCATGGCGGCAACGTTACGGAAATCCTGCGGACGATCGCGCACCACCCGGTTCTGGCCGAACGTATCGTGTCGTCACTGCCGTTTATCACCGCCGATTTGCTGCACTGCGCCGCGCATGAAATGGTCGTTCACCTCGACGATGCGCTGCGCCGCCGCATACCGCTGCTGATTCTGGCGAAATTGACCGCAACCGACCTGCGCCGAATAGCCGGAAGCATTTCCGGCATATTGCACTGGGATACCGCGCGCTGCGCGCAGGAGGTTGCACGATGTCAGGCATGGCTGAAACAGTAACGGCCGCCGCCCTCGATCTGGGCACCACATCGACCAAGGCGGCATTACTCGATCGCAACGGCACGCTTTGCCATATCACCCGTTTTTCCGCACCAGCGATCAATCACACACAGGATCGTTACGAAAGTGACGCGTTGCGTTACGTTGAAACCGCCGAACAGGTGCTGGCGCGGTGCCTGGCTTATACAAACGAGCGCCCGCCGTTGGGATTATGCAGCCAGCGCTCTTCACTGCTGATCTGGGACAAAAGCAGCGGACAGCCGGTTACCCCGCTGATATCCTGGCAGGACGGGCGTGGAAAGCGTTTCCACGACACATCCGGAAACGCCGAAACAGCGATCCCGGCACTGACCGGACTGCGCCTGACCCCCTATTATTTCGCCCCCAAGCTGAGTGTTTTGCTGCGGGAAAATCCCGCATGGCGCGAGAAACTGGAACAACAGGAATGGCTTGCCGGCACGCTGGACACTTTTCTGATCTGGCGCTGGACGGATGGACGCGCTTTCTGCACTGACGCTTCGATGGCCGCGCGCACGCTGCTGATGGATGTACATCAACTGCGCTGGTCACAGGAATTGTGCGATCTGTTCGGCATTCCGCTGCGCATTCTGCCGCAGATCACCCCCTCGACAGGATTGAATCTGCCCTTACGCAACGACCTGACGCTGCAAACCAGCGTTGGCGATCAATCCGCCGCGCTGCTGGCCGGTGTGCCTGACGATAGAACCACCGCGCTGGTCAATCTCGGCACCGGTGGATTTGTCATTCGCTTTCTGGATACAGCTGTTCATCCCCCGGAAGGCTATTTGCACACGCTGGTTTATCAGGATCGGGACAAACCGGCCAGCATGGCCAGCGAAGGCACATTGAATTCCATTTCGGCTGCTCTGTCGCCTTATCCGTTTCGTGAATGCACCATCGAAGACCTGGCCGGCAACGGGATTTTTTGCCTTGCCGAACCCAGCGGCCTCGGTGCGCCGTATTTCTCCAGTCATCTCGGGCTTTATTTCTCGGCATCGACGACGCATCTGTCACCCCGGCAAATCGCGGCTTTATTGCTCGAAGCCATTGTTTTCAGAGTGGCGGAGATTCTCGAGTCATTCGACCGGCAAGCGCCGCTTGCCCAGATTTATCTTTCGGGCGGACTTTCTGAATTACGTTGTCTGCAATACGGCATCGCCCAATGCGTTCCGCTTCCGGTTCATCATCTGCAACAAAAAGAAACCAGCCTGCTTGGCGCGGCCATGCTCGCCGCAAACCTCAGAACCCGGCAACTTTCCTATGCGGTAAAAATAGATGCCGGCCCGCCCAATCGGGCGTTGCAGGAAAAATACCGGCGCTGGAAAATCTGGCTGGCCGGATTGGTCGGAACACGGAATAATCCTGACTGAATTATTAGGCATACAATAACATGACATACAATATCCAACCCATCCGACTGATCATTCACGGCGGCGCTGGCGATATCCGGCGTGAACGGTTGAAAGCGGAGCGCGAGCAGGCGTTTACCGAAGTAATGGAACAATCGCTGCAGGCGGGCTATGCCGTGCTTGTCGCGGGTGGCAGCAGTATTGACGCCGTGATTGCAGCGATCGCGGTGATGGAAGATTCGCCCTTGTTCAACGCGGGCAAAGGCGCGGTTTTCAGCCATGAAGGACGTAACGAGCTGGACGCGGCAATCATGGATGGCGCTTCGCTGCGCGCAGGAGCGGTCGCCGGCGTCACGACACTGCGCAATCCCATCCGCGCCGCGCATGCTGTCATGACCCAAAGCCGGCATGTCATGCTCATTGGCCAAGGTGCGGAAGCCTTCGCGGACGAGCAGGGATTGGAAATCGTCGATCCGGCGTACTTTTTCGATCAGCATCGCTGGAGTCAGTTGCAGAAAGCCATCACCCGGGAACAGATCGCGCTGGATCACGATATGGATGACGAGGCACAGCCTGCGAACGATGAAAAACACGGCACCGTTGGCGCCGTGGCGCTCGATCGTCACGGTAATCTGGCTGCCGGCACCTCGACGGGTGGACTGACCAACAAGCGTTATGGCCGGGTCGGCGACACGCCGGTCATTGGCGCAGGAACCTATGCCGATAACCGCTCGGTTGCAGTATCCGCGACCGGAACCGGCGAAATGTTCATCCGCACGGCGGCGGCATTCAATACGGCATCACAGGTGCGCTTGCTCGGCAAGCCGGTCGCCGATGCGGCGGATATCGTTCTAGCGGAAATTGCCGCCATCGGTGGCGAAGGCGGCCTTATCGCGTTGAATGCGCAAGGCGAATACGCCATGCGCTTCAACACGCGTGGCATGTTCCGCGGCGTGATTTGCGATGAGAATACTGCACGCGTGGAGATTTTTTAACACCCTGAAAGCAGACCGCTTTACAGCTTTTTAAATCCAGAGTCCGCTTCCCATGCGCCTGTTTGGCTGTTACGGTATTAAGATTGCCTTGTTAATTCTTCTCCAGCTCACGCCACCAAAAGCGCTATTCCTTCAGATTGTCCCTGTGGCTGCTGATCGTGCTGTCTTGCCGGGACGGCGCGCGAAATGCGGATTAATATTTCGTCGCTTATCCGGAGCGTTGAACAATTGCTTACCTTTACGGTGTCCTGGTGCGCTATTTTTTTTGTTGCCGTCATTATGCCGGCTGACTTTGCTGCGCGGCTCCAGACCGGGAATGATATGCGAAGCAATAGGATGTCCTGTGTAGCGTTCGATGCGCTTTAAATGGATACTGTCTTTGCTGGAAGCAAAAGAAACAGCGATGCCGGTCGCACCAGCGCGTCCTGTCCGGCCGATGCGGTGCACATAATCTTCCGCGAATTTAGGCAAATCAAAATTGATGACATGTGTAATGTCGGAAATATCAATACCTCTTGCAGCGACATCGGTAGCCACTAATATGCGCAGATCGCCTTTTCTGAGCTTTGTTAACGTCCGATTGCGTTCGCGCTGATTCATGTCGCCATGCAGCGCAGCCGCGGTGTGTCCGTCTGCGTATAAATTGTCCGCAATGAGGTCGGCGTTACGTTTTGTCGCAGTGAACACAATCGCCTGCTTTAAACCGGCGTCACGCAAGACGTGATCCAGCAGTTTGTTTTTGTGCATGAGATCGTCCACATAATGCAGGCGCTGTTCGATGTGATCAAGTTTTGTCTGGCGGTCTGCTATTTGTATCCGTTTAGGGGCGTTGAGCAATTGCGCGGCAATTTTCTCAATAGCCGGATCCAGCGTTGCCGAGAACAAAACTGTTTGTCTGTTTTGTGGTAAACGTGAAGCAATCTGTTTGATATCCGGCAGGAATCCCATGTCAAGCATCCTGTCCGCCTCATCCAGAATAAGTGTCTGCAAGCGGGAGAAATCAACACGCCCGCGCTGGATATGATCGATCAGCCGTCCCGGCGTGGCGACCAGAATATCGACAGGCTGTGATAACAACTTGTTCTGCAGTGGATAGGGCATACCGCCGAGAATGCTGATAACCTTCGTGCGTGGGGTATATTTGCCATATTTTTTAGCGGCGCTCGATACCTGGTCGGCCAGTTCACGCGTTGGCGTCAAGACCAGAATGCGCGGCCCGCGGCCGTTTGTTTTGCTGGGCGCTGTCAGATGGTGTAGTGCAGGGAGCATAAAAGCAGCCGTTTTACCGGTGCCGGTTTGTGCTGAGGCAATGATGTCGGTGCCGGAAATAAGCTCCGGTATAGCCTGTTCTTGTATCGGTGTCGGCGTGCTGTAACCGGCTTCGTGAACGGCTTTCAGAATTAAAGGATGCAAATTGAGATTTTCAAATGACACGGTGTTTCCTAAATGAATTTAAAGAAGCTGAATTGTTCAGCAACAATATAATGAATAAAAGTGATACAGAAATGCTGACGCTCATCGTTTTTTTAACCATACGCAGATGGATAAACGTGCGCAGTGTTTAAGAAAGATAGCCGAAAGCTGATACAAGAAGAGGAACGGCGAGTGCGCGAACGAATAAATAATGCAGCGCGGCAATTATAGCATAACTGAGTTTTGTTAAATAAATTATTATGCGTTCTAAACTGGTAGGAATACTTGAATTGAAAAAACCGCTGTACTTAGGTTTGTCAGATTTCTATGGTTATAATACTTTGAAGCCACATGCGGGAATTAAGTAATGTTGTTCAGCATGAGAAGTCCAATAACCTGTTTATGTATAAACATTTCCTGTAAATTTCACCAATCGTGCATATCCGCAAACACACCGTTTTTCCCAAAGAATTTCCAGAAGCCTGGGCGTCCGACTGGGGCCAGGATGAATATGGATTGTGGATGGCGTTCACCTACAAAGGCGTACGACAAGCATTCCGCTGGTGCGAACCGGGGACGTTTTTGATGGGTTCGCCAAGAAACGAACCTGAACGTCATCATAGTGAATTGCAACACGAAGTGACTTTGACCAAAGGTTTCTGGATTGCCGATACACCAGTGACGCAATCCTTGTGGAAAGTGATCATGGGTGAGAATCCAAGCCGGTTTTCAGGTGAAGAACGACCGGTGACAAACCTCAGTTGGGACGATGTGCAAGCATTTGTCGCTAAAATGAACAGACTGAAAGCGGAATTAAAACTGTGTCTGCCGACTGAAGCGCAGTGGGAATATGCTTGCCGTGCCGGAACGGCTTCCCCATTTTTTTGGGGTGATCAGATCGATTCGACACTGGTTAATTTTAACGGTAATATTCCTTATAACAATGGCCAGCGCAGCGAAAACCGTGGGCAAACAGTCGAAGTGAAAGCATTGCCGTGCAATAACTGGGGGGTGTATCAGATGCACGGCAATGTGTTGGAATGGTGTCAGGACTGGCATGGAGAGTTTGCGTCAGGAGCAGTTAGTGACCCAAAAGGCTTGGTATCGGGAGATTGGCGCGTGTTGCGCGGCGGCGCGTGGTCTAGTGGCGCTCATAGCTGTCGTTCTGCCAAACGCTCCAAAGCTCGCCATCTCCAGCCATCTGACCATTACGTCAACGCCGGCTTCCGTCTTGCCCGAGATCACTGAGGTGTAGAGTGCAATAACCAACGGGTATTGCACCAATGGGTGTGTTTTTATGGTGCAATGCGCTACGCTTATTGGCACCCTACATCTTGCGGCGGCGTTATTACTCTATATTCTGCACCTGCTCTCGCATTTGTTCGATCAATACTTTCAGTGTCATCGAAGTTCTGGAGATTTCGATGTCGACTGATTTGGAGCCGATGGTGTTGGCTTCGCGGTTGAGTTCCTGCATCAGAAAATCAAGCCGTTTGCCGACTGCGCCGCCTTTGCTCAGGATGTGTTCGACTTCGTCGAGATGGGTCTGCAAGCGGGAAAGTTCTTCATCAATGTCGATCTTCGACGCAAAAAAAATAATTTCCTGACGAATGCGATCTTCGTCAAGGTTGTCAATCGCTTCCTGTATGCGCGTTTTCAGTTTTTCTTCGAAAGCAGTGATGAGCGCCGGAATACGGGGGGCAGCCTGATCAAGCTGTTGACGTATCTGATTGAGGCGTTCCAGCAGGATGCATTTTAATTTTTCACCTTCGCGAGTACGGGTAGCCTGAAAGTCTTCCAGTGTTGTAAGCAATAACGTCATGGCGTATTCCCGCAGTGCATCAGCCGGCAGCGTATTGCTGCCGAGAATGCCCGGCCAGTTGAGTATGCTGGCGACAGAAAGGCCTTGTGCTTCGGGGAACGAAGCGCGGACAGTCCGGTCAACTTCCAGCAGTTTGTGCAGCAAGGTCTGATTTAGCTGCCAGGGTTCGTCAAAATTGTCCAGCGGCGTAAAGTTCAGCCGGCATTCTACTTTCCCGCGATTGAGTTTCCTGGCGATGGCTTCGCGCATGCCGGGTTCCAGAGGACGGAAATCATCCGGCAGGCGCAGCTGCACATCCAGGTAACGATTGTTGACGGCGCGCAACTCCAGATTCAGCGTGCCGTAAGGCGTTGCGAGTGTATGTGTGGCATATCCGGTCATGCTGCTGATCATGGAGTGAATCGTTCCTGTGCGTGATGGTAAAAATAAAGTATCGAGGAAATCTTTGAGACCTTTGCACGGTTACTACGCGGCACGATAATCGCGTTAAAAATTTGCGAAAAATGCTCATTTACTCCGTGTAAACTCCGCTTTTTCGCAAATTTTTGCCTTATTCTCGCACCGCTCATGACACCGTGCAAAGGTCTCTCTTTATTGCGTCTGGAAAACCAGTCCGGCGTGCTCGCGCATTTTATGAAACTGGATCGAAGGCCAGTTTTCTTCAGCCACACTGATTTCCGCGCCGTATGAAGCCAGGAAGGTCGGCGCATCAACCGCATCGTACGCGATGCGATGCGCATTGGCTTCGATGAAACGCTGTAGCTCCCACGGGTCTTTGGCGGTTACCCAGCGCGCAAGCTGATATTTTGCCGGCGCTATGCGCGCGTCAACCGCATATTCATGTTTGAGCCGATGGGTGACCACTTCGAATTGAAGTACACCGACTGCGCCGAGCAGCAGCGTGCTGCCGAGGTGCGGCCTGAACACCTGAATGGCGCCCTCCTCGCCGAGCTGAGTGAGTCCCAGCTTGAGTTGTTTGCTGCGCAGCGGATCGGCGATTTCGACCGTGCGGAAGATTTCGGGGGCAAAAAAAGGCAGGCCGGTAAACTGTAACGATTCACCTTCGGTCAGTGTATCGCCAAGTTGTAATGTGCCGTGGTTGGGGATGCCGATAATATCGCCCGGATAAGCTTCTTCGAGAATGTCGCGACGCTGCGACAGGAATGAGACGACTGAATTGGTGCGGACATCCTTGCCGTTGCGCACGACTTTTAAATTCATGCCGCGTTTAAACTGACCCGAGCAAATACGCAGAAAGGCAATGCGATCACGGTGCGCGGGATTCATGTTGGCCTGTATTTTGAATACCACGCCGGAGAAGTTTTTCTCATCCGGTAACACTTCGCGCTGCATGGCATGGCGTGATTCCGGTGAAGGCGCAAGATCGACGAGAGCGTCCAGGATTTCACGAACGCCGAAATTATTAATCGCGGAGCCGAAAAAAACAGGCGTCTGGCGTCCGGCGAGAAACGCTTCCTGCGCGAATGCCGGGGTGGCGCCGGCGATGAGGTCTATTTCCTGCTGCGCTGCGCTGAGACTGGCACCAAAACGCGCCTGCGTCGCCGGATCATCAAGCTGAGTGATAAATTCTTCATCCGCACCGGCACGATCGGCGCCGGGTTTGAATACGCGCATACCTTTACCGCGCAGATCAAAAACACCGTGAAAATCGCGGCCCATGCCGATGGGCCAGGTGAACGGAATCGCGTCCATACCCAGTGTGCGCTCAATTTCGTCAATGAGGTCCAGCGGCGGCTGCACTTCCCGGTCCATTTTATTGACAAAGGTCAGAATGGGTGTATTGCGGGCGCGGCAAACCTCCAGCAGGCGTAATGTCTGCGCTTCAACGCCGTTGGCGGCGTCGATGACCATCAGCGCAGCATCAACAGCAGTCAGCACGCGATAGGTGTCTTCGGAGAAATCCTGGTGACCCGGTGTATCCAGCAGATTGATGACGCAGTCGCGGTATTCCATTTGCATGACTGAGCTCGCGACGGAAATGCCGCGCTGCTTTTCGATTTCCATCCAGTCCGAAGTGGCGTGCCGGCTGGCTTTGCGTGCTTTGACGCTGCCCGCGATGTGGATAGCGCCGGCATACAATAACAATTTCTCGGTTAAAGTCGTTTTGCCGGCATCCGGGTGGGAAATAATGGCAAAAGTGCGGCGGCGCGCTACTTCATGTTTAATGCTCATGGTGATTCGAACGGTGCTCCTGTGAATAAAGATGACAATGGGTAATATGGGTAGCGCTGAGTGTGCTGGCTTCAGGATAGATTTGGCGGCATACCGGCATCGCCATCGGACAGCGTGGATGAAAGTGGCAACCCGTCGGCGGTGAGGCCGGTGAAGGTATATCACCCTTGAGCTTGATCATATCCGTCGCAGATGTCTTGCCGATTTGCGGCACCGCGGACAGCAGCGCCTGCGTATAAGGGTGGCCGGGTTTGCTGATCACTTCATCCGTGAGACCCTGCTCTACAATGCGGCCCAAATACATGACGGCAATTTCATCGGCGAGATACTCTACAACCGAGATATTATGGGTAATAAATAAATAGGCAAGCCCCAGGCTGCTTTGCAGCGATTTCAACAGATTCAGGATCTGCGCCTGGACGGATACATCAAGCGCGCTAGTGGGTTCATCGCAAATGAGCAATCTGGGATTAACTGCCAGCGCGCGTGCAATGGCAATCCGCTGACGCTGGCCGCCTGAAAATTCGTGCGGGTAACGCCACTTAGCCTCTTTCGGCAAGCCGACATACTGCAACAGCGCATCGACGGCTGTGTCATGTGAAAAAACCGGTGCGGCAGATGTTTGCGCCAATGTTCCGGCAGTGAATTCCGGCGCGGCATTCAGTGCGTTCATGCCTTCCTGAAGGATCTCAATGATGCGCATTCTCGGATTCAAGGAGGAATACGGGTCCTGAAAAACAAATTGCAGTTGTGAGCGTAATGGACGTAATCGCCGTCTTTCCATCCCCACTAATTCCTGCTGATGATAACGCACGCTGCCTGCCGTCGGCTGGATTAATTGCAGAATACTCTTGCCCACCGTGGTTTTGCCGCAACCGGATTCGCCGACAAGCGCCAGCGTTTTTCCCGCTGCAATGTGCAGTGATACGCCATCAACCGCTTTAATCTGGCCAACAATGCGTTTAAAAAAACCTTTGTGGATTGGAAAATGCACTTTCAGACCGGAAACCTGTAGCAATGGTTCCGGTTTTTGTTCCTGCGCGACAGGCATTACCGCGACGGGCGTTACTTCGGGTGCACGCGTAACATGGATTAAGGCTGATGGCGGATCATAGAGGTGGCAACGCACTTTGTGCGTCGGGGAAATGTGGCGCCACTGCGGAACAGTGTCATGACATCGCGGCATTGCATAATGGCAGCGATCGGAAAAACGGCAGCCGCTGAATGATTGCGTCAGTGAAGGCACGGTTCCACTGATCACGGCCAATTCCTGGTTGCGCTTTTTTTTGTCCGGTAATGCGGCAAAAAGCTGTTGTGCATACGGGTGGGCGGGATGGCCAAAAAAATGCACGCGCGGCGATTGCTCGACGATTTCTCCGGCATACATGACGGCAACGTGCTGCGCCATTTCGCTGACCACACCTAGATCATGCGTAATCAATAAAATGGCCATGTGATTCTGCCGCTGAATTTCACGCATGAGATCAAGAACCTGCGCCTGTATCGTGACATCAAGCGCAGTGGTGGGTTCATCTGCGATGAGCAGTTCCGGTTCGCCAGCCAGCGCCATGGCAATCATTGCACGTTGCTTCATGCCGCCGGAGAACTGGAATGCGTATTCATGCATGCGCCGTTTTGCATCAGGAATGCCGACCTGATCCAGCAATTGAAGGATTCTTTTTTGCGCCGCCGGTTTGTTCAGCCTGAAATGCTGTGTGAGAACTTCTGCAAGTTGTTCGGCAATCGTCATGACAGGATTTAGGCTGAGCATGGGCTCCTGGAAAATCATACTGATTTGTTTGCCGCGAACCTGACGCATGGCCGATTCCGGCAGCCGAAGTAAATCCACGCCGTTCAGGCTGATGCTGCCAGACAGAATTTCTCCGGCATCGGGTAACAGGCGCATAATCGACAGCGCCGTCATCGACTTGCCGCACCCGGATTCGCCGAGCAGCGCAAACGTTTCGCCCCTGTTGAGCTTGAGTGCAAGACCGTCGATCGCGCGTACCGGGAGTTTTCCGGTATGCAGAATGGTTCTTAAGTTGTTGATTTCCAGTAAAGCGCTCATCACTGCTAAATGGATTTGTTTGCCGGGGAAGATGCTGATGCCGATGCGGGTATTGGAGCCGGATTGTTTTCTTGTGCGCTGGCGCTGTTTGGTGTGCGTGTTTTGACGCGCGGGTCCAATGCTTTCTGCACAGCATCCGCGAATAAATTTGCGCTAAGCACCAGAATAAACATAAAACCGAAAGCTGACAGCAACGTCCACCAGACCATCGGTTCACGCGCCATTTCAAGACGCGCCGCGTTAATCATGGTGCCAAAACTGATCATGGACGGATCAACGCCAACGCCGACATACGACAGTACAGCCTCAGCCAGAACCAGTCCGCTGAAATCCATAACGGTAGCGATTAATACAATATGCATCACATTGGGCAGAATGTGGCGGCTGATAATACGCCAGTGCGATACGCCAAATGCATGCGCGGCCTGGATGTACTCCATTTCGCGCAACTTGAGCGTCTCGCCGCGCAACAACCGGCACAAGCTGGTCCAGCTGGTAATGCCAAGAATAATGCAAAGACAGAGTAAACGGACATCAGCGCGCTCGGCGATCGTCTCAAAGTATTCGGCATGTGTTTCAATATAAACCTGCATCATGAGAATGGTGGCTGCAATCAACAGCACGCTGGGAATTGAATTCAGCGTCGTGTAGGTATATTGGATGACATCGTCGATCCAGCCGCGAAAATAACCCGCTGTAATGCCGAGCAGCAGTGCGAATGGCAGCATGATCAATGTTGTCAGTGTACCGATAATCAAGGCGACACGAATGCTTTTCAGTGAAAGATAGAATACATCCTGTCCGACTTTGTCGGTGCCGAGCACGTGATAATGCCCAGCCAGCATGGACAGTATGCCAACTGCGACGAGAATGACGCCCAGCGTGATGAGAATCGCATACCAGGGAATTTCTGTTGTGCGCCGCCAGACAGACTGAACACAGCGTGTAAAACGCTGCTGTGTGCGCCGCGCCATGTTCAAGCACAGCAGGGTGTGGAGTATGATCCAGAGCAACAGTCCCAGTCCGATGCCTTTGGCAATACGCAGGTTGATGTCGGATCGATGTTCTGTATCCGGATCCGCCAGATGCGAACCGCCGTATTCCAGTCGGGCGAATGCACGGATCTGATTACCATCAGGTAAGCTGAACGTTTCTTTTGCATACAAGTGAGTAGCGAGCGGCGCCGAATAGGTTTTTTCAACATTGGTGCGCAGTGGCGTGAGCAACAGATCCAGAACGCTTAACACTTCGACGCTGTAAATTGTCTCGCCATGACTATTCTTCTGTTCGAGCGCCGGGCGGAAATGCAGTGTATCCAATAAACCAACGATGATAAAAAAAACCAGAACGGTCAGCGCAGACATGCCACTGGCGCTATGACCCACCCGCCGCCAGGGCGCCAGCAGATGCTCGTTTCCGCGCATATACCAGATAAAAGCAGACATCAGGAACACCAGCAGAAAAACAAGCGCATCGGTCCAGAGGATGACGGGGGTAAAAGGCATGCTGACAATAAAGTGGATAGCGGTATTGGGTGGATTATGGCCGGTTTGTTTTTGTCCTAAACACCATTGTTCGACTCACCATTGGGATGAACTGATATTGCTCGAATTGTTTCATTGGTTCATATCGTTAGTCAGCCTGGATAATGGTCAACTGGGTGGTCAGCTGCGGTTTTTAGGTTTATAGCATAAATGAGGTGACGTGTTTGCGAAATTGTCCCTATTCCACTGCATAATGGTGGCAAGCAGGCCTGATTATTTAGTCCAGCAAATGATTATTGATGGCGTAGCGAATCAATTGTGCATTATTTTTAATGTTCATTTTCTCCAGAATCCTTGTCCGGTAGGTACTCACGGTTTTAACGCTCAACGACAGCCTGCCTGCAATCGCGGTTAATGATTCACCCGCCGCAATCGCTTTGAAAACCATTAATTCCCGGTCGGAAAGTTTTGTGTGAAGCGGTTTTTGTAGCGTGGCTTGGGGTTCAAATAAAAATTTTTCCGCCAGATCAGGATTGACATATTTTCCGCCAGCCGCCAATCGTCGTATAACAGCGATCAGCTGATCCGCCGGGCTGTCCTTGGTGAGATATCCGGAGGCGCCCAGGCGGATGGCGCGAATGGCATATTCATCATCTGGGTACATACTGAGCATCAGTACTTTGTCCGCCAATTTTTCGATTGATAAGCGTTTGAGAATGGTCAGTCCGTTTATATCAGGAAGATTGATATCGAGCAGGATAAGATCAAATTCGTTATCGCGGATTTTTTTTAAGACTTCTTTGCCGTTTGCTGCTTCGGCAACAATGGCAATATCGGTTGTTTCGCCGAGAATTCTTTTCAAGCCATCGCGAAACATTGCATGATCTTCCGCAACAATTACTTTGATCATAAATCGGATAATCTCATGGTATAGCCTTGTTTTGTCAATGCCGGAATTTTTATCGTAATAACTGTGCCTTTGGAGGGTATTCCTTCGATGATCAGCTCCCCGCCCAGCTGCTGGGCGCGTTCGCGCATACCCATAATACCAAAAGACCTCTGGCTTGTTTCTTGATCCGTGCTGATTCCTTTTCCATTATCCGAAATTTTGAAACAAAAAGCACCGCTCATTTCAGTCAAGCCTATTTCAACCGATGATGCCTCAGCGTGCTGCGCTATATTGATCAAGGCTTCCTGAATGATTCTGAATATGGAGGTTTCGTTGTCTTTTGTCAGTTCAGGAAAATCGAGATAGTCAAGATGCAAAGTGCAGCAGATGCCATTGCGGGTTTCAAAATCACGCACCAGCCATTTGATGGCGTCGATAAGCCCGAGATTATCCAGTGCGTTGGGTCTCAGATTCTGCGAGATACTCCGAACAGTGTTTATGGCTTCGCCCGTTAATTGATGCAAAAGACGAATCCGTTCATTTAAAGTATTCTCGGTTATTTTTCTGGATAACCAGTCCAGTTCCAGTTTTATTGCCGCCAGACTGCCGCCGACGACATCATGCACCTCCCGTCCAATCCGGATGCTCTCGTCTTCGCGAATATTCTGCAGATGCAGCGTCAGATCCCGCAGATTGGCCAGCATGCGTTTATGCTCAGTCACATCTTCCATCATACAGACGTAATGAATTTGCGCTTCATGCATGACTTCGAACGGCGCAAACGTCATTTCCACCCAGATCGTCGAGCCTTCTGCGTGGACGATTCTTCTGCATATTTTGTGATTATCCGGTGTGTATGTTTTTAACAACAGCATGTCGTCCGCGTAGGCATCCGCGTCATCCGGATGAATGAGTTCGCTTTGCCGGAGTTGCATCAATTCATCGATTGTTCTACCGGTAATCGATGCGTATCTCTGGTTTAAATCGAGGAAGGTTTCATTGCTGAGGTCAATATGCGCGATCCCCAGGGGCGCTTTTTCAAATATGGTTTGGAACCGTCTTTTAATCTTTTGCGTGCGTTTCTCAGTGCGTTGTCTTTCAATGGTATAGCGTACCAGTCGGGTCAAGGCGCATTCGGACAGGCTATCTTTTTCAAGATAATCCTGTGCGCCAGCTTTAATGCACTGGATAGCCAGTTGTTCATTTCTGCTGACCGTCAGAACGGCGATAGGTGTATGGGTGACTTTTTTTAATTTCGCGATCGTTTCAACACCATCGCTATCCGCTAGATGAAGATCGGATAAAATCAAATCAAACGGGTACTGTTGAATCAAAACGAGTGCTTCGGAAACAGACTCGGCATGCGTCACTTTGATTTGACTTTTTAGCCCCTGGAGTAAGCGGTGTTGTATAAGCAGTGCATCGAATTCGTTATCTTCAATCAGCAAAATATGAATTTCTGCGCTACCCATACAAATTTTTCCTCAATTGTCGAGATCTTTGCAAAACGCTCGATCTCATTAAGTCCGGTAAGAAAATACGTGATTTCAATCTGACGAGCTCAATTTTTTATTAAGAGTGCTTCTAAAAACTTTAGTCTGACACGTTACGATGCCGTTGAGCGAACGGGACACATCCACTGGCCTGTTAATGCATGGCCAGACGTTGCAGTTCTTGTTTTTCTTCCGCAGTCAATGAGTTCAGCGGCTTGCTGTGCAGCTCGGTCATACGTTTTTTGCGCTGTATATCGGCGATCTTTTGTAATGTTCCGGAAAATTCCGCATCAAGATTCAGATCGTCATTCCATTCAAGCGTCTCGCTTTCAATTTTTCTCAGCAAAGTTTCAAAGGAAGTTTCCCGCAAATAGTTCAACAGCGAGGTTGTCGGAGCATTGCTCACGATCTCGGGATTTTTGTTCAAAACCTCAATTAATACTTTCAAGGCGGATAGTTCCTCGTTGTTATCATTGCTGCACAGGATCAGTTTCTGATCCAGGCGGCTGAAATATCCGGGTTGATGCAGCAAGATCAGCAGTAGCCAGCGGTAGGGGGATATCGGTTGTTTCCGGTGCATGTTTTTTTGAGGACTGCGGGAGATTCTGCGTCTGATTTCCATCAGTGACTCCAATTCCTGCACGTTCATATCACACATCTGGGCGATGCGATTCAACAGCATGATCGACAGCGCAGGCGCGCTAATGCTGTGTAACAGCGGCTTTATGTCATGAATAAATTTTGCGCGATCTTCATCGCGGCGAAGGTTCAGTTCTTGCGAGTACACTGTCAGTAGAAATTCGGATAGCGGTATGGATTGTGAGATCTGTTGTTCGAAAGCATTTTTTCCGTACCGATGAATGAAGCTGTCCGGATCTTCATTTTCGGGTAAAAAGAGAAATTGAATGGTTTTGCCGTCGGAAAGTTGCGTCAGACTATTTTCCAGAGCGCGCCGGGCTGCTTTTTTACCTGCATTGTCACCGTCGAAACAAAAAATGATTCTATCGGAGTGACGC
>WBZL01002650.1_pt1 | contig 17202 bp, 13 predicted proteins | sample 5204291 | NCBI WGS metagenome assembly WBZL01 (sample SAMN12344345, study PRJNA552823) | activated sludge metagenome | biome: Activated sludge suspended growth; feature: Nitrification reactor; material: Wastewater; isolation source: activated sludge from nitrification reactor of wastewater...
GGTGCCCAGGAACACGCTGTTCGTGAGCGTCTCGCAGTCGGGCGAGACGGCCGACACGCTCGCGGCGCTGCGGCTCGCGAAGCAGGCGGGCTATCTGTCGCAGCTCGCCATCTGCAACGTGCCCGAAAGCTCGCTGGTGCGCGAGTCGGAGCTCGTGATGCTGACGCGCGCCGGCCCCGAGATCGGCGTGGCGTCGACCAAGGCATTCACGACGCAGCTCGCCGCGCTCAACATGCTGGTGATCGCGCTCGCCAAGCACCATGGCGCCGACGCCGAGCGCGAGCGCGGGCTGGTGCAGAAGCTGCTCGGCATCCCCGCGCTGATCGAGGCGTCACTCGCGCTCGACCCCGTGGTCGCGCGGCTGGCGCAACGCTTCGTCGGCAAACAGCACGCGCTGTTCCTCGGCCGCGGCGCCATGCACGCCATCGCGCTCGAAGGCGCGCTCAAGCTCAAGGAAATCTCCTACATCCACGCCGAGGCCTACGCGGCCGGCGAGCTGAAGCACGGGCCGCTCGCACTCGTCGACCAGGACATGCCGGTCATCACCGTGGCGCCCAACAACGACCTGCTCGAAAAGCTCAAGAGCAACCTGCAGGAAGTGCGTGCGCGCGGCGGCGAGCTCATCGTGTTCGCCGATCCGGAGGCCGGGATGAAAGAATCCGACGGCGTCACCGTCATCGAGATGCCGCGCCACGTGAGCTACTTCCAGGCGCCGGCGGTCTATACCGTGCCGCTGCAACTGCTCGCGTATCACGTCGCCATCCTCAAGGGGACCGACGTCGATCAGCCGCGGAATCTGGCGAAGTCGGTGACGGTGGAGTAGTTCTCCCGTCGGCAGATCAACACCAGAGTCACGGCAGAAACGGCTGGGCAGCGGAAATGGAGCCGGTCACTGAAGAACGGAACCGGGAACCGCCTGGCTGAAGGCTCGCGGTATGTGTGGCCGATACGTGACTCCGGACCAGGCCGCGATCGAGCGGGTGTACGCGCTCCGCGGCACCGCGAGTGAGTCGTTCCTGCGCGCGGGCTTCGCGCAGTCGTTCAACGTCGCGCCCACCCAGGACGTGCCGACGCTGCGTGTGGTGCGCGATCGCGGCGGCGAGTGCGTCCTCGAACAGATGCGCTGGGGGTTGATCCCGTCGTGGGCCCATGGCGAGCCGCCAGGGTTCTCGACCATCAACGCCAAGGTCGAGAACCTCGCCAAAGCGGCGACGTGGCGCGGGCCCTGGCAGCGGGGGCAGCGCTGCCTCTTTCCGGCAGCCGGATTCTACGAGTGGCAAGTGCAGGCCGATGGCACCAAGCGCCCCCATTACATCCGTCCGGCGGCCGCAGGCGAGCTGTTCAGCATCGCCGGCCTCTACGACAGCAGCACCACCGCGGATGGGCAACGGATCCTGAGCTGCGCCATCATCACCATGCCGGCGAACGAGCTGCTGGCCGAGATACACAACACCAAGCGGCGCATGCCGCTGATCATCCCGCGCCACGCGGTGGACGCCTGGCTGTCGGGCTCCGTGGCGGAGGCCGCCGCCCTGCTCGTGCCCTACCCGGCGGACGGCATGCGCGCGCATCGCGTGAGCACACGCGTGAACACGCCACGGAACAACGATGCCACGCTGATCGCACGGGTCGAGACGAACTGAATTCGCGCAAGGCGTGGCGGGCGTGCCCGAGCCCCATCTGCCACAGGCCGGCCGAGGTGACATAACGCGTCTGATGGTCATACAAAGCGCTGACAATCGTCGGTCGGCAGTTTCGGCGGGGTCGTTGCAGCGCGGCGGTGCCGGCGTATGCTTTCGGCAAAGATCGCTTTGCTTTGCCCGGGCGCGCCGGATGTCGGCAGAAAGGGGGGGGGACGATCATGCGCAACGCCAGGCATCTCACGCATGGGCTACCGGTGCTCGGATCGCTTGCCGTGCTTGCAAGCCCGGCGGCCATGGCCACGAGCGTATGGGGCATCGACTGGACGCAGAATGGCAATGCGTCTGCAACGACGTCTCTCCTGCTGACACCCGACCTGACGGATCAACGCGGCTCCGCGTGGGTGTCCGCTCCGATCGCCGTGACGAGCACGACGGCCCTGCATGCGTTCTTCGAATTCCGGATCTCGGGCGACGAAGAAACCTGGGATCCCGCCGACGGGATGGCGTTCGTGCTCCACAGCGGAGGCGCCGATGACCTGGGGGACGGTGGCAGCGGGTTGGGCTACCAGTACATGACTTCGGACCCGATCGTCGCGGTCGAGTTCGACACCTTCTCGTGGGGCTCCGAGCACGCGGCACCGCACGTGGCCATCCATACGGCGGCCAACACGGACATCACGGCTGGCACTGCGCCGGTTGCCATCGAAGACTCGCCGTTTCCGCTCGCACGCCAAACCGACGATGCCCCAAACCTCTTCGCCTGGGTCGACTTCGACCCGAGCACGAAGTTTCTGAGTGTGTTCCTGAGCGACAGCGACGTGAAACCCGATGACGCCCTGCTGACACACAACCTGGGTACCACGCTGGACGATTTCCTCGGCGACAGCATCCGTTTCGGCTTCACGGCCGCGACGGGCGCTGCGCACAGCCGGCACGAAGTCCTGGACTTCTCGATGACGCCGGTGCCGTTGCCCGCCGCGGCGTGGCTGCTGCTCTCGGGGCTCGCCGGGTTCGCGGCGCTGGGGCACAGGAAACGGGCCGCGTAGTCAGTCGTTCGCGTCGTCCGCCGGCGCCGGTCGCGGCGCCTGGCACAGGGAGCTCTTCAGCGATCGGGGCCGCATGAATTCGCGGCCGGCGCCAGTGCGCTGCGGCTGCCGATACTCACCGTCCACAGGAGGCATAACTGCTTGACACAGCTCTAAAATTCGATAACATACTGTATATAATCACAGGATTACGGAGCGTGTCATGGACGACACCGTGGCAACCACCGTTTGCACTCCTCCCGCAGGCGTTTCTTTCCCCGGACCTCCGCCCCCCGAACCTCCGCCCCCCGGCGCTCCGCCCCCCGCCGAGCCACCCCTCCAGGCGCTCCCCATCCGCGAGCTCGAGGCGCGCATCACCGAGCTCGCCGGCCACCTGAACGCGGCCAACCACCGCTGGTTGCAGCTGATCGCGGAGTTCGACCGCCGGCTCGGCTGGTCCGACGGCGTCACGCACTCCTGCGCTCACTGGCTGAGCTGGAAGTGCGGCCTCGAACTCGGCGCCGCGCGCGAGAAAGTGCGCGTGGCCCGCGCGCTCGAAACCCTGCCGATGATCGACGGCGCCATGGGTCGCGGCGAGCTGAGCTACTCCAAGGTACGTGCGCTGACGCGGGTGGCGACGCCGGCCACCGAGCCGGTGTTGCTCAACGTCGCGCGTCACGGCACCACGCACCACGTCGAGAAACTCGTGCGTCAGTTCCGTCGCGTGCAGGAGGTGGAAGAGGTCGCGCGCGCAGCGCTGCAGCATGCCTCGCGCAAGCTCACGTACTATCACGACGACGACGGCTCGCTGGTCGTGAAGCTGCGGCTCGCGGCCGAGAGCGGTGCCCTGCTGCTCAAGGCGCTCGACGCCGCCCTGGCCGATGCACCCCTGCCGCCGCACTCTGCAGGTGCTTTTGACAATTCACGTGAAACGTCCGGCGTCTCGGCGGCACCGCCGGGCGCGCTGATCGACGGATGCAGCAGCCGCAACGGCAGCGGCAACGGCATCGACACCGCCGCGTTCGCCGGCGACCGGCCCGGCTGGTCGGCCCGGCGCGCCGATGCGCTGGTCGCGATGGCGGAGAGCTACCTGAAGCACGGCGCCGCGGCGCTCAGCGGCGGCGAGCGTCACCAGATCGTCGTGCACGTCGACGAGTCCACGCTGGGCGAGCGGTCCGCGGGTCGCTGCGGGCTCGAGGGCGGCCCCGCGGTGCCGATCGAAACCGCGCGGCGGCTCGCGTGCGATGCCAGCGTCGTCGCAATCACCGAGGACGCGCGTGGCGAGCCACTCGACGTCGGTCGCAAGACCCGCAGCATTCCGCCGTCCCTGCGCCGGGCGCTCAAGTCACGCGACCAGGGCTGCGTGTTCCCCGGTTGCAGCCACCAGCGCTTCGTCGACGGTCATCACATCCAGCACTGGGCCGCGGGCGGCAAGACGCGGCTGTCGAACCTGGTCTCGCTGTGCCGCTTTCATCACCGTGCCGTGCACGAAGGCGGCGTAACCGTCGAGCGCGTCGACGACGGCGCGTGGCGTTTCACGAACCGTCACGGGCAGGTGCTCGAATCCTGCGCGCCCGGGCACACGCGGTCGATGGGGAGCTGGCAGCAGCTCGTCGCCGATCACCACCAGCAGGGTCTGCGCATCGACGCGAAGACCGCGGCCACGCGCTGGCTCGGCGAGAAAATGGACTACGGCATCACCATCGACGCGCTGCTCTGGCGCGCGCGGCGCGGCGCGGAGGGTGTTGCAGGCGAAACGTAGCCGGCACCGGCCCCGCGTGCGGCGGTGTCATACGCCTGCGCGACAGTCGTAGGTCGTTTTGTTCGCGCGATTCATTGTCGCGGCGCTGGCGATTCGCTAGATTGCCCGGCATACGAAGAATTCCGTCCGCGGACCGCGGCGGGACAGGGAGTGTGAGGGGTGCCATGACGAACATCAGCCATCGAGCCATCCGCATTGCCGCCGCCACGGCGTTCCTGATGGCCGGCGCCGGTCTCGCGGGCAGCGCCACCGCAGCGACGGTGTTCAGCGACAATTTCGACGGCGCGCCCTCGGGCTCGTCGCTCACTGCCGCACCGACCAACTGGTCGGTGATCAGCAGCTCGGGTGCGGTCATCACCAACGGTTGGACCACTGTGTCGAACGTTGCCGCAACGCAGGGATACACGCTGATCTCCTGGCTTCTCACGCCGGACAAGGACTACGCCAACGCCAGCGTCTTCTTCGAAGCGCTCGGTGGCGACAACGTCGGCCCGCTGCTCGACGACGTCACGCTCACCGCGGTGCCGCTGCCCGCCGCAGCGTGGCTGCTGCTCTCGGGCCTCGCCGGGTTCGCGGCGCTGGGGCGCCGGCGGGCGCGCGTCGCCGAAGCCTGAGGTTTTACTTACATTCGCGAGCCGTGGCGTGAAACCCTCCGCTGCGGCCAGGCCCGTCCCGCCGCGCGACGCACATCCCCCGGGACGACGCGCCTGCCCCACCGCAGTTCGCCCTGCAACGCTGTCATACGCGAGACGTGTGTCATGCGAGCGTATGCCAGCCCCCGGCCAAATTATTTCGGGCGTATTTCACATTTCCGACAACGCGTCTTGTTATTAATAAAGCCGTTACACATCAATCGCTTACGTCATTGCAGTCGGGTCTCATTTGCAGCCCCGACCCACTTCCGGCCGGATTCGTTTGTCATAACGTAATATAGGTGTAGACACGTGCTTTCCGGCTCGCCTCGACCGCAATACACTTCGCCACACGCCGGTCATGGTCGTCAGGAACCAGCCAACGACTGCCCGGGCCAGTCCACGGACGGACGCAAGCGACGAGTCAGCGAAGGCACCTGCAGCGCATGGCGCATGGCGCGGGGCCCTCGCGGTTCGGGTACTTGGAAAGACCAGTGGAGGGGCCCCGATCATGCAAGACGGGCGGAAATAGGCGGTATCGCTGCGGCTCGGCGCCGGTGACATCCGCAAGATCAAGCGGCTCGCCAAGCGTCTCGGCGTGCGCGACTCGGACGTCATCCGTTACGCCCTCAAGGTGACTCTCGCCAAGCTGGCGCCCCTGTGCGATCCGGGCGTGCGCGGCCGCGCGCTGATGCCGGTGTTCGTCGACACGGGCGTCGACATCCTGCAGCACTTCGACCTCGACGAGGAAAGCCTCGACCGCATCATCAACGACGGCGTCGACGACGAGGCGCATCGCGTCGAGCACAGCGACCTGCAGCTCATGGCGATGATCGGCATGCAGCGCGGCTACGCCAAGCTCAGCCTGCGCGAGCTGCAGCAGACGCTCGCGGCCACCGCGAGCCTGCCGCCCGGCGGCAACGACGCCCTCGACGACACGCTGTCGACTTCGTTCCGCCAGCACCTCTACGCCAAGTACGTGCGGCCCGCCGCAGGCCCAGGTACAGGCACAGGCGCAGGTACAGGTTCATCAGGTACAGGCCCAGGTGCAGGCGCAGGCACAGGTACGGCCGCGGGCGCAGCGTCCAACGGGCACGCCGAGGCGAGCGCGGGCACCGCCGCGCCGCACGCCGCATCGCCGTCCGCCAAGCCGGCAGCCGCCTCGCCCGCCAAGCCGGCGTCCGCTTCCTCCGCTGCGACCGCCGCGACCGCCGACGTCCCGAGGCCGGCCCACGCATGAGCGCCGTCGCCGAGCCCGCCGGCAGCACCGAGGAAACTCCGCGGCCGGCCGAAGCCCTCGCTTCGTACGTCGAGGCCGTGCGTCGCCGCGCCACGCCCATGGGCATCGCCTTCGGCGCGGTGCTGATGCTCGCGCTGCTGCTCGCGGCGTTCTGGCCGCCGACGTACCTCTCGCAGGGCACCATCCTCATCGAGCAGCAGGAAATCCCGCAGGACTACGTGCGCTCGGCCATCTCGAGCTATGCCGACGAGCGCGTGCAGGTGATCAGCCAGCGCGTGATGACCTCGGCCAACCTGCTCTCCATCATCGACAAGTTCGGCCTCTATGCCGACGCCAAGGACACCACGACGCGCGAGGCGCTGGTCGAGCACATGCGCCAGGACATCAAGCTGGAGATGATCAGCGCCGACGTGGTCGACCCGCGCCAGGGCCGCGCCACCAAGGCGACCATCGCGTTCTCGGTGGGCTACCAGGCGCCCTCGCCGCAGACGGCGGCGCGCGTCGCCAACGACATCGTCTCGCTCTATCTCAGCGAAAACCTCGAGTCGCGCCGGCAGCAGGCCGAGAGCTCCGCCGGCTTCCTCGCCAGCGAAGCCGAAAAGATCCGCCAGCGCACCGTCGAGCTGGAGCAGCGGCTCGCCGACTTCAAGCAGCGCAACTACGACCGCCTGCCCGAGCTCACCGGGCTGAACCTGCAGTCGATGACCAACGACATGGCGCACATGCGCGAGGTGGACACGCGCATCCGCTCGCTCGAGCAGCAGTTGCAGTTCCTCGACGCACAGCTCGCGCAGGTGCACCCGAACGCCATGTCCGTCACCGACACCGGCGAGCGGCTGATGAGCCCGCGCGACCAGTTGAAGAGCGCGAAGATGGAGCTCGCGGCGGCGCGCTCGCGTTACACGGCCGAGCACCCGACGGTGATCGCGCTGCAGCACCGCGTCGAGGAGCTCGAGCGCATCGTCGCGAGCGGCGAGATCGACACCCCCACGTCGCCCGACAACCCCACCTACGTGCAGCTCGCCGCGCAGCGCAATTCCGTGGCCAGCGAGCGCAACGAGCTGCGCGAGCAGCGCGCGCAGCTCGCCGCCAACGTCGCGCGCTACCAGCGCATCCAGGCCGAGACGCCGGTGGTGGAGAAGGACTACGTCGCGCTGGTGCGCGAGGTGGAGGGCGAGCAGGCCAAGTACAACGAGCTGCGCCAGAAGCAGCTCACGGCGCAGCTCGCGCAGAACCTCGAGACGGAACAGAAGGGCGAGCGCTTCACGCTGATCGAGCCGCCGCTCGCGCCGCAGACGCCCGTCAGCCCGAACCGCAAGGCGATCCTCGCGCTCGGCCTGCTGCTGGCGCTCGGCGCGGCCGTGGGCGTCATGGCGTTGTTCGAGGCGCTCGACCCGCGCGTGCGCGGCCGCCGCGAGCTCGTGGCGCTGGTCGGTGTGCCGCCGCTCGCGATCATCCCCTGGGTGGCGCCGCGGCTCGACGAGCAAGCAAAGCGCCGGCGTCGGCTGCAGTTCGTGGCCGGCATGGCCGGCGGCGCCGTGGCCATGGTGCTCGCGGTGCACGTGCTGGTGAAGCCGCTCGACGTGCTGTGGGCGGTGCTGCTGCGGCGGCTCGGTGCCGGCTGAGCGCAGGAAACAAGAAGAACACCATGGAACGACTGCAGCGAGCCCTCGAACGCGCCAAGGCCGAGCGCGATCTCGTCACCGGTGGCGCCCCGGCGCGGCTGGTCGAGGCGCCCGCGCCATCGTCATCTCTATCGCCGTCGCCGTCGCCTTCGCCGGCATCGAACGGCGCCATGCCGGACGGCGACGAGCGCGTCGCGGCCGCGCCGGCCGCCGAGCCCGCCATCGGGCGCGACGGCACACGGTTCATGGACACGCAGCAGGTCCGCATCACGCGCTCGCAGCCGGTCGACCTGCGCGGCATGCGCGAAGCCGGCCTGCTGCTGCCCGGCATGGTCGGCACCGCGGCGCACAGCTTCAAGATGCTGCGCACGCAGGTGATGCAGCGCATGCGGCCGCGCAAGTGGAACACGCTGGCCGTGGTGAGCCCGGCGCCCGACGAAGGCAAGACCTTCGTCGCCATCAATCTCGCCGTGGCGATCGCCGCCGACCCGAACTCCACCGCCCTGCTCGTCGACCTGGACCTGCGCGCACCGCGCGTGCACAAGCGCTTCGGGTTCACGCCGCAGGCGGGGGTCGAGGACTGCCTGCGGGGCGAGGCCACGCCGGCACAGGCGCTGGTGGCGCCCGAAGGTTACGACTCGCTGCTGCTGCTGCCGGCCCGCGGCCCGGTGGAGCAGTCGTCGGAGCTGCTCGCGAGCACGCGCACGCGGCAGCTGGTGCGCGAGATCAAGGAGCGCTACACCAACCGGGTGGTGATCTACGACCTGCCGCCGGTGCTGGGCAGCGACGACGCACTGGCGTTCGCACCGCAGGTGGATGCCCTGCTGGTCGTCGTCGGCGACGAACGCACCAAGCGCGAGGAGCTGCAGCGCTGCCTGGAGCTGGTGCGCGAGATCCCCATCGTCGGCACCGTGCTGAACGGCTCGCGCCGCGAGCAGAGCGCGGCGTACGCGTACTGACGGCGGGCGCGATGTACGAGAAGTTCTACGGGTTCAGGGAAAAGCCGTTCGCGCTGACGCCGGACCCGGCGTTCCTGTATTTCGGGCGGCATCACAAGCGCGCGCTGCTGCAACTGGAGTACGGGCTCACCAACGACGCCGCGTTCGTGCTGATCACCGGCGAGATCGGCGCCGGCAAGACGACGCTGATCCGCCACCTGCTCGGGCGGCTGACCCAGAACGTGACCGTCGGCCTCATGAGCAACACCGTGCTGGACAACGGCAAGGTGCTCCGGTGGGTGTGCGCGGCCTTTGGAATCAAGCCCGCCGACAACGACGACGTGACGCTCTACGACGCGTTCATCGACTTCGTCATCGAGGAGTACGCCTCGGGGCGGCGCGTGGTGCTGATCGTCGACGAGGCACAGAACCTCGGGCGGGTGCGGCTGGAGGAGCTGCGGGTGCTGTCCAACGTGAACGTCGACAAGCACCTGGTGCTGCAGACGATCCTCGTCGGGCAGCCGGAACTGAGGGACATGATGAAGATGCCGCAGTTGCGGCAGTTTGCGCAGCGGGTGGGGGCGGATTATCACATCGGGCGGCTGACGGCGGAGGAGACGGGGGAGTACATCAGGCATCGGGTGAGGGTGGCGGGGTGCGCGAGACAAGACTTGTTTGATGAGGCAGCGATACAGATCATTCACGAATCATCGCGCGGCGTTCCACGACTGATAAATCAAATCTGTGACACGGCGCTGGTCTATGGATTCGCGGATCAACGAGCGCGTATCGATGCCGACATGACGAGAGAAGTCGTTGCAGACCGCGCGTCAGGCGGAATTTTCCCTGGGCGACAAGTGGCCAGTTGATCGCGGCCATGAGCACTGTTGCTGCAGATCCGCAAGGTGGAGACTGGCGGCACGTTACGCGCAACGCGCTCTTGGCTATTGTGCTCTCGGGAGCTGCAAGTTCGTGTCATGCACGAAGCGGTAACCTCGGTTCGCTGGACATGTACGTTGTTCCACCGATCAGCTCCATCAAGATCCTTGGCAACACAAGGCTGCCCGACAAGAGTCTTGCGACGACAATAGAGTTCGTAGCGTGCGCCGGGGAGTTCGAGCCCGCGAGTTTCGTCTTTCACGCTTTGGAGACTGACGTAGTCGATGTTCGACTGGTCGTATCCGATCTGATCGACCATCAACTGCAAAAGACGATCCCGTCGGAGAACCTCGATATTCGTTCGGTCAAGCCGTGGTTCCAAAGTTACTACGCATGGAACGAAATCGGAAAGAGCGCCCCTGACGACTTCAGGCAGGTGCTGGTGCCCGAGCTGCTCCTGAAGGACGATTCTCTAGTGGTGGCAGAGGCAGGAACCGAGAAGAATTACATTAGAATCGTGGAGCAAGGAGCCGAGCGATACGAATGGGTCAATCGGCCGAACTTGGCAACGTCGGAACAGGTCTTGCCCTCGCTGCACGAGTTTCCAGTCAGGGACTCGCGGGACTTGCAGCCCTTCGTGGTGCCGTCGTCAACCAGCAAGCAGCTGTGGGCGACTCTGTCTGTGCCTGACGGCACATCGCCTGGAAACTACCAGGGCACCATCCAGGTCAGATCTGGCGAGGCGCTCCTGGGGGTCATCGTCGTGCAGGCGCGCGTCCTGCCATTGAACCTGTCCTCACCATCCATCGAGTATGCGATCTACTACCGCGCGCAACTCGATCCCCTCCGAGCCAGCATCGGATCCGAGTTTCGCGATGCCGACCAAATGAAGAGCGAACTGGTCGACATGGTCCGGCATGGTATACGCAGCCCAACCGTGTATCAGGCGATGCGTGATCGGGTCACGCTTGAAAAGGTATTACGTCTGCGAAGCGACGCGGGTCTCGAGAACCGTAGAGTCTACTATCTCGGAATCCAGACAACCGAGTCATTTCTCGGATCGTCCGCTGTACAGCAACGAGAAAACCTCAGACGCTCTCTGATGGAGTTCAGGCGGGTCGCAAACAGCGTTGGATATGACGAGATTCTTGTGTACGGGCGCGATGAAGCAGTGGGCAAAGCGCTGGAGGAGCAGCGAGAGCTTTGGGGCCTGGTGCATTTGCTCGGCAGCAAGATGTTCGTCGCCGGATCGTCGGGAGCGCATCCTGTAGTCGGGGACTTGCTGGACGTCTTTGTGCATAGCCACCAAGCGTCGTACACCGAAGCAGAGAAGTGGCACAGAACAGGGAAGAGGATATTCAACTATGCGAACCCGCAGACGGGTCCGGAGAATCCATATCTGTTTCGTCTGAATTACGGTGTTGTTCTGTGGGCCAACGAGTATGACGGCGCCATGCCATACGCCTACCAACACTGTTTCGGCTCCTGCTGGAATGACGTCGACCACCCGACGTATCGCGACCACAATCTGACCTATCCAGCCGTTGACGGGTCGATTCCAACGATTGCCTGGGAAGCCCTGCGCGAAGGAATCGACGATGTTCGTTACCTTGAACTGCTGGAGCGACTTGTAATTCAAAAACCCAGCGCCAGAGGTTCGGCAGCGGCGCGCATCTATCTCGATTCACTGAGGAATGACGTCAGGCGGATGCAGGCATCGTCAGGAAAATACAATCAGAGAGCGACCCTGGACCTGGACCTGATGCGGCGGGACATTGCGAATTACGCCTTGGCGATCGACGCTGAACCGAGTCGGCAATAGGCTGTGGGCACAATTCTCTGCCTGATATTGTCCATGATACTGCCCGCTCTGTACGGTCGAGTGTCTGCCGAGGGTGTTGACAGACTTTGGGTGCCATTTCTACTCGTGTGCGCGGGCGGCGTCTTCCTCTGCATGGCGTGGTTGACATCGGGCATGGTGCCGTTCACCGGCGCCGGTGATGACAGAGACTACTACGACGCCTCGATTCGAACTTTCCGCGGCATTGGCGACTGGTTCGATTTGACACAGTTTCGAGATACGCATGAACAGGCGGGCTATCCAATGATGCTGGCTTGGGTCAATCAGCTGGCCGGAGACAGCCTGTTGGCCAGAAAGTCCCTGAATGTCTCGTTGTTTTTGACCCTGTCCGTTATCTGGTTTGTCATCGGGAGACGGATAGGTGGCCACAGACTTGCGCGTGTCTGCCTCATTGGCGTGCTGCTGTGCACTCCTCTTTGGTTTTACTGGGTATTCCTGCTGAAGGACATGGCCATCGTGGTGCTGCAGTCATGTTGCATCCTTGGAGCCGTTTGCATCCTCGAGAACGAAAGGGCTTATCGGGGCTATTGGCTTGTCGCGCTCAGCACAGTGGCCATTATCCCGCTTCGCAGTGCATTGGCTCTCGTCAATGTGGCATTGTTGGCGTTGGCAATCGTCCTGCTACCAAGGGTTGTCAAGTCGCGCGCAAGAGTTCTTGGCAGAGTGATCGCGCTGGCGTGTCTGGCAGTCGCTATCGTGTTGGTCGTCGCGCAACCAAAGGTAGTTGGTGACTTTGGAGCGACAGGAGCGACGCGTGCCCTTGACAAGGAAGGCCTGAGAGACACGCTGGCTTTCTACGATGCAATGCGGCCGGCGTACTTTGCGAACGTCCTAAAGTTTGTTCTCGTCTATTTCGTTGGGGAAGTCGCGGCGTTTAATCCACGCACGTGGAGTGGTGAACTGGTCGGCGCCTTCAGGGCAGCGTTGGTAGTTCCGTGGGTATACATGGGGCTGCCATTTTTCGTGGCTGGCGCGACTTACGTGATGAAAAGCCGAAGGTCGGGTCGGCATTCGCCGACGAATGTCCTGCCGGTCGGTATGTCGATCGTCGGGCAGGAGCCCAGAGGACCAGGAAGGCCGCCCCAGGACGCGGACACACTCCGATATAGTTCCGTGCCTGCAAGATCAAGGAATGACGTCACATCTAACCTGAACCGGAGCTATCTTCTCTTGTTGGCGGGTTACGTTCTGATTTACATGATGGTTGCATGGGCAAGCGGCGACACGACCCGTTGGCGGATGGCCTCGTTTCCGCCCATGGTGGCAATCGCCGGTGTCGGGTGGCTTCGAGCAAGCGTCAGTCGACGAGTCGAGGTTCTGATTTTCTGGACAATGTCGCTGTCTCTGGTCGCCATCGTCTACTACGCGTTGATCAAGTAGATGACTTGGCTGCCGCGTACCTTGCCGTGCATCCGGTCATCGTTGGCCAGATTGCCTCTGGCTTGCCGCCAATGGCGATTGTCGGAGCGTCCGGTTTGTTGAAGGACCTTGCATCGAAAGGCGGCAGATTCGTCTGGCGCGCAAGCCGCAATCTCGCCTGCACCATACCCGGAGGATCCCGCGTTCTCTTCCCAGCCGAGAGGTTGGCCGCCCGATTCGGACGGGGAGATGCAGATTACGCACTGCAGGTGTACCGCCACCACGCAAATCAGCTGACACAGGCTGGATTCAAGAGCGCTGCGCAAGTTCTTGAAGTCGGGCCCGGCCGCAACCTTGGCTCTGCGTTGCTGTGGTGGTCCAGGGCTGTCGCCGAGGGAGCCACGGAGCCGTGCGTAACTCTGTGGGATGTGCATGCGAACGCTGCACCGGAAGCGCCCAACTACCGGGGTGACCTTGCAGGGCAGCTACTGGAGTGCCTGAACTCGACAGACGGAGGGGATGCGCTCGTCACTTCTGCACACCAGGCCATACTCGATGATGTGACGACAAAGCGTCTGCATCCCAGGATTGAGTACTTCGTCTGCGCCATAGATCGCTTGCAGTCCGTTCTTGAGGGACGGCGTTTCGACATGGTGTGTAGTCACGCGGCGCTCGAGCACGTCTGGCGGATCGACGAATTCTGGCGAATTGCCAGTCGCCTGACTGCGCCAGGAGGTTGGCACAGCCACCGCATCGATCTTGCCGACCACGGCCGCCGGGAAACCAACTATCTCGAGATGCTGGAGTGGTCGGCGCCGGCGTGGTGGTTGACTGCCCGCTTCGTGTCAGGGGCCGTGAATCGCTGGCGGGCGAACGACCACGTACAGGCATTTGCGGCACAAGGGATGCAGTTACGTACCGCCCGTCGGGAGCAGCGAGCAGCACTGCCAATTCCACGCCGTAGACTGTCCCGGGCCTACAGAGGTCTCGAGGACGCCGAATTGATGACCACGGCGGTCGATATTGTGGGCTGTCGCTCAGGCGCGAAATGCGGATCCTGATGTTCTGCCCGCAATTTGCGCCGGTGATTGGCGGGGCCGAGCGACAGGCGGAAAAGCTTGGCAGGGCGCTGGCGGCGCGGGGCATGGACGTCGTCGTATGGACACCGCGCCTGGACCGGGTTTCGCCGGCAGTCGAGGTGCGAGATGGACTGCGAGTGCACCGGTTTCCTCTCTCGGATCTGTCGCGAGGGTTGCGGCGGCGGTGGGGAGTCGGCCTCATCAATGCACCGTGGATTGCAGTCCAGATCATCTGCCGAATCTGGCGGGCGGTGGGTGACGCAGACATCGTGCATTGCCACATTGGCAGCCTGCAGAGCATCGCAGCAGCAGGTGCCGCGCGCATGCGCGGAGTGCCAGTCATCTGCAAGGCGGCAACGGCGCACGAACGCAGCGATCTCGGAGAGATCGCAAGAGCGGGCGTGATGGGCCGTCTGGCGGCTTGGGCGGGACGATATGCGTTCAATCATTGGGTCGCGACAACCGATGCGGTGCGCGATTCGTTGGTGCGTGCGGGAGTCGCCGCGGCCCGGGTCGTGCTCATGCCTAACGGGGTTGAGGTCCTCGGTCTCGATGAACGCGCCACGAATCGCCACGTGCGTCGCTTTCTTTACCTCGGCCGATTGTCGACGAATACTCAACGAGATGTACCCGGGCTACTGCAGGCATTTGATTTGGTCGCCAGTGAATACCCGGATGCCGAGCTCGCCGTCGTTGGTGGAGGGGATCTGCTGTCCGACACACGTCAACGGGCGAGTGTCTGCCGTCACGCCTCGAGAATCCGGGTGACCGGCCCCGGCGACGCGGGCGAGTGGCTCCAGTGGGCGGATTGCTTCGTGTTGCCGTCCCGCCGGGAAGGCATGTCGAATGCCCTGCTGGAAGCCATGGCGGCAGGCCTTCCCTGCATCGCTTACGACATTGGTCCGAACCGAGAGGTCCTGGACGATGGGCAGGCCGGATGCCTCGTGCCATTAGATGATGTGCAATCGCTGGCTGCGGCCATGCTACGCATGGCGCGGGATGAATCGGTCGCACGGCAGCATGCGCGTGCGGGTGTGAAGCGCGTTGCCGCACACTACTCGATCGAGGCAGTGACGAGCAGTTGCCTGGCCCTTTACGAGTCGCTGGCTCGAGATTCAAGACGACGACCACGACCTTCCCGGGACGATTCATGAGGATCCTCATGATCTGCCCGCAGTTTCGTCCGCTTGTCGGTGGCTACGAGAGGGCTGCTGAACGGCTCTCGATAGAACTCGTTCGACAGGGTCAGGACGTCACCGTCGTCGCTGAACGTCGGCAGTGGAAATGGCCGAAACTGGAACGCATCGAGGGCGTCGTGATACGGCGCTTACCATGCGTGTATCGGCCGCGCATGCATATCGCGACAGCCCTGCTGTCCCTGGCAGTATATCTATTGCTTTACGGACGACGGTTCGACGTCTGGCACGTTCATCAGTACGGAGCGCATGCGACGGTCGCCATACTCTTGGCGAAGCTGATACGACGACCTGCGGTCTTGAAGATTACCACCACTGCTGGCCAGGGCATTTCTCGCGCGACCGCAGCAACTCCCTTGTCACTGATCCAGGTCTGGGCTCACCGTCATGCGGACGGCTGTGTCGCTGTGTCCGACGAGGCTGCGCAGGAGGCCGTGCATTTCGGAATCCCCGTGGATCGAGTCGCGAAGATCGGTAACGGAGTCGACATGAAGATGTTTCGGCCGGTTGTCGCCGACGAGCGTGCTGCTTTGCGCATCACGCTTGGGCTGCCAGACCGAAACACTGCCATATACGTAGGCCGACTGTCGGGGGAAAAGAACCCGCTCGGCTTGCTTGAGGCCTGGGCGCTCGCGCGTCCGCACTTCCGTGAGCCATGGACACTGGTCATGGTAGGTGACGGACCCCAGCGAGCGCTGGTTGGCGAGAGAATTCGCGACCTAGGCTTGGGGGATTGTGTGCGTACGGTCGGCCTGTCGGACCGGGTACAGGATTGGCTTGGCGCGTCCGATGTACTGCTGCAGGCATCCCATTGGGAAGGATTGTCGAATACCGTTCTCGAGGCCATGGCGTCGGGCTTGCCAGCCGTAGTGACTTCCGTATCAGGCATGGACGACCTGATTGGCAGAACAGGTGCAGGTAGCATCGTACCGGTGGGAGACATGAAGGCTTTCGCTCAAGCGATAGTCGATCTGAACGCCGATTCGGGATTGAGGCGGTCCATGGGCGCAAAGGCGCGGGAGGCCGTGATCCAGCATTATTCAGCCGAGGTCGTCGCCAGACGCCACCTGGATTTCTATCGATGCCTCCCGAGGACCGCGCATGCGGGCTTCGCATAGCCAGAATGACACTGTCCCAAGCGCCTGTACCACCGTCTTGATGGCGGTGCCGCAGTATCCTCCGCCTATCGTGGGCGGCTTGGAAAAGCAGGCGCATGATCTGGCGGCGGAGCTGGTCCGCAGGGGGCATCGTGTCCTCGCGCTTTCCGGCCGAATTACGCCGGATCAACCGGCCGTCGCCAGAGTCGACGGAGTCGAGGTGTACAGGCTCGGCTGGCCGCGGTCCCGTTTCGTGAGATGGTTCGCATCTCCGTTCATGGTGTGGCGCCAGATGCATCGTTTGGTGCGACACGTCGACGTCATTCATGTGCATGTGATCAGCAGCTTCGGCCTCTTTGTTGTTCTGCTGGGGCATTTCTATCGAAAGCCCGTTCTAGTCAAGCTTGCGAACGTTGGTGTCGATGGACTGCCGGGACTGGCGTGCGGGCCAATGGGCCCGTTACGGACGTGGCTATTTGCACGGGCCGATGCTGTCGTAGCGATGTCCAGCCAAAGCCTGGCCGAGTTGCGCGACATTGCCTTCGATAGAGCGCGCATCCTCGTCACTCCCAATGGAATACGCCTGCACCCAACCAGGGACGCACGCGATGGAGGAGAACCATCGATCTGCCGATTCGCATTCGTCGGCCGCCTCCACGAGCAAAAGGGGCTCTTCGACCTGATTGGGGCAGCCAGGAGACTTGCCGATGACCCTTCGTGCGGACGCTTTACGATTGATATCCTCGGCGACGGTCCACAGCACGGGGCAATCCAAGAACATGTCCGTCGGCTGGCTTTGCAGGACCAGGTTCGGCTTCAAGGGCACGTGGCTGAAGTCGGCGATGCCATTTCGGCACATGACGCCT
>WBZL01002651.1_pt1 | contig 17198 bp, 18 predicted proteins | sample 5204291 | NCBI WGS metagenome assembly WBZL01 (sample SAMN12344345, study PRJNA552823) | activated sludge metagenome | biome: Activated sludge suspended growth; feature: Nitrification reactor; material: Wastewater; isolation source: activated sludge from nitrification reactor of wastewater...
GGCAAGCTCTACCGGGATTTTCTCGCCGGGCGCGAGCGGCACTCCCACGTCTGGTTCCGGTTCTTCAATGAAATGCCGGTGTTCCTCTTGCTGGCGATTGTCGTCCTGGTCGTGGTGAAGCCGTTTTGAGCGAGCACTCCTTCTTCGCTCCTTGCCCACGCGGCCTGGAGTCGCTGCTGGCGGAAGATGTCCTGGCGAGCGGCGGGCGCGACATCAAGACGGTGCCGGGTGGCGTCGAGTTCGCCGGCGATTGGCAGGCCTGCTACCGGCTGAATCTGGAATCGCGCATCGCCACACGGGTGCTGTGGCGCCTTGGCGAGGGCGTCTACGCCAAGGAGGACGACATCTATCGACTGGCGCTGGCGCAGGACTGGGCCGACCTGTTCGACGTCGACCGGACGATCCGCATCTATGTCACCGCGCAGCGTTCGCCGCTGAAGAGCCTGGAATTCATCACGCTGCGGGTCAAGGATGCCGTTTGCGACCGCTTTCGCGACGCCACCGGTCGTCGGCCGAGCGTGAATACCAAGACGCCCGATGTCCGCATTCATCTCTTTCTTACCGAACAACGGGCGACGCTTTACCTCGATACGTCGGGCGAACCGCTTTGGCAGCGTGGCCACAAAATCGCCAGGGTCGGCGCGCCGCTCAAGGAAAATCTGGCCGCCGGCATCCTGCGCCTGACCGGCTGGCAACCCGGTGCGCCGCTGCTCGATCCGATGTGCGGCAGCGGCACGTTCTTGCTGGAGGCGGCGCAGATCGCGCTGGACGACGCACCCGGCCTCGGCCGCGAGCCCGGCGAGTTCGGTTTCGAGCGACTACGCGGTTTCGACGCGCCGCTCTGGCGTCGCCTTCGGACAGAAGCGGCGGACCGGCGGCAAGCAGCGCAAACCCTACCGGTCTGGGGATCGGATTTGTCGGCCGACGCGGTGGCCCGCGCCGCCCAGAACCTGGCCCATGCCGGTCTCGACGATCTGGTGCGTGTGGACCGGGCCGATGTGCTCGAACGATCGGCCCCGGCGCCGAGCGGCATCCTGGTGGCCAATCCACCCTATGGCGAGCGAATGGGTGACGCGGACGAACTGGCCGATTTCTATCCGCGCCTGGGCCATGCCCTCAAACGCAATTTCGCCGGCTGGGACTGCTGGCTGCTGTCGGCCGACACGCGCCTGGCCAAATTGGTCGGCCTCAAGCCGATGCGCAAGATCCCGCTCTTCAACGGCCCCCTGGAATGCCGCCTCTACGGTTTCCGCATGGTGGCTGGCAGCAACCGCTAGGGGAGCTTTGCCGCCGGGCCGCCCCAAGGCAAAGCGGCACGCGCCGAAGGCGCAAACCGCGCAGGGCATTGATCGAAGAACCCCGTGACATTCGCGCGTAGCGCGGAAGCGGGCTCCCCTTCCCGGGAGAAGGGGCCGGGGGATGGGTTACACAATATCCAGGTGCTTGATGCCGGCGGTCAGATCGCGGTCTTTCGATTCCTTGCCGTGCAGCTTGATCTGTAAGCGCAGGTCGTTGACCGAATCGGCGTTGCGCAGCGCGTCCTCATAGCTGATCTCGCCGCCCTCGTAGAGGTCGAACAGCGACTGGTCGAAGGTCTGCATGCCCAGTTCCCGCGATTTCTTCATGATCTCTTTGATCTCGCCGACCTCGCCCTTGAAGATCAGGTCGGAAATCAGCGGCGAATTGAGCATGATCTCCATGGCGGCGATCCGGCCCTTGCCATCGCGCTTCGGAATCAGGCGTTGCGATACCAGGCCGCGAACGTTGAGTGACAGGTCCATCAGCAACTGGTCGCGCTTTTCCTCGGGGAAGAAGTTGATGATCCGATCCATGGCCTGGTTGGTGGAGTTGGCGTGCAGCGTGCCCATGCACAGGTGGCCGGTTTCGGCGAAGGCGATGGCGTGCTCCATGGTTTCGCGCTCGCGAATTTCGCCGATCAGGATGACGTCCGGCGCCTGGCGCAGGGTGTTCTTCAGGGCCGTTTCCCAGTCATCGGTATCCACACCGACTTCACGCTGGGTGATGATGCAGTTCTTGTGCTCGTGGACGAATTCCACCGGGTCTTCGATGGTGATGATGTGACCGTAGCTGTTTTCGTTGCGAAAGCCGATCATCGCCGCCAGCGAAGTCGATTTGCCCGAACCGGTGCCGCCGACGAACAGCACCAGGCCGCGCTTGGTCATGGCGATGTCCTTGAGCACCGGCGACAGCTTGAGCTCTTCGAAGGTCGGAATCTTGACGTTGATGGTGCGCAACACCAGGCCGGCACGGCCTTGCTGGACAAAGGCGTTGGCGCGAAAGCGGCCGATGCCGGACGGATTGATGGCGAAGTTGCATTCCTTCTTCGCTTCGAATTCCGCCGCCTGCTTGTCGTTCATGATGGCGCGCACCAGTTCCAGCGTGTGCTGCGGAGTCAGGGTTTGCGTGGTGGCGGGCGTCACCCGGCCGTCGACCTTGATGGCCGGCGGGAAGCCGGCGGTGATGAACAGGTCCGAGCCCTTCTTCTGCACCATCATGGTGAGAAGCTGATACATGAATTTCAGGCCTTCGTCGCGTTCCATGATCTACCTCACCCTGGAAAGATGTCTTTGTTCGCCGCCTTGTTGCGGGCCTCGGCGGAGGCCACGACGTTCCGCCGTACCAGATCCTGCAGGTTCTGGTCCAGCGTCTGCATGCCGATGCTCTGGCCGGTCTGGATCGCCGAATACATCTGGGCGACCTTGTTTTCCCGGATCAGGTTGCGGATGGCCGGCGTACCGATCATGATCTCGTGGGCAGCGATGCGGCCCTGACCATCCTTGGTCTTGAGCAGCGTTTGCGAGATCACCGCACGCAGCGATTCGGAAAGCATGGAGCGCACCATATCCTTTTCCGCAGCGGGGAAGACGTCCACGATCCGGTCGATGGTCTTGGCCGCCGAAGAGGTGTGCAGGGTGCCGAACACCAGGTGGCCGGTTTCGGCCGCGGTCAGCGCCAGCCGGATGGTTTCCAGGTCGCGCATTTCACCGACCAGGATCACATCCGGGTCTTCGCGCAGGGCGGAGCGCAGGGCGTTGCTGAATGAGAGGGTATGCGGACCGACCTCGCGCTGGTTGATCAGGCACTTTTTCGATTCATGGACGAATTCGATCGGATCCTCGACGGTGAGGATGTGGGCGTACTCGCTTTCGTTGATTTCATCGACCATCGCCGCCAGCGTGGTGGACTTGCCCGAACCGGTCGGGCCGGTGACCAGGACGATGCCGCGCGGCTGGTTGGCGATGTCCTTGAAGATCTTCGGCGCGCCCAGTTGTTCCAAATTCAGCACCTTGCTCGGAATGGTGCGGAACACGGCGCCGGCGCCGCGGTTCTGGACGAAGGCATTGACGCGGAAGCGGGCCAGGTTAGGCACCTCGAACGAGAAGTCGCACTCCAGGTTCTCCTCGTAGTGCTTGCGCTGGCTGTCGTTCATGATGTCGTACACCATGGCGTGCACGTCCTTGTGTTCCATCGGCGGCAGATTGATGCGGCGCACGTCGCCGTGAACGCGGATCATCGGCGGCAGGCCGGAGGACAGGTGCAGGTCGGAAGCCTTGTTCTTGACGCCGAAGGCGAGGAGTTCGGTAATGTCCATGAGAGTTTTCCGTTTGGATGGCGGCCAGCGCCGCAGCGGTATACTTGCGGCAGTATATGACATCTATCGCCGCCAACCTGCAAGCCGTCCGGGATCGCATCAACGCGGCCTGCGGGAAAGCGGTGCGCGATCCGGCGGGCGTCCTCCTGCTGGCGGTAGCCAAGACCTGGCCCGCGGCGGCGGTGCGCGAAGCGGCCGCTTGCCAACAACGGGCTTTCGGCGAGAGCTATGTGCAGGAAGCGGTCGCCAAGGTGGTCGCCCTAGCCGACTTGGGGCTGGAGTGGCACTTCATCGGCCCCTTGCAAAGCAACAAGACGCGCCAGGTTGCGGAATCTTTCTCATGGGTGCATAGCATCGACCGCCTCAAACTGGCCGAGCGACTGTCCGCGCAGCGGCCAGCCGGCTTGCCGCCCCTGCAGGTCTGCGTGCAGGTCAATATCAGCGGCGAGGCAAGCAAGAGCGGCGTCGCGGTGGCCGACGTGCCCGCGCTCTGTCGGGCGGTGGCCTCACTGCCCAATCTGCGACTGCGCGGCCTGATGGCCATTCCCGAGCCGACGGAAGATATGATGCTCGTCCGTGGTCGCTTTGCCGTCGTACGGCAACTGCTCGAAGAGCTCAATCGCGGCGGCTTGGCGCTCGATACCCTGTCGATGGGCATGTCCCACGATCTGGAGGCGGCGATTCTCGAAGGGGCGACCATTATCCGTGTCGGTACGGCGATTTTTGGTGAGAGAGCGAGGAAATGAAGATTACCTTCATCGGTGGCGGCAATATGGCCGTGGCGCTGATCGGCGGCATGAAGAAGAAGGGCTTTTCGGCGGCCGGTATCCAGGTGGTGGAACCGGTTCCGGAAGGGCGCGAGCGGCTGACCGCCGCCTTCGGCGTTCGCTGCACCCCCGTTGTCGATGCCGCCGCGCTCAATTGCGAAGTCGTGATCCTGGCCGTTAAGCCGCAGCAGATGCGCGAAGCGGTGACATCGATGGCCGGCAAGCTCGGTGCGCAGTTGGTGATCAGCATTGCCGCCGGCCTGCGGGTCGGCGATATCGGTCGCTGGCTGGGCGGTCATCGCAAGATAGTCCGCACCATGCCCAATACGCCGGCCCTGATCGGCGCCGGCATCACCGGCCTCTACGCGGACCCGAGCGTCGATCAGGAAGGGCGCGACAAGGCGGAAAAGATTCTCGCCGCCGTCGGGCGCACCGTGTGGATCGACGACGAGGCGCAAATGGATGCCGTGACCGCCATCTCGGGCAGCGGTCCGGCCTACGTTTTTTACTTTATCGAGGCCATCGAGGCTGCGGCGCGCCAACTGGGCTTTGATGATCCGGCGGCCCGCTTGCTGGCGGTCGAGACCTTCCTGGGCGCCGCCCGGCTGGCGGAGAGCAGCGCCGATCCGGTGGCGTTGCTGCGCGAGCGGGTGACTTCCAAGGGCGGTACCACCGAGGCCGCGCTGAAATCCTTCGCCGCTGATCGACTGGGCGAGACCATAGAACGAGGGGTTCGCGCGGCGGCGGCGCGCGGGCGGGAGCTCGGCGATTTGATGGGCAAGGATTGACGATGTTGCTATCACTGTTCACCCTCGTCGTCGGCACGCTCGCCGATCTGCTGGCATTCGCCTTTCTGGCGCGTTTTGCCATGCAATGGGCCCGGGTGTCGTTCCGCAACCCGCTCGGCAACTTCATCATTGCCATCACCGACTGGGCCGTGCTGCCGATGCGCAAGATGATCCCGGGGCTGTTCGGCCTGGACATGGCCAGTTTTCTGCTCGCCTGGGTGGTGCAGACCCTCTTCGTCAGCGTGATCATCGGCGCCGCGGGCATCTACGGCGGCACCACGGTCACGGCGTTCGGCATGGCGGTCTTGTCGGGCCTGATCGAGACGCTGCGGCTGGGTGTGTATATCGCCATGGGCGTGGTCATCGTCGCGGCGCTGTTGTCCTGGATCAACCCCTACGCACCGCTGGCGCCCGTCTTCAATCAGTTGGCACAACCGATGCTACGGCCCATACAGCGCCTGTTGCCGACGATCGGTGGCGTCGATCTGTCGCCGCTGGTCGTGCTGCTGCTGCTGCAGGTCGCGCAGGCCGCGCTGGGCTTTGGTCGCGCCGGCCTGCTGCCCTTCGTCGCGCCGTGAGCACGAGCTGGCTGCGCACCGCGGGCGATGACGTCGTGCTGACCCTGCGCATCCAGCCGGGGGCGAAGCGAACCGAGGTCGCCGGCCCGCACGGCGAGGCGCTGAAAATCCGTCTTGCCGCGCCGCCCGTCGATGGCAAGGCCAACGACTCGTTGATCGCCTTTCTGGCCGAGCGCTTGGCAGTGCCGAAGGCGCGGGTCACGCTGGAGGCCGGCACGACATCGCGGAGCAAACGGGTACGTGTGGCCGGTGTGGCGGCCGAGGCGGTGCTGGCCCGCGTCATATGACCAAGTCATCCGGCCCGCATAAGCTTGACGGTCCAGACCCTTCGGGCACTATTCGCGCATGCGCATCTCCCCCTTCACTTTCCTGCTCGGCTGCGGGGTAGCCGCCGGCTACACCTATTACGTCGTGAGCGACCGCCTGGCGGTGGCGAACGCGGAAATCGCCGAGCTGAAGACGGTCGTCTCCCGCGTCGAGTCCGAGCTGCTCGGGCACACCAAGTACACGACCTACATCACGGTCGGCAAGCAGTCCCTTGCGGAGCAGATGAAACTCCTGACCGCGACGGTGGTGCGCGAGGAAGGTGTGACCGAGGTGATCGAGAAATCGGTGCTGGGCCTGTCGTCCAAGGGCACCGTGGCCATCTGGTATTCGGTCGAATACTCGTTCGGCTTCGATCTTCGGCCGGACAGCTATGATGTTCGCCCCGGTCCGACCGGCATAGAAATCCACGTCCGGCGGCCCAGGCTGGTCGCCACGCCGGCGGTTGCCAATCTCAAGTACCAGGTTCTCTCTGGCGGGCTGTTCACCGACGAGAAGGGCGCGGTAATCCGCCTGTACGAGGCAGCGGCAAAACGTGCCAACCAGCAGGGCATGGCCATGGCTTCCGAAGCGCCGGTGGTGGCCCTGTGCGAGAAGAAGCTGACGTCCTTTCTTCGCGACTTCCTTGCCAGGCAACCGGGTGTCACGGTTGTCCCGGCCATTACTGTCGTTTACCGGTAGTCGGCCGGCGCCATCGGCCTGGCTTAGTTCGCGCAGTCGAAGCGCTGGCCCGGGGTGAGGGGAAAGCCGCGCAACAAGTCGGCGGCGGTCAGGCGCTTGCCCCCCGGCTTCTGCAACTGGGTGAGGCGCAAGGCACCCATACCGCAGGCGACCACGATGCCTTGGCTGTCGGCCGCCAGCACGGTGCCGGGCCTGCCGGACAGCTCGCTGGGCTCGGCGCACCATAGCTTGATGGTGGTGCCGTCGAGAACCGCGGTGGCGCCCGGAAAGGGGTCGAAGGCACGAATGCGGCGGGCCAGTTCCACGGCTGGCCGGCGGAAGTCGAGCAGCGCTTCGGTCTTGTCGATCTTGGTCGCATAGGTGACGCCCTCTGTCGGTTGCACCACGGGGATCAGTTGGTCGAACCGGCGCAGACCGTCAACCATCAGACGCGCGCCGACCGCCGCGAGCTTGTCGTGCAGGCTGGTCGCATTGTCCCCGGCCGCGATCGGCACGACTTCCTTGAGCAGCATCGGCCCGGTATCGAGACCGGCTTCCATGCGCATCAGGGTCACGCCGGTTTCGGCATCGCCGGCTTCGATGGCGCGCTGGATGGGTGCCGCGCCTCGCCAGCGAGGCAGCAGCGAGGCGTGGATGTTGATGCAGCCGAATCGTGGCATGTCGAGCACAGCCTGCGGCAGGATCAGGCCATAGGCCGCCACCACCAGAATGTCGGCCGCCGCCGCACGCAATGCCTCGTGGCTGGCCGGATCCTTGAGCCGGTCGGGCTGGTGCACGGCAATGCCATGGGCAAGCGCCAGCTGCTTGACCGGACTCATTTGCAGCTTCTGGCCGCGGCCCGCCGGCCGGTCCGGCTGGGTAAGGACCAGCGGCACGTCGAAATTGGCCTGCAGCAGCGCCGCCAGTGCCGCCCGGGCAAACTCCGGCGTACCGGCGAAGGCGACTCTCACGCGGTGATTCTGGCTTGCTTGGCCAGTTTGGACTTGATGCGCGTCTGTTTGAGTTGCGACAGGTATTCGACGAACACCTTGCCCTGCAGATGATCCATCTCGTGCTGGACACAGACCGCCAGCAGATCCTCGGCCTCGAGCTCGAAGGGCTGGCCGTCCAGTCCGAGCGCCCGCACTTTCACCTTCTGCGCGCGCTTGACCGTTTCGTAGATGCCGGGCACGGAGAGACAACCTTCCTCGCCTTCGCATTCGCCATCGCGAGACAGGATCTCAGGGTTGATCAGGGTCAGCAGGCTCGACTTGTCCTCTGAAATGTCGATGACGATCACTCGTTGGTGCACGTCCACCTGGGTGGCGGCCAGACCGATGCCGGGGGCTGCGTACATGGTTTCGGCCATGTCGGCGGCCAGCTTGCGGATGGTTTGGTCGACACTGGCTACCGGGGATGCCTTCTTATGCAATCTGGCGTCCGGATAGCGCAATATGGGTAATAAGGCCATAAAAAGGTCGGTGATAATATTGATGCCAGAAGAATTTGCCGGCAGAATCGTCGGCATTATCGCCAATCTGCCGGCGCCACTGAAGGATCCAGGCCATGCGACGCATTATATCCGCCCTGTTGCTCTGCTTTTCAACCAGCTGGGCCGTTGCCCAAAGCACCAAACCGCTGGAACTGGTTCCCGATGCGCCGGACCGCCATATCGTCGTGCCCGGCGACACGTTGTGGGGCATATCCGGCAAGTTTCTCAAGGATCCCTATCGCTGGCCGGAAATCTGGCGCCTCAATCCTGACGAAATCAAGAATCCGCATCGCATTTATCCCGGCCAGGTCGTCGTCCTGGATCGCAGTGGCGCCGATCCCCAGTTGAAGCTGGGCAAGCTGTTCAAGGTTGAGCCGAGAATCTACTCGGACACCGACAAGGAAGAAATTCCGGCCATTCCGCAACAAGTCATCGAGCCGTTCCTGACCCAGCCGCTGGTCGTCGAGGACGGTACGCTGGCCACCGCGCCGCGCATCGTGGCCACGCAGGAGAGCCGGGTGAACGTTGGCGCGGGAGGCAGCATCTACGTCAAGGGTATTGGCAAGCCGGCCGCAAAGCTGTGGCAGGTGTATCGCCCCGGCAGTGTGCTCAAGGATCCGGACAACGGCGCGGTGCTTGGCCACGAAGCCTTCTACCTGGGTAGCGCCCGTCTGCTCAAGGAGGGGGCCGAAGGCGAACCCGCGACACTCGAGGTGATCAGCGCCAAGCAGGAAATCGGCCGAGGCGACAGCGTGATGCCGGCTGCGCGGCCGGAGATTCTCAGCTATATGCCCCATGCGCCGACCGCGTTGGTCAAGGGCCGCATCATCACCATCTACGGTGGTGTCGGCGAGGCCGGCCGGCATTCGATCGTCACGATTTCCCGAGGCAAGAGCGACGGCCTCGAACAAGGCCATGTGCTGGCCATCTACCGGACCGGGGCAACGGTGACCAATCGTTTCGAGGACAACAAGCCCGAATCGGTCAAGCTGCCTGATGAGCGCTTTGGCCTGATGTTCATCTTCCGGGTATTCGACCGCGTTTCCTACGCCCTGATCATGGAAAGCTCGCGGCCGGTTCAGCCGGGCGATACCGTCCAGACGCCCTAGGCGTAACCGAGGTGGTCGATGCCGCGTCGCGCGACTGGCTGCGCCTGACGCTGGTACCTGGCGTCGGTGGCGAAAGCCGGCGCCAACTTCTCAAGACTTTCGGCCTTCCCGATGCCATATTCGCGGCTGGCGTGGGTTCCGTTGCCACCGTGATCGGCGCCACCTTGGCCGAGCGCCTGTTCAGTCACGACTGCGAGCGGGACATCGACGCCGCCCTTGACTGGGCGGGCAGAGCGGGCAATCACATCGTCACCCTCGGCGATGGCGACTATCCGCAAGCACTGCTCACCGCCGTCGATCCGCCGGTCCTGTTCTATGCCAAGGGGCGGCTGGAACTGCTGAACCGCCCCGGCTTGGCCATCGTCGGCAGCCGCAATGCGACCAAGCAGGGCGAAGCGACCGCCACGACCTTTGCCGCGGCCTTGTCGGGTGCCGGCCTGACGATCGTCAGCGGTCTGGCCCTCGGTATCGACGCCGCCGCGCACCAGGGCGCATTGACTGCGCGCGGCTCGACCGTCGCCGTGATCGGTACCGGCGCCGACCGCATATATCCTTCGCGCAACGAGGGCCTGGCCAGAGAAATCGCCGAACGGGGCGTCGTAGTCAGCGAGTTTCCCCTCGGCACGCCCGCCCTGGCAGCCAATTTCCCCCGCCGAAACCGACTGATTGCCGGCCTGGCGCGCGGCTGCCTGGTGGTGGAGGCGGCGGAACGCAGCGGCTCGCTGATCACCGCACGCCTGGCGGCGGAAGCCGGCATGGAGGTGTTTGCCATTCCCGGGTCCATCCATTCGCCCCTATCCAAGGGTTGCCACAAGCTGATCAAGCAGGGCGCCAAGCTGGTCGAGTCCGCACAAGACATTCTCGAAGAGTTGCGTTGGGAAGCGGTGGTCGCCGCAACGCCGTCCGCCGCGACCTTGCCGGCCGATCCGGAAGCGGCACGATTGCTTGGCGTCTTGGGCTATCAACCCTGCGATGTCGATACCCTGGCGGCGCGGTCCGGCTTGACGGCGGAGCAACTGCTTGCGATGCTGCTGCCGTTGGAGTTGGAAGGGCATGTGGCCCAACTGCCCGGCGGCCGCTACCAGCGCATTCCCTGAGACAGCACAATATATTGTTTATGTTCGACATTCTTGTTTACGTATTTGAAAACTACTTGCCCGAGGCTTGCCCGGAGCCGGGAGCACTTGCCCGCAAGCTCTCCGCGGTCGGCTTCGAGGAGGAAGCCATCTCGGCAGCCCTGCGGTGGTTGGCCGGGCTGGACCAAGCGCAGGAGACCGCCGGGTTTCATCGGTTACCCCGGCCGGGCACGCAACGGCTGTACGACGAAGAGGAAATGGTTCGCCTGTCGGTGGAATGCCGCGGTTTCCTGTTGTTCCTCGAACAGGCCCGGGCCGTCGACACGGCCATTCGCGAAATGATCGTCGAGCGCGCCATGGCGGCGGAAAGCGAGGAGAACGTCCCCATGTCGCTGGCGAAATTCAAGGTCATCGTCCTGATGGTGATGTGGCACCGGCAGCTTTCGCTGGACAATCTGGTGTTCGAGGACTTGCTCGCCGAGGACGAGGACGACACTCCGCCGCTCATGCACTGATCTTGCCCCGACTTGCCAGCGGCCGCGGCAGCCGCTTATGATGCCGCGCTCATTTCCGTCGCGCCGCCATGACTAAACAACTGATCATTGCCGAGAAACCTTCCGTCGCCCAGGACATCGCCAAGGCCCTGGGGGCCAGCGGAGAAAAATTCACGCGCGAGGGCGACTATTTCGAGAGCGAGCACTACGTGCTCTCCTCGGCCATTGGTCATCTGCTGGAACTGGCGGTGCCCGAGGAGTACGAGGTCAAGCGCGGCAAGTGGACTTTTACCCACCTGCCGGTGATTCCGCCCCGCTTCACGCTCAATCCGATCGACAAGACCAGCGACCGGCTCCGCCTGTTGACGCGTCTGATGAAGCGCAAGGACGTTACCGGCCTGGTGAACGCCTGCGACGCGGGCCGCGAGGGCGAACTGATCTTCCGCTACGTCGTGCAGCACGCGCTGGCCGAAAAGAATGCCAAACCGGTGCGTCGGCTGTGGCTGCAATCGATGACCGCCAACGCCATCCGCGATGGTTTCGCCCATTTGCGCAGCGACCAGGAAATGCTGCCGCTGGCCGATGCCGCCCGCTGCCGTTCCGAAGCCGACTGGCTGATCGGCATCAATGGCACCCGCGCCATGACCGCCTTCAACTCGCAGGAAGGCGGTTTCTACAAGACCACCGTGGGCCGCGTGCAGACGCCGACACTGGCCATTCTGGTCGAGCGGGAGAGCCGCATTCGCGCTTTCCAGTCGCGCGACTACTGGGAGGTGGAGGGCGAGTTCCAGGCGGTCGCCGGCACCTATCGTGGCCGCTGGTTCGACGAGAAATTCAAGAAGGCCGACGACGAACATGCCAAGGCCGAACGTTTGTGGGACAAGGCGAAGGCCGACGCCATTCGCGCCGGATGCCTGGGCAAGCATGGCGAGGTGGAGGATGAGAGCAAGCCCAAGACCGAACTGTCGCCACTGTTGTTCGATCTGACCAGCCTGCAGCGCGAAGCCAACAGCCGCTTCGGCTTCTCGGCCAAGGCCACGCTGGGCCTTGCCCAGGCTCTCTATGAAAAGCACAAGGCGCTCACCTATCCGCGTACCGACTCGCGCTACCTGCCCGAAGACTACCTCGCCTCGGTGAAAGACACGCTGCACAGCCTGGCCGGCACGCCCTACGCCGCCTTCGCCGCGGAGATCGGCAAGAACGGCTGGGTACATCCGAACAAACGCATCTTCAACAACGCCAAGGTCTCCGATCACTTCGCCATCATTCCCACCGGCGCCGAGGCCAAGCATCTGTCCGAGCCCGAGCAGAAGATCTACGATCTGGTAACCCGGCGTTTTCTGGCCGTCTTCTATCCGGCGGCCGAATACAACGTCACCACCCGCATCACCCGGGTCGAGAAAGCGGCGTTCAAAACCGAAGGCAAGGTGCTGGTCGTCCCCGGCTGGTTGACCGTCTATGGCAAGGAATCGCAAGCGGACGAGGAAAATCCCAACCTGCCGCCCTTGCAGCCCAGGGAGCGCGTCTGGACCAACGACGTCGAGGTCAAGGCGAAGGCCACCCAGCCGCCGGCGCGCTTCAACGAGGCGACCCTGCTCTCGGCGATGGAAGGCGCCGGCAAGCTGGTCGAGGACGAGGAACTGCGTGAGGCGATGTCCGAGCGCGGCCTGGGCACACCGGCCACCCGGGCCGCCACCATCGAGGGTCTGATCGCGGAGGAATATCTGCATCGCAATGGCCGCGAATTGCAGCCGACCGCCAAGGCCTTCTCGCTGCTGTTCGCGCTCGACAAGCTGGGTATCGACGAGATCCGCTCGCCCGAGTTGACCGGCCTATGGGAGTGGAAGCTCAAGGAAATGGAACACGGCCGGCTGGGGCGCGACGAGTTCATGAAGCACATCACCGAGCAGACGCAGGTGATGGTCGAGCGCATCAAGAAGGGCGAATTGCCCGAGGGCACCTTCGGCAGCCTGAAAACCCCATGCCCGCGCTGTGGCGGCGAGATCCGCGAGACCTACAAGCGCTTCGAGTGCGCCCGGTGCGACTACAAACTCTGGAAGGTGGTGGCGAGTCGCCAGTGGGAGCCGGAAGAGATCGAGGAATTGCTGACCAACCGGGTCATCGGGCCGCTGCAGGGTTTCCGCAGCAAGATGGGCCGCGCCTTCGCGGCCATGATCAAACTCAATGCGGAGCAGATGCCAGAGTTCGACTTTGGTCAGATCGGCGAGGGCGACAACGAGGAAGTCGACTTCTCCGGCCAGGCGCCGCTCGGCAGCTGTCCGAAGTGCCAGGCTCGCGTGTTCGAACATGGCATGGCCTATGTCTGCGAGAAGTCGGTTGGCGCCGCCAAGTCCTGCGACTTCCGCTCGGGCAAGGTGATCCTCCAGCAGGAGGTCTCGCGGGCCGAGATGGAGAAGCTGCTGGAGACGGGCAAGACCAGCCTGCTCAAGGGCTTCGTCTCCAACCGGACGCGCAAGAAGTTCTCCGCCTATCTCACCCGCGACGCCGCTTCCGGCAAGGTGGGGTTCGAGTTCGAAGCCAGGGTGCCCCGGGCACCGAAGGCCGCCAAGGCGGGTCCCAAGGCCGAGCCGGCGCCGCCGCCGGCAAAGGCTGGAAAAGCCGCCGCGCCGGCGAAAGTGGCGACCAAGTCAACAGCGAAGGCAACGACCAAGGCATCGGCCAAGAAACCCGTCACCCGCAAGGCCGCCAAGGCCGCGGGCTGAGTATCGGGCGCTTCACCGGCGTGCCCCGATAGCCCTGTCTGGCAAGGGCGACAGTATCTGGGCGCCATTCGGTGGCGTTAGGCTGGGGTTCCTAACATCACCGGAAGCGATCAAACCATGCTCAATACGGGAAACCTTTTTTCCGGCAAGCGGGCCGATCCCGCAGCCAAGCAGAACGGTCTTCGACCCATCGGGGCCGCCACGACAAGCGCGCCACCGTCCGCTCCGGCGCCAGATGCCGCCATCCAGCCGGCCAAGGAGATCGTCGCCGAGGACACGGTGGCAAGCGCCCCTCGTGCGCCGGTGACGACTGCCGGCGTGCAAAGCGCGAAGCTGGTCGTTGGCCCGGGCGTGAAACTGAAGGGCGCGGAAATCCAGGATTGTGATGCGCTGGTGGTCGAAGGCCGCGTCGAGGCCACCATGGACAGCCGGTTGATCCAGATTGCCGACCAGGGCTCGTTCGACGGCAAGGTGAATATCGATGTCGCCGAAATTCATGGCCGTTTTCGCGGTGAGATGACCGCTCGCGAGCAGATCGTCATCCACGCTACCGGCAAGGTCAGCGGCAAGATCCGCTACGGCCGAATCGTCGTCCATGAGGGCGGTGAATTGTCCGGCGACGTTCGGTCGCTGACCGCCGAGGGTGGCAACGCCGAGCCAGCGACGACCGATTCGGAGGCTGTCGATCTCGGTCGATTCCTTTCCGCGCGCGGCGGCTAACCCCAGCGCAGCAGCCCGCCTGCCGCGTCATCGGGACGACTCGATGCGCGGCAGTTGGGTTGGTTGTTACTTCTTCGGCTTTCTGGCCGGTGCTTCCTTGACCACTTCGAGGGTCACGGGAACGAGGCCCGAGCGGATCATCACCAATTTTGTCGCAGCCGAGCGCGACAGATCGATGACGCGCGCTGGTTGCGTTGGGCCGCGATCGTTGATGCGCACAACGACGCTGCGCTTATTCCGGGTGTTGGTCACCTTGACCAGGGTGCCGAACGGCAGGGTCGGATGCGCGGCGGTCAGCTTCCCCTGGGCGAAAATTTGACCGCTTGCCGTCTTGCGACCGTTGAGACGATTGGTGTAATAGGCGGCCAGGCCTTCCATGCGATGGTTGGCTGGCACGGCCGCGGTGGCGGGCGCCGCCTCGGGCGTGGCCGGCGATTGCGCATGGGTCGAGAAAGCGAGAGCGAAGCCGAGGGCGGCAAACGCCGCGGATAGCGGAAGGCGGAAGGACATCGTGATTCTCCAGGGCAGGGTTGAGGCGGGAGGGGTTGCAGCCGGAATAATTATCTCCGGACATTCCGCCGGTTCCGCGTCAAAATTTGTGACGTCGTTATCCGCTATTCCCCATCCATCTCGCCGCGCGCCGATGGCCGCCGCCACGGCTCAGTGACCCTCGACGCAGATTTCGTGCCGCGCCACCGCCAGCGCGGTGCGGGTCAGCAGCATGGCTACGACCAGGGTCAGAACCGCCAGCAGGCCGGTGGCAAGCCAGACGTAGAGCGCCAGGCCGGTCTCCTTGGCCATGATGACGGTGGCGATGGTGATCGCTGCCAGCGGGAAGGAATAGGCCCACCAGGACAGAAAAAACTTGAGTCGGGCAAACAGGGCAATCTGGCCGAACAGCAGCAACGTGAAGAACAGGGCGACGCCGTAGAGAATGTGGGCGAAGGCATCGATGCCGCCGACCAGGTTGTAATAGGAAATGAAGCCGACCGCCGGTGGCGCGATGAAGATGAACAGCGTCGGCATCAGGCGTTCCGGCAGGCTGCCATGGAAAATCAGCCGGTAGAAGATGATGGCGGTGAGTACCGGCCAGAAGAACAGGCCCAGACTGAAGAAGAACCAGGAGATCTCCGCCGATGCGTGGTGTATGCCCGCCACCGGGACAAGAATATTGCCGACCACGGGAATGAACCAGGCCGGATTGAGGTGGGCGATCTCGTACCTGGTGTGATGTATCCAGGAGGAGAGCACGTACAGCGTTGCCAGCAGGTGCAGCACCGTGCCGACGGTCCAGAGCCAGAACGAGGCACCGGGACTGTCGTGCAGAAAAGCGATGGACAGCAGGATGAGACTGATGGAGAAGGTCGGCGCGAAGGCCAGTTTCACTGGGTGCTTCAACTCCGCCAGGACATCCTCCGGGTATTTCAGCGCCTTGGCAGCGTAGGTCAGCGTCAGCAGCGCGAACAGCGCGGCGGTGACGGGCAGCAGAATCGGACCGAGCGCAAAGCCCAGCCCGAAAACATGCTCCGCGCGGCCCCAGGCGATCGTGAAGCCCGCCATGCCCATGATCATGGCGAACCAGGACATCGGAAAGTTCTTCAGACGGGGGGATGGTTCGCTCATGGTGGCATCTCGGCAAGCGGCTGATGGATCAAGATATATGGGTGCCGGGTCTTGTTGCGCAAGCCCCTGGTCCATGCCTCCATGGCTTCGTTGGCGGGCGCGCAAGGATCAGTTGCCGTGCTCTTCGTCTTCCCAGCCCGTGATCATGGTCTTGATATGGGCGAAGGGCGTATGCCCGGTGGTGGTGAGATAGACGTGAACGAAGAAGAACATCAGCATCATGAAGGCACCGGCGGTGTGGGTAAGCGCCACGCCCTCCAGGCTCAACCAGCGGTCGATGCCGAAGCTCTTCCAGTAAGCGAAGAATAGATAGAACAGGCCGGAACCCCAGATGATCGGCGAGACCATCGACAGCAGCGCCAGGTAGGCCAGACGTTGTAGGGGGTTGTGCTTCTTGCTGACGGTCTTCTGGAAGGGGTGCGGCGCGTTGGTGAAGATGCCGATGCTGTAGTAGCGCACCATCGCGCCGACCTTCTTGAAGGTCGGAATGTATTGCCGCCACTCACCGGTGGTGAATTGCCAGAAGATGGTGAATGCCCACAGCGTGAGCAGTGTCCACGCGGTAAGCGTGTGGTACTCGACCGCGCGCCGGAACCCGAAGTTCTGGTAGCTGCCGTGAATCTCGAAGCCGGTGATCAACATGAAGATGATCAGTGCGGCCTGTGACCAGTGCCAGAAGCGCTCGTAGCGCTTGTAGAGATAGATGCGATTGGTTGCGGTCATGATCCATCATCCTTTCTTGGGCTGGCACAGCACGCAGATGCGTATCACGCCATGAGTCAGCACGCCCAGCAGGGCGAGCAGCACGACCGACCAGCCGATCATGTCGAGCAGTCGATTGCGATCCCTTCCCGGCAGGTAGATGCCGTCGATACCCTGGAGCCGTCCTGCGTCACTATGGCACTGGGCACAGGGTACTGCGTCGCCCTTGGGTGCCACCATGTGGGCGAGCGGCCAACTCATTTCCGTGGCGACGAAGTCGTACTTGCCGCTCCAGGGCAGCCCGGCGGTCCGCATGCCGGTCTCGATCGCCTTCGGCCAGTCGAAGTTGTGCCACAGGGCGGTGTCATCCTCGCCAGCGGTGTGAACCACCAGCAGGTTCTTGTTTTCCGGATCGTATGCCTGCTTGCCGCGATGCACCTTGAACGGCCAGATGCGCGCCCCCGGCTGATCGGGTCCGCCCTCGGGATGGTTGATCTCGACGGTCCGGCTGGGGTCGATCTTGTCGCCG